>Ga0209229_10001107_pt1 | contig 11103 bp, 10 predicted proteins | sample SanBayMetagenome_FD_187466 | JGI IMG/M metagenome (GOLD analysis project Ga0209229, IMG submission 187466) | Freshwater and sediment microbial communities from dead zone in Sandusky Bay, Ohio, USA (SPAdes) (version 2) | ecosystem: Environmental > Aquatic > Freshwater > Lentic > Sediment... | reverse complement strand
AACGGTGTTCCAATGGATAAGTTGGAAGTTAAAGGTTTGGACATTGTTCGTTCATCATTCCCCAAATCATTTCAGAAGTGTATGAAGGATGTGATGATTGATATTCTGAAAGGTAAAGATAAAAACGAAATTGATGAATACATACTTGGTTTCAGAAAGAATTTGAATACCGTATTGTATGCAGAGGTTGCTAAAAATTCATCAATCAAAGATATTAAGAAGTATGAAACTCCAGTTAAAGATGATGTTCTTGGTAAGTATGCAAAAGGAACACCATCACATATTAAGGCGGCTATAAACTATAATAAACTATTGACTATATTTGGTTGTCCTCCGAAATATCCGCCAATCAAAAATGGTGACAAGGTTAAGATTGCTTATTTGAAATCTAACAAGTATGGGTTAGAGGAGTTGGCATTTCGTGGTGATTCTGATCCAGAAGAAATTATACAATTTGTCAAGGATTATTTTGATGCCAATGAATTATTTGTTTCGGAATTGGATGGCAAACTCAAAAACTTCTACGAGGCAATGAGGTGGGATTTCCCAACGGAGAATAAAAAAGTTGCACAAAAGTTTTTTTCGTTTTGATATTACAAGAAAATTTCGTATATTAGCATAAATTATTTACTAATCATTAAGGATTGTTGTTATGGAAAAATCAAAGTTGTTGAACTTTATCAGTAAATATCACTTGGGTAAACTGATTCAGTCTGTTGCTTGGAATGTAAATGGTGGGCTTTCTACTCGTTTTATTTCCGATGATAAATGTGTAGTTGGCGAAGTTAAGTTGAAAAGTTTTCAAGGTGATGATTGGAAGTTTGGTGTGTATAACACAGACTTGCTTGTAAGTCTTCTCGGTGTTCTTGGTAACACAGTAAACTTTCAAGTGAATGGTGCTGGTGATAAGGCATTCTCATTGACTATTGATGATAAATCAACTACTGTAAATTATATGTTGGCTGACCTTGCAGTTATTCCACCTGCACCAGATTTGAAAGAATTGCCAAAGTTTGAGTTGGATATTACAATTACAAAAGAATTTATTGATAAATTCATCAAGGCAAAATCTGCTCTTTCAGATATTGAAAAGTTTACAGTATTGAAGAATGAAAAATTGAATAAGTATCAAATTGTTCTTGGTTATTCAAATACAAATTCAAACCGTATCTCTATTGATATTGATTGCAATGCAAATGGTGACATTGAACCAATCAGTTTCTCTGCAAAATACTTCAATGGTATTCTTGCTGCTAACAAAGACTTGAATGGTGGAACTCTTAAAGTTTCTTCAGAAGGTTTGGCAAAAGTTGAATTTGATATTGATGATTTTGAGGCAAAGTATTATTTAGTAAAGTTGGATAATAATTGATGAAAAAGTATTTCTATGAAAAGGGTGATGTTCTATCTTGGTCGTCAAACATCACATACGGCGAATTGGTAACTTATGATGATGCTAAGTTTTCCGAATGGATAGAAGAATTACGCATGAGGTTTCTGAAAGATTGGGATGAAAATGGTAAACCGCCACTTGTTGGCAGAACCGAAGAGGAGATTGTTCAATCATTCTCAAAGCTCCGTCAATTCAATACCTCAAAAATCTTTCATAGTCCAGAGAAAGGCAATGACGAAGATATAATCGGCGTCATTGCTAACTTCTCTAAAAACGGTTCTGCTGCTAATCAATTCTTTCCAACTATGTTGAAAACGAAGATTGCAAGTGGAACAAATGGTGAGACATCTAGATCAATCTATGATTTCTTTACCGATGAAATGAAAGATACTTTTCATCATGTTATGCGTAGAACACTTTACAATGACTCTATGTATTTGTATAGTAAATCTATTTCATCGAATCAAATTAAGAATCCTTATTTCCGAGAAGGTGAAACTCTACGAGATTTCTTTTTGGCATTCAAGAATGGTGATGGTAGATTTGATGGACAAGGTTTGCGTATATCAAAAATATCTTGCACACTTGAAACCTATAATAAAAAATATACAAAGTATCTTACTATTAAGGCAGACCAAATTCGTGAGTTTGTTAATGATGGAATACTTGATGCAAGTATGATATTTTATTTGGGTGATATAGATGAACTGTCTGATAACTTTATGATAAAGAAAGATGGTGAAGAACCGAGAGTAAATGTTTTCTTGGTTAGAGTTTATGAAAAGAGTGCTAAGTTATTTCCACAAGCATTTCAGATATTCCGAATTTCTTTCTCACAACCTGCTGTAAACTTTCCACCAATGACTGCAAAGTTTTTGTATGAACACTTTACAAGACACGTTCCAGCAAGTGAAATGGTTACAGTTTACGATCCAAGTGCGGGTTGGGGTGGAAGAATTTTAGGAGCAATGTCGGTGAGTAGACCGATTCATTATGTTGGAACGGATCCTAATACTGACAACTCTATTCCTGATTTGGGAATAACTCGTTATGAATACCTTGCAGACTTTTACTTGAAGTCTATTGGTGAAAAGGGTAGTTCACTTTCATCCAAATTCTTTGATGTAAGAGAAGACCACACATACGAAGTTTTCCAAGATGGATCGGAAACAATACAATTCAATTCTGATTTTCAAAAGTATAAAGGTAAATTAGATTTTGTTTTCACATCACCACCATATTTCAATCGTGAAATGTATTCCGATGATGATACGCAATCATACAAGGCACATGGAGAATATGCAGACTGGCGTGATAACTTTTTGAAACCAACATTGGAAACTGCCGTTGCTTATTTGAAAAATGACAGGTATCTTTGTTGGAACATTGCAAATATCAAAGTGTCTGCGAATAAAACTATACTACTTGAAGATGATTCCATAAACATTTTGAAATCATTGGGCATGGAATACAAAGGTAAGATGTGTATGTTAATGACAAAGATGATTGGAAATTCTGATCCAGAACGATTGGCAAATAAAGTTTTACATAATGGCGAGTGGTTTAAGCACGAGCCGATATTCGTTTTCTATAAACCTTAACATGAAACCTAACAGCGATAGTTTAAGTAAATTTTTTGATGTTGATCCGCTAGAAGTTCGTTTGTGGAAAGAGACTGGTGAATTTTTTGCAGGTAAAAGAGAATTGGATGATACAATAGATTGTGTCTTTCAATATTACCGCAAACACGGTTATCCATATATGAAAATCACCGAACAAGAAAAACACGAACACATGAGAAAACTACAACAGTTTAATTATGATAGTATTTTCAAAGATGGTGATATAATTCAAACCATGAACGGGCTTCGATTAGCGTGGTCATACTTTCCACACGCGATGGAAGTTAAATGTGGAAACTCAAAGATGTCTCCAATGGATAACTTTTTGAATGACCAAACATTCAAAATGACAATACGCAAATGTTTGAAATGGTTGTCAAAACATTGGGGGAGTTCTTTCCAAGAGAATCGTCTTCGTCAATCACTTAAAATATATTCGGGTGTTCAAGGTGTTTCTAATTTCAGACCAACTGCTGCCGGCGTTATCTATAAAAAATATGGCGGTGACGGTGTGATGTGGGATATGTCTTGTGGTTGGGGTGGAAGATTGGTTGGTGCTCTTGCTTCACCATATATTAAAACTTATATTGGAACAGAACCATCAACAAAAACATTTGAAGGACTTTGTAAACTTCGTGATGACTTTGCTTATCTTGGTAAAGATATTCAATTGAACATGATGGGTTCGGAAGATTATCTACCACAAAAAGATAGTTTGGATTTATGTTTTACATCACCACCATATTTTGATACTGAAAAATATGCAGATGAAGAAACTCAATCGTATAATAAATTTCCAACCCGTGAAACTTGGGGTTCTGGTTTTCTTCAATCAACTTTCCGTAATTGTTATCACGGATTGAAAATGGGTGGCTATATGTTGATAAACATAGCCAACACACCAAAGTATAAAGATTTGGAAGAAATGACTATAAAGTATGCCAACTTAGTTGGTTTCGATCACACCGATACTCTGCAACTGATACTGTCTGCTGTGATGGGAGCCGGGTATAAAAGAGAGCCAATCTTCGTATTTCAAAAAAATCGCTAGGATATTAGGCGAAAAATTCGTATATTAGACTTTGAATTTATTAACCAATAAGGTATGTTATGTTTAACGCTTCACACACAATTTGGAATGAGAAGTATCGTCCACAGACGCTTGACACTTACGTTGGCAACGATACTGTAAAAGCAACCTTTCAACAATATATTGAGACAAACGATGTTCCTCACTTACTTCTTTATGGTGACGCTGGTAGTGGTAAAACCACACTTGCTAAGATTGTTGCAAATACTATTGCAAAAGACAACTACATTTACATCAATGCTTCAGACGAAAATTCAGTAGATACAGTTCGTGATAAAATCAAACAGTTTGCTTCTTCGATTGGTTTTGGTGGATTGAAACTAATTATATTGGATGAATGTGATTACATGACGCCAAATGCTCAGGCGGCACTTCGTAATGTAATTGAAACATTCAGTAAGACAACTCGTTTCATTTTGACTTGTAACTATGTAGATAAGATTATTGATCCAATTCAATCTCGTTGTCAAATCTTTAATATAGTTCCACCATCAAAGAAAGAAGTTGCACAACATCTTGTAAAGATTTTGAATGATGAAGGTGTAAAATATGAGAAAGACAATCTTGCAACAATTATCAATCAATCTTATCCAGATATTCGCCGTGTAATTAACACAACTCAAAGATGTGTTATCGGTGGTGTTTTGAAATTGGATGAAACAACTTTGGTTGAACACAATTATCTTTCATCTATTCTTGATGTTTTGAAATCAAATAAAAATAAAAAAGAAAAGTTCGATGGTATTCGTCAGTTACTCGCTGATAATCATGTGAGAGACTTCAATCAAATGTTTCGTTATTTGTATGATAATGTTGATACATTCGCAAATGGTTTCGTATCAACTATCATATTGATTATTGCTGAAGCACAATACAAAGACAGTTTTGTTGTAGACCATGAAATAAATGCCATGGCTATGTTTATTCAAATTATTATGGAAATTGACCAAAGGAGAAAATGATGGGTATTTATGACATTAACGGTGGTGGACAACCACAACAAGAGCAACAACAAGTGAACATTGATTTGAACCAAACAACAGATATTGCTTGTTCAAATTGTGGTGGTAAATTTTTTCACGAAGTAACATTTTTCAAAAAGATTTCTGCATTACTTTCACCAACTGGACAAGAGGGAATTTTACCAATTCCAACTTATGCATGTGTTGAATGTGGAAATATAAATGAAGAATTTTTACCAAGTAAGAGACAACAATTAAACGATTAAGGATTATCATGGCAAAAAGCTTATTTGATCATATCAAGGGTGTTACTTTCCGAAAAACAAAATGGGAAGAACTATCAGAAGAAGATACAAAGTCTTGGAGCAATTATATGATTGCCCGTTTCTTTTCAATGGAACATGAATTTGTTGAAGTCATAAATGAATTTCAAACATATTCAAACGGAATACTATCTTCAAAAGATTACTATAAACTTTTGCTAGATATTTTACCAAAGAAATCAATATTCCTTAAATACATAAAATCAAAACACAAAATGGAAATAGAACCTCAAATCCTATCTACATTTTGTAACCACTTTGAATTGGGGAGAAATGCTGTATATGAGTATATTCGTTTTCTTAAAGAGAATAATCAGGATGAACTTATTGATATATTGAAAAAGTATGGCACACCAGACGCAGAAATTACTAAATTTGAAAAACAATTAAAGAATATAAAGTAAGGATTATATTATGTCAATAACTGAAAGAGATTTGGGTATAAAAAAACACGAAGCTGTTTTAGAAATAGAAGAAAAGTTTCCAGTAATGTCTGCTGAATTTAAGAGAATACAGGCAGAACAATATGAATTGTTTTGCCGTAAACAGTCCAATTATGGACCAGATAATATATCAATGGGTTCTTCTTTGGAAAGAGAACAAGACAGAAAGTTATCGCTTCAAGGATTGTTTTTCAGACTTAATGATAAAATCAACAGATACAAACAAATGATTATGTTTGGTGCAAACGATGCAGTCGGTGAAAGTCTTGATGATACATTCAAAGATATTTCTGTATATGGTATCATTGCACAACTTGTTCAGTCTGGCAAGTGGGGTAAATAATGCCTAACAGAAAAGTATCTTTTTCACAATATCAAATGTGGAAAGATTGTCCTCATAGATGGAAACTAACATACATTGATAAACTTGCAACATATCAACCATCAACCGCTGCTCTTTTTGGAACAGCGATGCACGAAGTATTGCAAGAATATGTTAAGACCATCTATGAGAAATCAATCGTTGAGGCAAATAAACTTGACCTCAATGAAATGTTACAGGCAGGTATTCGGAATGAATACAAAAAATTACTTACTGAAAATAAAGATGTTCACTTTTCCACCGATAAAGAATTAAAAGAATACTATTCAGATGGTGTTCAAATTCTTAATTGGTTTAAGGCACATAGAGCTGATTACTTTCAAAAGAAAGATTATGAATTGGTTGGTATTGAATTACCTATAAACATAGTTCCACTTGAAACACATCCAACTGTTAAACTTGTTGGGTTTTTGGATTTGGTTATTAGGAATACAAAGACGGGTGAAATATACATATACGATTTCAAGACTAGCACAAACGGCTGGAACAAATATACCAAAGCCGATAAAGTAAAGACATCACAACTTGTTCTTTACAAAACATATTATGCAAAACAATATGGTATTAGTCCTGAGGAAATAAATGTTGAGTATTTAATTCTTCGTAGAAAGATTATGGAAGATGCTGAATACGAGGCGATGAAACAGAGAGTTCAAAGATTTGAACCATCCAATGGCAAAGTTTCTCAAAACAATATCAAGAAAGAAATTGCAGAATTTATTACCACAAACTTTACCGAAGAAGGTGAATATAAATTGGAGGTAATACAACCTGCTGAAGGCGGTAACAATTATTCAAACTGCAAGTATTGTGATTTCAATTCTAATGAAGAACTTTGTCCGAAAGAAAAAAGAAACATAATGCCTTTCTAAAATTTAATGTTTTGTAAAAATACTAGATATTTATTGTAAACTAATATCATTAGGTGTTTCGTGAAAATCGCTCAATTGGCAATAATTGACCTCTCTGTGTATAGGGGTATACATACTTTTACTAAAAATATATCATCACTCGGTAGTGTTGATACATTTTACTTTAATCCTAGCGAAACAAATAACTTCAAATCTGAATATCAGAACTGCACAGATATTTCCGAAATGGAAATAAGTGAACTGAAAAATAAATTAGAAGGTTATGATATTGTTGTTTTGAACCTCAACAAATTTATCTACGATGTTGATGGTATAGAAAAAAGAAAACCAGAACACAAACAAAGATTGATTGATTTGGCAAAGATGTATTGTCAGTTGAATACTATAACTGCATTCTTTGACCATGAGATATACCCGTATGAGGGTATGCACTTCAATACAATTTGTGTTCCTGCATTCATAAAGTATAGTGATTATTATTTAACATATACGCCGTTCTTTGTGGATGCACTCAAAGAGTATATCGGAATGAGAGGAACTTCTGAATATACTTTTCAAGTCGGTGGTTATATTGACATGAGTATCTATGACAAGTGGATTGAAAAATCATGGGTAGATAAAAAAGAATTACCATACATTTCAGAATGTGCCTACTATGCTAAATTCAAAGGTCATGGGAACTTCAAACCAATAGTAGAAACAATGGGTAAGTTGGGATTGAAAGATTTATCTGGTAAGAAATTAGTTCATATAGGAAACACTTACTCACCCGAAAATTATTTCAATCATGTAAAGATATTAGCAGAACACGCAAATGTTTCTCGTAAAACTTTTAGTGATACATTTCTTCCAGACTTTGATTTGGATCCAACTGTATTCAAAGTTTTCGATAACGATAAACCAATGGTGCTTGCAGGAACATACACGATGGAAAGTATGATGGACTTTTTATCTGGTTGTAGATTTAGTATATCAACAACAAATACAAAAGTGCCGTTCTTCGGAATGTTCATTACACCAAGATTTGAATATGCTCAAATAGAAAAGAACTTAATGACTATTCCAATATATGATAAAACATATATTGATTTGTTTAAGGGAACAGAATTTGCTGAATTAGTTTTGTCTTATGATATAAATAATTTGGAAAATTCATTAAAAAGTCTTATATTAGAGATTCAAAGATTAGAACAAGATGAAGAAGAATATAACAGAAGAAGATTGAGATTGATAAGATTAACCAGAGACATGAATAAACTTGATAACTTTGTTCGTGACATGAACGAAATAGTTTCAAATGGTAAAAGAAATAAAGATGATTATTCGGAAGATTGGTTTAATTCTTCGTTAGAACAAATGGGTTACAAATTCAAACCATACCGTAAAATGCTTATTAACATGAACGGTGTTTCATCAAATACAACACACAAGTTTTTTAACATATAAAGGTTTCACATGGCAAAGAAAAAAATATTATTGTTGTCAGATGATATGCGGCTAACATCGGGTATAGCAACTGTATCACGCGATATAGTTATTGGAACTGCAAATTATTTCGATTGGGTTCAAGTTGGTGCTGCGATAAATCATCCAGAAAAAGGGAAGGTATTGGATCTTTCAGATGATATTAAAACCAACCATGGAATAGAAGATGCTTCTGTGAAGATATACTGCAATGATGGTTATGGTGATCCGTTTTTAATCCGTAGACTAATTGAAATGGAAAAACCAGATGCAATATTACACTTTACAGATCCTAGATTTTGGGGTTGGTTGTATAACATGGAACATGAAATTCGTCAAAACATTCCATTATTATATTTGAATATTTGGGATGGGGCAGGTCTTGTGGGCGATACGCCAACTGATCCAATGTGGAACAAGGAAGCATATGCAAGTTGTGATTTATTGATGGCAATTTCAAAACAAACATATGGAATAAATCATAGAGTGTTACATAGATTTGGTGAAACTGTTTCTTCCAATAGAATAACATATGTCCCACATGGTATAAATACAAACGTATTCAAGCCCATAACAGAAAATGATACAGACTGGACAAATCTATTAAATGAACGCAAAAAGATTCGTGGAACAAACGATAATAAATTTGTTGTAATGTGGAACAACAGAAACATTCATCGTAAACATCCAGGTGATGTTGTTCTTGCATATAAACATTTTTGCAAACTAGTTGATAAGAATGGTGGTAATGCAGCTGAAGATTGTTTATTATTCATGCACACTCAACCTATAGATCCAAATGGAACAGATTTGGTTACTTTGGTTGGTGAGTTATGTAATGATTATCAGGTTTTGTTTAGTGATAAAATAGTAATACCACAACAATTAAATTTATTATACAATACGGCAGACGTTGTTATCAATATGGCATCAAATGAGGGATTCGGTCTTGGAACCGCTGAGGCACTTTCCACTGGAACTCCAATTGTTGTTAATGTTACTGGTGGTATGCAGGATCAATGCGGATTTATCAATCCCGAAACAAACGATTATTTCACAGAAGAAGATTATATCAATGTTCACACTCTTAATAGAAAAGATGTTTGGGGTAATTTAAAACATGGAGACTGGGTAAAGCCGGTTTGGCCTTCAAACATTTCATTACAGGGCTCAGTTCCAACTCCATATATTTTTGATGACCGTGCAGATTTTAGAGAGATTGGTGATGCGATTTATGCGTGGTATACAACTCCAAAAGATGAAAGAAAATTAGCAGGATTGAAAGGTCGTGAATATATTATGGATGAAAAGGTTGGTATGTCTGTTGATAATATGTCTAAAAGAGTTTTCGATAGTATAACTAATATTCTCAATACATTTGAGAAAAGATCTAAATTTGATTTATATTTGGCATGAGGATAGAATGAGTTACAAACCAGAATTAGTTTTTTGTGGACCAGTTGAAACTGTTAGTGGATATGGTGCACATGCAAGAGATATGTTGCTTTCACTTATTAAAATGGATAAGTTTAGAATAAGTGTAATATCAATAAATTGGGGCGATACCCCAATGAATGCTTTGGATAATAATAATCCAGAACATAAAAGTATATTGGATTTAATAAGAACATCACCTTTACAATCACAACCTGATATTTGGGTTCATTGTAGTATTCCAAATGAATTTCAACCAATCGGTAAATACAACATTGGAATAACTGCTGGTATAGAAACCGATACTTGTTCTGGAGAATGGATAGAAGGTTGTAATAGAATGAATCTCGTGATAGTTCCGTCAAAACATGCAAAATATGTTTTTGAAAAAACAGAATATGAGAAAAGAGATAAGCTAACGAATAATATTGTGGGCGTTGTTAAAACAAATGTGCCGATAGAAGTTTTACACGAAGGTGTTAGACTTGATATATTTAATAAAGATTTAGAACAAATAGAAACTATTAAAAATAAATTAGATGAAATGAAAGAAGATTTTTGCTTTTTATTCGTAGGTCATTGGATGAAAGGTGATTTCGGACAAGATAGGAAAGATGTATCTGGTCTTATACATATATTTTTTGAAACGTTTGGCGATATTCAAAACGCACCGGCTCTTTTATTAAAAATATCAGGCGGAGCATTTTCAGTAACCGATAGAAGTAAAATAATAGAAAAAATAAATCTAATAAAGAACATGAGTAAGAAAAAATCATTTCCAAATGTTTACGTTCTACATGGAGAATTAACGGATGAAGAAATGAACTCTCTTTACAATCACAAAAAAATTAAAGCATTTGTTTCTTTTACAAAAGGCGAAGGTTACGGAAGACCTATTGCTGAATTTATGACAACTGGAAAACCTGTTATTGTTCCAGGATGGAGCGGCCAGACCGATTTCGTTGATGAAAAATTTAATACATTATTAAAAGGAACACTTAAAACTGTTCATAAGAGTGCAGTTTGGGAAGGTGTTATCAATGAGGGATCTAAATGGTTTACCGTAAACTATAATGAAGCTGCAAAAACTTTGAGTAAAGTTTATACTAATTACAAGA
>Ga0209229_10001106_pt1 | contig 11103 bp, 15 predicted proteins | sample SanBayMetagenome_FD_187466 | JGI IMG/M metagenome (GOLD analysis project Ga0209229, IMG submission 187466) | Freshwater and sediment microbial communities from dead zone in Sandusky Bay, Ohio, USA (SPAdes) (version 2) | ecosystem: Environmental > Aquatic > Freshwater > Lentic > Sediment... | reverse complement strand
AAATTCCAAATTCGTATATTGTTTGGGTTGCTAATAAAGAAGATTACGAATTAATGGAGACTTTAAAACTTCAAAAAGAAGTTAAAATGTTGTTGGAAAGATATAAATAGTCTTAATGAGAAACAAAGACCAAATTTTATTAGAAGACGCATATTCAAGCATTTTAGCTAAAGACAGTGCTGAAGTCGAAGTGCCACAAGATCAACCATTTTCGTGTGATCATTTAGCAGAAAGAGAAGAAGACGCAATGGCAAAGTCAAATCTTTATGCAATTTGCAAACATGCAAAATCGCTTTTAGATTCTTTGGAAAATGGAGCGAATTTAGAACCTTGGCAATTAGAAAAAATTGCAATCGTAAACGATAATATTCAATCTGTTTCCCAAGTAGCAGAATATGAAGCAGGTGCTCAATCCGAAGAATTTGATATAAAAGATATCGACAATATGGAAAACCCAGAAAACGTTAAAATGGAAAAAGTAAATCCTTGGGCTGTTTGTAATAAATCAACTGGTGGTAAAAAAGAAAACCCAGAAAAATTTGAAAAGTGTGTAAAAGCCGTTAAGAAAAAAAGCGGTTATAAAAAGAAATAATTTTTATAGAAATGGAAATAAACAAAGGTAAATAATAATATAACATTATGACTAACGATCCATTAGCACAAGCATACTTAAAAATCATCGAAGAAGAAACAAAGTCTTCTGCTGTTGAAGGAACCCAAAAACAAGTAGGAAAAGCCTTTGGTGATTCTGAATCAGAAAAAAAAGCAAAAGATATCGAACCAGATTCAGCAACTGAAAATGCCGATAAGGATATGGAAAAAGCTGTTGAAGCTCCAAAAGAGTTACAACAAACTGATGGTGAAATCAAAAAAGTAGCTGAAGCATCAAATCCTTTTGATGTTCTTTATAATAAAATTTTAAACGAAGAAGAAGCTTTTAACTTCTCAACTGAAGATAATTCACTTCAACCTGATTCAAGTTTCGACATGAATGCAGAAGAAGATATGGAAGAATTTGATGATTCAGAAGAAGAAGATGAAGGTGAAGAAGTTACTCTCACATTAAGCCGTGAATTAGCAGAAAAGCTTCATGAAGTATTAATGGGTGTTCTTGGTGGTGAAGAAGAAGGTGAAGAAGAAGGTGAAGAAGAAGGTGAAGAAAACAACGAACTGGAATCATTAGAAGATGACTCAGAAGAAGAAGTAAAAGAAGAAGCTGTTGAAGCTGAAGTTTGTGGACATGCCTTAGTTGACGCAGAAAAATTAAATAAAGGTATGAATAACCCTTCAAACATGGAAGTAAAGGGTGCAGTCCCAACAACAAAAAAATCAGCAGAAACACCAAAAACTGGTAAAGATTCAGATGGTGAATTAAAAGCTCACTCAACTGAACCAGCAGTTAAAAAGCTCCAAACCAAAAACAATAATGCTGGTGGTGTAACTGTAGGTAAAACATTATTTGATAATAAATAAAAAAACTAAATAAATTAAGAAAAACCCCGCACTCGCGGGGTTTTTTATTTGTAAGTATATTTAATGAATTTTCAAAAATATTTTGGTTTAAGTGATCAAGAGAAAAAACTCTTAAGTCCAAACACTGGATCTGCTCATCACAATACAGTTAAAAGAATAATGGGATCTGGTTTAGATAGGAAAAGTGTTAATTTGGTTGCAAAAACACATACACAAAAAGATCACTTTCATCCAAAAGTTACATCTTGTTATAAAACTAAACAAGATCAAAATTTAACATCAGGTGAAGCAGATACAATCATGAAACATTATGGTATATATCCAAACGATGCTGAACCAAAAAAAGCTATTAAACAATTAGGAGTTTATCTTTTACAGGTTGCACCAAATTCTTATATTTTAACAGCCAAATAATAAAATGGAAAAGTTAAGATTTTTAAATAAAAAAATAAATGCTAACGAAAGGAAAAATTTTTCCAATTGGTGGTATGAGCAAATAAACATATACGGTCAAGAAATTGACTATTACACAAACCAAACTCAACTTTCAAGTGCTTATCATTTATATGGAGAAGAACCAAGTGCTGGTTTTGCAGATCCAAGAAAAATGATTGTCATGTTAAATTTAAACAATGATTCTTATCTTCTTTCAAAATTTGGTATTGTTGCAGATAGTGACATGACGGGTGTAATTCATCCAAAATCATTTACGTCAATTTATGGTCTTTCTTCAGAACCAAAAATGGGTGATTTGATGAAACTTACAGAGTTTGGTAGTGATCGTTTAAATTATCCAAGAAGAGGAGCTATTATTTTTGAAATAACAGAAGTTGTTGATGAGTTTCAGCTTAATGCAATTGGTGGTCACTATGTTTGGTTTTTTAAAGCTAGAAGATATGACTACAGTTATGAACCTGGTAGTCCAGGTGCTGGTGAAGGAAATACACCACAAAATGATAATGATATAATTGAACAATTAGCAAACGTTAACTTTAATTATAATGAAGAAAATCCTTGTAGTAATACTTCAGTATATGGCGAATATTAATATATTTCCATTTTTTTAGAAGAAAAATTTTCTTCTAATTCTTCAAAGTATAAATCAATATTATAATCTTGTTTGAGTATCTTTCTCAAAAAAATGTTTTCTGTCATTTCCATATATTTGTATACGGCTAAAGGTTTAATTTCAATTTTTTGAAAAGGTAAGCCTTTTTCTTCAGCTTTGTCAGCAATAATATTGACCGCTTCAAACAAAGACATCCATCTTGCCCATTCAGAAGCTTCTTTATGGATTTTTTTCCAATTTTTATTTTTTTTAGTTTTCATCTTTTAAATCAACTTTTATTGGTGTTTGGGTTTGAATTGGTTCTGTTGTTCTAGCAACGACGAATTGAATATTAACTGAATTAGTTTTTTTGCAACTGGAGCATTCAAATTGTAATCTTTCATTTTGATCTGGTAAAAATGTCATTACATTTTTTGTGTTGCAATATGCACACTCTAAAATAGTTGAAAGTGGTTCTAATACATCTAATTCTTTTTGTTTTGTTTTCTGGATAAAAAAATTGTTTATAAGATTTCCTAAAAAAGAAAAAATTATATATTGAAAAACAAAAAACAACAAAAAGCTAATAAAAAAAGAATAACCTGCAAGATGAAAAGAAAGAGCACCTAAACAGGATATAAACAACACTATAACAGTAGATTTGATAAAATCCCAAGGAATTTTAATTTTTCTCATTTATCAAATGTATCACTAAATGAAAAAATAGTCAACAGTTATTTTATTTTGATTCTAACCATATTACCTGTATCTGGAAGTGATTCAGGCTCAATACGTTCTGGGGGAATAACAGGATTTTGTGTGGGTTGTGGTCCCGCCATGTTTGAAATTTCTCCTATTGAAATTCCAACGTTTTTGATTATTTCTAATGCTTTTTTAGAAAGCTTAAATAATTCTAACAATTTTATTTTTTGGTCTTTATCTATTGCTGGATTGTTTTTTACGGTTTGGGATATTTTATTGGCAGCAGCCATCAGATAAACAAAACTATCTGATAAGTCATCAGTAACTGTTTGGAGTGGCCAAGGATAACTAATTGGTGCGTCTGGTGGCGGTGTTGTTAAATTCTGTGTCGGTTGATTTTGTTGATATGGATAGTTATATCCATCCCTTGTTGATAAGGGAGCAAAATCTTTTCTTGCTGGAGTACTATAAGCTGGATATTGTTTTATTCCAGTGTCATAGATTTCTTCTAAAACTTTTTTAAAGTTCATTTATTGGACAATTCCTATTTTTGATAAATTACCACATCGTCCACAAATCCAACGACATTCTTTAATAGTTTCTTTTGAGTTGTGATCTTTTTTTTCGGTAACTTTTCCAAAAACACTTGCTCCGCAAAATTGACAAGGTATAGGACGGTTTTCGACCATCATATAATGTGGCTTATTATTCATGTTATACTTACTTAGTGTTAGATGGTTTCCAAGTATTCTTTTCGTTTTCTAATTTTTCCACTACAAATTTTACAAATTCAGAACGAACAATATCTTCTTTGGTAAATTCAAAATGATAAATTCCAAATTTTTTGGATTCTTCATCAGCAAATATATCACATATTCTAGAAAAACCACCAGCTTTATTTTCGGGTAAATCTGATTGCATTGGATCACCACAGAAAATAATTTTAGAAAACTCTCCCATTCTTGTGATAGTTGTGATTAATTCACGAAAGCTGATATTTTGACACTCATCAACGATTACACATTTGGTTGCCCAGTGTAAACCACGAATATAATTTACAGGTGTTGCATTAAATCTTTCATCATTTCTTAATCTATTAATAGCTGCTTTGTCTAAAAGTTCCTCTAATTTTTCCATGAATGGGACCATGTATGCTTCAAATTTTTCATCAATAGTGCCTGGTAAATATCCAATTTTGCTATCCGCACTTTCTACGGCACTTCTTACAAAAATAATATCGGATATTTTTTTATTTTTTAAAAGTTGCAAAGCAGCATAAACAGCAGTTATAGTTTTTGAGACACCTGCTGGTCCTTCAACAAATACACATCTTGTTTCTTTGTCTAAGAGAATTTTAATTAATTCTTTTTGTTTTTCTGTCCAAGGAAGTTCTTTAATTGTAAATTCAAAATTTACTTTATCTCTCTGATAAACATACGGAGATGTATCTTTGGAAGAATCCATTTTCTTTTCCAAAGAAGCCTCTTTACTACGAGATTTCTTTTTAGACATGATTATTGAAAGGATGGAGCACTATAAGTTAAAGATGATTGGGTTGGTTTTTCTTTTTTAACAATATTTTGTGATTGACTTTCTGCGTCTTCTTTTTTTTGAGTAATGTTTGGTAATCTTTTTTGACTTATGAGACGGAGCATTGCTTGTGTTTTTTGTTCATCTGAAGATTTTTCATCAGATAAAACTTCAAAATCTTTTTGTATTGCATCTGTTTCTGTTTTGTTTTCAATCGCACCCGTCATTGCATTTAAACCTTCTTTTTCTTTTGGTGATAAAGCATTAAAGTTTAATTTATTTTTTAACGTTTCTGGGTCTATTGTGATAGCAGTTTCGAATATAACTTGATCAAATTTTGTTTTCATATTTTTACCAATCTTTACAAGCTTGATATCTTGGTGTTCCAGGCTTTGCACTGGAACATTTATGTCTGGCTCGAAAAGACTTTTTACGTTTAGTGTTTCCTGATTTTCCTGTTACTCTTACACCTTTTTGTCCCCAATGGATTCTTTTATATCCACCCTTTGGATTTTTAACGCATTTCATCCATTTTTTCCCTTTTGATGTAGATGATGTTTTACCAGTAACTTTAGTACAACGAGAAGCTTCCTCTAAAAGAGAAAATACTTTCAGGTCAAAATTGTTCATAATACTATTTACAATAAAAGACAACGAAAACAATTTTATAAAAATGGCAAAAATAAAGATAAATAGTATTATAAATTATGGCATCAAGAACTATAGCATCACCAGGCGTCGAAATTAATGAAATTGATCTTAGTATTATATCAAGACCACTCGGAGCAACCGATGTTCTTATAACAGGATTCAGCGATCAAGGACCAACTGAAGATTTGGTCAATGTTAGCAGCATTTCAGAATACGAACAAATTTATGGAGCACCAACAAATGGTGCTGAGAGATATCTCTATCATACCGCAAAACAAATTTTATTAAATTCTCCTGCAAATCTTTTGGTATCAAGAATGCCTTATGGTTCAGGTGCAGGTGAAGGATATTCCAATTCATATAGTGCCTTGGTTTATCCTGTTAAAAATGCTGGTGTCGGAACTCCTATTTTCGGTATTACTACTATAACATTGAGTAATTCTGGAACTGGATATACATCAATTCCAAGTATTGAAATATTAGGTGGTGGTCCAAATGGAACTACTCCAAACATTCGTGCTACAGCACAAGCAAAATTGGCTGATCCTTTAAATTCTACATTATCTGGACAGATTTCATCAATTAGTATTTTAAATGCTGGTTATGGTTATCTTTCAGCAGGAAGCGTTGTTACTGTTTCAATTGTTGGTGGTAATGGTTCAAATGCAGCAGCAAACGCATCAATTGTTCAAGTTGGAGAAATAACAAACGATTATTCTACAAGTATTGATTATGAACTTCAAGAACCAATATCGATGCTTTTAAATCAAGAGCAATATGAAAAATTAGTTAATAATGATGTTGTTTGGACAAATTCTTATGATCCATCAATTAATGGGTTTAATGATATTGGAAAAGCAGGATTGGTTGTTTTAAATGAAGCAAAAACAACCGTAAATAATCTTTATGAAGGTTATTATGTAGTCTTTACAGATAATTCTGAAATTAACCCATCAACTGATTTTACAGCAGTAACTGCAATTAAAGCTGTTAATACAATCAATAGCACAAACTCATTACAAACATTTACGAATGTTCCATCTTCAAGATTGTCATTCAGTTTAACACAAACATATTCATCATTTGGTGGAACTAGTATTTCGAAAGTTATTGAAAACTATCCAACTTCATATGGGTTTGAAGACAAGACATATGATGATAGTTTAATTATGTTGGTTATCCGCTTAAGAACTACACAATATGGCCAAGATACTGTAACATTAGATTATTTTGTTTCAGAAGGTTATGCTGGTTCTTTATACTACAAAAAAGAAATTGGAAATCAATATAGTGGATCTAATGAAAGCTATTTCTTGGACACTGTTGTTGATAAAAAATCTTCAAACTTTAAGGTTATAACAAACCCAAATATTGCCACTAAAGGTGATTGGGTTTCCAGCAATGGTTTACCTGCTAAAAAGGTTAGAGTTGCCAAAACAGCTAAAAATCTTTATTCTTCAGGGGTTTATACATCAGATACCGACAGTAAATCAAAAGAAGTAGGAAATGTTCCATTAAAACTTCAAAGAATTTTAAGAAAAGTCGAAAATGACGATACTCTTAATATTGATGTTATAGCTGAAGCAGGATTAGGTACAGTTTGGGCATCAGCCAATAGTCGATATGCAGATGCAAATATTCCTGATAACTTATATATCTATGATGAATTATATAACGTAAGTTTAGCTGGTTTAGATTCTAAAGATGGAACAACACCAACTGGAATTGCATATGATTCATATATGGATATTGCAAATCAATTTGTAGTTTTAGCTGATAAAACTCGTAAAGATCATATCTTTATTGCTGATCCATTAAGACATATTTTTGTTCAAGGAGAAAATGGAAAAGTTTCTCGTAAAACAAACTATGTATTTTCAAATGACATTTATTGGCCTTTGAAAAATTTATATTCTGGAATTCAAAGTAGTTATGTTTGCACATACGGTAACTGGATCAAAACAAATGACAACTTCACAAACAAACAAGTTTGGTTGCCATCTTCTGGATATGCAGCAGCAGTATTTGCATCAACATCACAACAAACATTCCCATGGATTGCTCCTGCTGGATTTAACAGAGGAACACTCACTAATGTCAACGACATTGGTGTAAATCCAACACAAAAACAAAGAGACTTGTTATACAAAATTAACATCAATCCTATTGTTTATTTCACAAATGACGGCTATGTAATTTTTGGACAAAAAACATTGTTCCGTAAGCCATCGGCATTTGATAGAATTAATGTTCGTAGATTGTTCTTAACTCTCGAAAAAGAAACACAAGCATTATTAAAATACTTCGTGTTTGAACCAAATACATTTGCTACTCGCAATCGTTTGAAAGGTGCGTTGCTTCCAACTTTCGACAAAGCAAAACTAAACGATGGTTTATATGACTATCAATTAGTTTGTGATGAAAGAAACAATACACCAGATGTCATCGACAACAATGAGTTGAAGATTTCAATCTATATCAAACCCGTCAGAGCATCTGAATTTATACTTGCGGACTTCATTGCAACAAGAACAGGAATTGATTTTTCTGAACTTATTGGATAATAATGATAAGACACAAAGATAAATATTAATAAGACTTATGGCAGGATTACTCGACACACAAGGAATTGAAAACTTCTACGATACAGCAATTGTAAATGATTTTGCGCGTCAAAATTTATTTAGAGTTGTTGCATTAGGTGGAGTTAGATTCACAACTAACGAACTCTTATATGTTACCAGCACTACGTTGCCTGGTAGAGCAATAACAAACGTAACTGTCCCATTTATGGGATTAGTTTTCAATGTACCCGGTACTGCAAATTATCCAAATAGTGGTGCATGGAATATTACATTCCGTGTTCCACAAAGTCTTTCTGTAAGAAGAAAGTTTGAAGATTGGACAAACCAAGTCTTCAATGATGCTAATAGTACAGGAGCATACAACATTCCAAGTAAAGACGCTTCCAATCAAGTAATTTTAAGTTTAATTGATAAAGAAGGTGTTCCTTTAAGAACATATACATTGTTTGGTTGCTATTGTCAAAGTGTCGGTGAATTAACGGTTGATATAACAAATGCTGGTGAAGTTCTTCTTCAACAAGCAACTCTTGCTTATCAATATTGGAGATTGGCACGATAATCTTTAATAAGGCATAAATATTATTATGCCACCACTTTTCCAATATAGCGAACAAAGTCCATATTCTTATTATTTGGATTTGTTAGGTAGCTGGCCAACTGGTATTGCTTTAGCAAGCCAATGGTTCATGTATTTTGATTTTAGCTCTGTTAATGGGCTGATGAATAATTTACAATCTGTTTTAAGAAATAGAGATGCATCATCTGAATGGTCCTATGATAACAGAGCAACAAAATATTTGTTAGATGGGGCATTACAATCATCTGTACAAAATTTAATGGGATGTGCTTTTGTTCGACAAGTAAACTTGCCAAATGAAAGCATTGATGCAGGAAATGTAGGATTAAATTATGGTGGGTTTCAATCACCTGCAACCGCATCAAATAGACAAAAATATGCAAGTTTGGGTGTAACATTCTTAGAAACTAATGCTTCTTTTTTAGATTTAATTATTCGTCCTTGGATTATTTCTGTTGGTTATAACGGTTTAATTGTAAGACCCAGAGATTCTCAAAAATATGTAAAGTCAAATTTTGCAGATGTTGTTTTACTATCTAAAGTAGGATCTTATGTTAGAATGGGTATAAGAAAAATATATAGGTTTTATAATATTGCACCTATATCTATCGAAGGAGAGACTTATTCGTATGCAGAAGAAGGCTTAAAATATAGCAATGTCAAATTTGTTTATGATAGTTATGCTGTATTAGATGGAAACACTGGAAATTATATTGATTTACCATAAGTTTTTTTGTGATTTTTTATAACCATAGTGTCGATTTACCATTTACAAAAAATAAATTAGTTTTTAGAGAAATCAACACAGAAGAACAATTGTTTTTAGCAAAAGCTAATTTTTCACATTCTAATGATAAAGAATCATTATATGATTATTTTTTATTTGTTAAGAAAATAATTGAAAATTGTTTAGAAAATAAAAATATTTTAAATGAAATTAATGTAATCGAATATGTTTTATTTTTAGTCAAATTAAGAATGTTGAGCATTGGTTTGAGTGTTGATTTATTATTAAAACAAAAAAATAAAACAAGAATTCAACTTAACTTAAAAACTTATTTATTGAATCTTTATAAAGCCAGTGAGTTTTTAGAAAAAGAAGAAAATAACCTTATTCAAGACAAAAACATAGAAATCAAATTAAATTGGCCTTTTTTAAATTCTTTAGGATTTTTTTCTAAAATGATTTTGGAAAATAAAAATGAGTACGAAATGTTTACTGAATCTATTCAAGAATATATCGAATATATTAAAATTAAAAATAAAAAAATATTATTAAATAATTTTAATACAGAAGAAAAAATCAAATTAACTAATAATTTAAATTTGAAAATTAAGAATAAAATACAAGAAAAAATTATTGAAGCATTGAAAATATTGGTAACATCCGAAGTTTTTGACGTATCAACATTTAAAACACAAAAATTTAACTTTTATAATTTAAGTTTTATAGAACATTTAAAATTGTTTTTTTCTTCCGATGTAAAAACTTTATACCAAGAGATTTATATACTTTCTTCTTGTCATCTTAATCCAGAATATATTATGAAAATATCACCATCTGAAAGAAAAGTTTATTTTTCTATAATACAAGAACAAAGAAAATCACAAGAAAAATCATCTGGAAAAGTTGACTTTTTACCAACAGGGAATAATATAAGTAGTGATTTAGAAAAGTTGGCGGCTGAATTTGGAGATTTACCGCCACAATAATACCATGATAGAAGAAGAAAACATAAAAGAATCAAACATATTAGATTTTGATGGTGCTTTGAAGGCTTTAAATGAAGCATCAGAAACTTTTCAGGTTGATGTTTGGATTCCATCAAAAAGAAAATATTTAAAGTTTAAAGAAATTGATGCCAAACAACAAAAAGATTTATTGAATGCTGCAATGGATAATTCGGTATATAATGTTTCTTTTTTAAGAACATTTAATGATATTATTCACGAAAATTTATTAAAAGAAAATTCAGAAAATCTTGATGATATATTCACAGCAGATAAAGCATCTATCGCATTATCTTTAAAAAATCAAATCTCAGACGAAATTAAAGTTGTATTTGATGAAAAAAATAACATAACTGAAAAAATTAAAATTTCTCCAATTGTTGAAAAATTTAAAGCGTATAAAACCACTTTAAATAAAGATGTAGAAATACAAAATTCTAACGTAAAAATAAAAGCCCAAATTTCACAACCTACTCTTGAAACAGAATTAAAATATACTGAAGATTTAAATAAACAGTATAAAAAAACAGATCAAATTAAAACAAACGAAGAAGTTCAGAACATAATCTCCGATGCTTTTATTGGAGAAACTTCAAAATATATCAATAAACTTTGGATTAATGAAAAAGAAATTGAATTACAAAATGTTACATTTAATCAAAAAATCTCAATTGTCGAAAAACTTCCCAGTGGTTTAATTCAAAAGGTTTTAGAGCAAATATCAGAATGGAAAAAAGAAGTTGATGACATTTTAACTGTTACCAAAACCTTGAACACTAAAGAATATACCAAGGTAATTGTGATTG
>Ga0209229_10001105_pt1 | contig 11104 bp, 7 predicted proteins | sample SanBayMetagenome_FD_187466 | JGI IMG/M metagenome (GOLD analysis project Ga0209229, IMG submission 187466) | Freshwater and sediment microbial communities from dead zone in Sandusky Bay, Ohio, USA (SPAdes) (version 2) | ecosystem: Environmental > Aquatic > Freshwater > Lentic > Sediment | place... | reverse complement strand
CTTTTCTATAAGCTCTTTCTGCTCGTTTATTGGCAAAATGCTCTTTGCTATTTTCTCTACGCTCATTATAGGCTAAACTACATCCTTTATACATGTCTTTCTGTATCTTAATTATATTCTTAACTATCTTGCGAACCTTTAATTTGGATTCGCGCCCAGAATGCTTTAAGAATATAAAATGAGCATTGTGTAGATTCACTACTTCTTCTAAAAATTGAGCATACAATGCTTTGTATTTTTCTAATTCGTCAGTTGACATAATCTACATTAGTTGAATAATTGGTAAATCCATTTTCTTTTATTACTCGCAGAACATTATTAACCCGCCCCATGAGCTCATCTTTGTGACTAATCAAGTATATATTCTTGTTTCTCTCGCGAGCCATTTTTTTCAAAACAGCTAAAGCAGCTTCTACACCAGCAGAATCCATACCCGAATCAACTAACTCATCAATAAACAACAGATTGGTGTTTTGATATAGTCCTTCCCAAACATCTCTAAAGGCAAAACTCATACTTAAGATCAGTCGATTACGTTCACCTCGACTTAGATTATCAAAATCGAGATCCTGCCCTAACTGAGTTATCTCCACATTTAGATCATTTTGAAAAACAACTTGATGGGGTAGTCCTAACTTATCAATATAATAACTCAATCGCTTGTTTAGATAAGACAAGTTTTGATCAATAATCTTTTTACGGATGAAACTATCTTTATTGGTCAATAGTTTTAACAAAAATTCTTGATGATCTTTGACTTTGGTTAAGTTATTAACAGAATCCCATTTGATTTCTTGAATAGCAGTGTTCTTTAAGTCTTCAATTTGTTCATCGTAGGGATTAATTTCGGCCAACTTACTGTCTAAAATCTTGTTAAGTTGATCAAGATTGTTTCTATGGCTTAAGGCTTCTGCTTCTGTTTCGTAAAATGTATCGGGTCTACGAGTCAAATCACCAATAGATTGTATCTCACGAACAATAACATCTAACTCATCTGCAACTTTTTGTGCATAACTATTAGCATCTTTTAGATTTTTAGTTGCTTCAGTTAAAATTTCTTTATGTTTATGATCTTGTAACTTTTGATCACATGCATGGCATTTTTTATCTTTAAGTTTTACCAAATCTTTTTCATATTTTTCACAAGATTTAGCTGCTTGTATTGCTGCTGATTCTAAAGTGGCTTTTTGTTTGTTTAGATCTCTCAGTCGCTGCTCATTGTTGAGCCATAATTGTAGATCTTTATGTGTTTGTAGTTCAGCATCGATATTAACATTTTCTAACTGCATAATTGCTTTTGCAGTATTTTCTACTTCTGTTTGGTGTTTATTATCCCACGCAGCACTTTTAATTTTCAAACTGTCGATACTTTTTTGCACATTCTCGTTAGCAGACTTAATACCTTCAATTTTATAAGTTTCTTGTTGAATGGAATCTTTAGTATCTTTAATCAATACCTTAAGTGCTTCTGCCTTTTCACTTAACAGGGTAATTCCCAACAATTGTTCAATAACTTCTCTTTGATCTGCTGCTCGCATACTCAAAAATGGTTCGGTATAAGTGTTCAAAGCCAACAAATGTTTGAACATAGTGTGGCTCATCTCCAGTAATTGTTCAATTACCTTTTGAGTTTCTCTACTGTCACCTTGACTGTCGTCTTCTTCTTTTTCTTCAGTCTTGAGTTGTTGATTGTTAACAAACAGTTTAAGTATATTGGGTTTGCGACCTCGTTCGATTCTATACTTGACATTATTTTTTTCAAACTCAACAGTAACTAACATGTTCTTACCATTAATTTTATTGATAAGATTTTCTTTTTTAATGTTAGTCAGTGCTTGTCCGTATAGCGCATAGCTCAATGCATTGATGATAGTAGTTTTACCTGTGCCATTACGACTGCCAGTATCGTCCCCGCCGAGATCTAAGTTACTACCTAACACCAATGTGAGATGTTCTTTATCAAAATCAACTGCTTGAGTTTGATTACCCACACTCATAAAGTTCTTCACAGTGATGTTTTTAATGAGGAAGTTCATATGTTGTTATAAATTTCTAATAGAATTTTTTTATCAAACTGTTCAGATTCTACACTGACTAAACTTTCAGTAACGATTTGATCCACACTTTCAAATTTTGTATCAGGATTATCGTCTGTGGTAGCATCTAAATTAACTTTATCCTGTATAAGGCTAATTTCTCTAACATCGTAATCGTTAGAAAATGTTTCTTTAATAAAGTTTGCCTCTTCGAAACTAATATCAATGTCCAGATTAACTCTGAGATACATTTTAGTTTTCATTATTGAGTCTTTTTTATCAATAAGATCGCTTAGTTTAACAGTTCTAAATTTTGGACAGTTGGGCCAATTGATAAATTCCGGTGTGCCGTCCCACTCAAGTATCATCATGCCGCGCTCATCATCCCAGGTATCACTGAAGTTATGTGGGAATGCATTACCTATATACCAAATCTTTCCACGATTCTGGCGTTTATGGAAGTGACCACTGAACACGTAGTCTTGATGTTTAAAGTGTTCGGGCTGTAGTTCACCATGATCGGGCATTTGGACCATGGCATTCATGTAGAACAGAGGCAGTTCAAAGTGTCCAAACATGTATCGACTTTTGAGTTTACCTATAGTTTTCCATTCATCACCTACAAGCCAAGGAACCAAAGTAACATCTTTAATAGTTGTTACTTGTTCAACTACAGTAATACCTGGGATATGTTTACCAAATGCCGAGCTGTGAATATCACGTTTATCTTTGTAGAACAAATCGTGATTACCTGGAAACCAGAAGAATTGATCAAAAGCAGCACCTAATTTTTCTAAACACCGAATGCTGGTATCAAGTGTAATTAAGTTAAGGCTATTTCGATTGTGTGACCAATCACCTAAGAAAATTCCAGTATCGCAGCCGGCTTTTTTTGCTTCAGTAATGAACCAATCGACAAATTCTTCGCAGTCATCTAAGTGAGTAGTAGAGTTTGACTTAAGACCAAAGTGTATATCTGTGAAACATGCTACCTTTTTAAACAAGGACATTATTATTCTCCTACTTTAAAGTGTAGCAATTAAGAATTCTAATGTCAAGGCTCTTCGTCTTCGTTATCTTCCACGACAGTTTCTTCACTTTTGGGCATTCTGAAATTTTTATATAGTTCGGCTTGCCTTGCTGTTTCTTCTGCGTATTCTTGTTGGTATTGTCGAGTCAAGCTAGGTGTTAGTCCTGCTTCTTCTAACATATCGTCACGAATGTTTTGATTTTTCTTTTCAATATTCAATATGCGAGTGAATGAGTTTGTAACAGCAGCAGTGTAGTAAGCAAAAGGATTTTCAGATTTTGATTCATCAAACTGTAGACCAATTTGACTCAGTTGAAGAATTGCCTGGCCTTTCATTTCTTCTATGTAGGTATAGCCTCTCCAGTTTGCTCTTTGGGCATAGCGTTCGGCTAATTTTAGATACATTTTGCCCAGTTCTTCAGTTATACGGCCGTGATCTTTGGAAAATTTTCCCTTACCTACTGTGCCTTTCCAATGACTTTTGCCCACGCATTCTAATTCATCGGTATCGTTAAATTTCCAATGTTGGAAAGGGGGAAAGTTAATTTTTTCGTGACTATCTGCTGTCGTCTTTGTGGTCTTTTTTCTTCCCGGAGCAAGTGGAATATGTTCGAAAGTCATTATTCTAAATACAAGATCTGTTTTTGCAATAGTCTTGTAGTCTGGAATAAGTTCGCTTAGTTTTACTTTTTTATCTCCAGCTTCTCTTGTTTTTATAAATTCTAATAGACCTAATCGTTTTGCTCTATTTCTTTTGGCTTCTGCTATAGTTCTTATATTAATTTTTTCTAAATTTGGTAAAATTATATCGTATTGACTGTAATCTTTTTTGCTAAAGCTGGAAAAACTGCATTTGCTTTTATGTATTTCTGATAGTAAATCGCGATTGTTTAAGTATTTTACCTTTTTTATTGATGGTTGCACTATGGTCATTCTTATTATTTTCCTTATTAAGGTATTATAGCGTTCGACAAAAATAATGTCAACGAGTTAAAAGGGCAGTTTATTTATGGGTAAATATAGTATAGGGAAATAAATCTATGGCTGAAGAATTTGTAACTAATCCGTCTGCTTCCGAAGAAGCAACTAAGCAAAAGTATCAAGACCCATCTAATCTATTCAGCGAAGCATTAGTTAGTGAAGATGGATCTATTGGTTCTATTCGAAGAAATTTAGAAACAGGTGACTTATATGATGCATCTGGACTGTATAACCAACAAGGGAGATTCGTGGGAATCCCGCCCGGTGCTAAACCAGGATCCCCGCCCTCTCCCGAAGTAAATTTTAAAAATGCACAAGGAGCAGATGTTGCTGAAGATTTAAGAGTTAAAATTCGTGTTCCTCCTTCATATATTACAGCGATAACCTCAGGAGGTAATAATCAGTTAGCAAATTTAGGTAATGCAATAATTTTTCCCTACACACCGTCTATATCTTACGAATCAAAAGCAGAATATTCTGAACAAAAACCTTTACATAGTAATTTTACTGTTAACTTTTATCAAAGAAGTTTTGTTACTTCGATATCAGTGCAAGGAAAATTTACTGTTGAGAACGAAGCAGATGCAAATACATACATATCTATTTCGCATTTATTAAAAGCATTAACAAAAATGAGATTTGGTTTAGACAGTGATGCAGGTGCACCACCGCCTGTTTGCAGATTAGATGCGTATGGTGAAATGTTTTTAGTAAATGTGCCTGTTGCAATTACTAGTTATAGAATTGAATATCAAGACGATGTTGATTATTTTCAATCCAACTATTGGAGAACAATGGTTCCTGTTAGATCAACAATACAAATAACTTGCTTACCAATGTATAGTAGGAATGAGATGCTTAATTTTTCAGTTAATAATTATCTTAATTACAGTGGTTCTGTATATAGAAGAACAGGATACATCTAATGACAACTTATAACAAATCAAGTCCATATTATACTACAAATATTACTAATGGATATTTGGATATTATTAATTTTAGGAATATTCCTACACAGCGAGATGATATACTATTTGAAATTACAAAAACTTATGAAAATAGGCCAGACTTGTTAGCACATGATGTATATAAAGATTCTAGACTTTGGTGGGTATTTTGTGTAAGAAACAAATCTGTAATTAAAGATCCTGTATACGATTTTACAGCAGGGACAAAAATATATCTTCCAAAATTATCAACATTAAAAGCGGTATTAGGAATTTAATATGTCAGATTATTATTATACAGGTTATGAATCTGCTTTTGTGCCGACACCAAGCGGAGATGTTGAAGCATCGCCAAATATTGAAATAAAAACAAATAAGCCAAGTAATAATCCAGATAATCAACCTGCAAAAACTAATAATAGTATTATTCCGTCAGGATCAAATATATTAAATGGTTATAGATCTATAACCTATAATTTTACTTTAGCAGGATTACCAAAAAATTATCTTAAAGATCCCGAAGCATATAGAAAAGGAGCATTAGAATTAATAATTGCTAAATCTGGTGGTAAAGGCGGTAAACAGATGCAAGCAACCAGCCAGTTTAATGCATCTCAAATTGCTCCAAAAACAATATCAGCAGGTGGCGGCCGAGGCAGCGATGATTTCGCGTCTAGAGATCCAAGACGTTTAGATTTAAGTCCAGAACAAAAATCAAGACCGGGTGTTAATTATGGTGAAGAATTTGTAAAAGCGTTTAACGAAAGAAGCCCTGGACGATTCGATTTATTCATAGAAAGTCTCGAGATTGAAACATTAATGGCTTTTTCTGAACAATCAAATACTACATTACCTACTAAAGTAAAATTTGATATTATTGAACCATACAGTATAAATGGCTTCATTGAAGCACTATATGTTGCTGCGATTTCTGCAGGATATACAACTTATGTCAGTGCAAGTTATGTTTTAAAAGTAGAATTTTGGGGATATCCTGACGGTGAAGATATTACCGAACCTGTAATTATTCCCAAAGCAACTAGATATTTTCCTATAGGATTAACTAATGTAGAAGTTGAAGTAACAGAAAGAGGAACAAGATATTCATGCACTGCGGTTCCCTTTAATGAAAGATCATTTGGACAACCAAGTGTTTTGAAAAAACCTATTAAAATGACTGGACAAACTGTTAAAGAAATTTTAGATAATTTTATGACAGAATTAAACAAACAAGTTGAACAGTCAGACAAAGATTCTAAAAAAGAAAGTAATATTCATGATACTTATAAAGTAACTTTTAAAGAAAGAAAAAATGGTTCATGGGCTGAATCTAATGAGTTTGATATACCAAAAAGCAAAATAGTTGAACTATTTCAAGACAATGCTCTTTATAAGTTTGCAAATCCCAATGAAGGACCAAATGCATATAAACCAGGTGAAAGACCAAAATCTATAAAATATAACCCTAATAGCACTGTAATTAATTTTCAAGACGGTGCTAATGTTCAAGATTTAATTACTGCAATAATTAGAGACAGTTTGTATGTTAGAGAAACTTTAAAAGATTTAATAGAAGAAAGCACTGCTCGACAACGAATTGATAATTATGGATTTGTAGATTATTTTTTAATTACTCTAGAAGTTACTACAAAAGACACAATTGATAAAGTAGCAAAGAGACCTTATCAAGAATTTAATTACATTATTACACCTTACAAAATTCATTATACACGAATTCCTATATATGGTGGTTCTATTAAAATTAAAGAAGAAGAATTACAAAAAATTAGTTTAAGAACTTATAATTATTTCTATACAGGTAAAAACATTGATATATCGACTTTTAAATTAAATTTTAACACTTTATATTTTGAAGCAATACCTGCATCTTTGGGCGATAAGAATACACCTAATACAAAAGATTCAGCATCACCGTCAAATGGTGGTAGTCCACAAATGAAAGGGACAAAAGAAGAGGATCAAAAAAACACTAATATTAATCATCCCGAGCCTCCTGTTTATGTTATGCCAGCAGAAACACAAGGTAAAGGTGGTAATGCGGTGCCTTTTCAAAATGATCCCTATAGCACTGTTGCTAAAATGATGCATAATGCAGTGGTAAATTCAAAAGCTAGTATGATAACCGGAGAAATAGAAATATTAGGAGATCCTTATTATTTGGTTACAGGAGGTATTGGAAATTTTAATCCAAAAGAAGTAAATGGAAAATTTAATACAATAGGTGATGACGAAGTAGACTACACTAAAGGTGAAGTTAATGTCACTATAAATTTTAGAAATCCCATTGACATAGATACATTTGAATCGGGTGGGTTATTATATTTTGATCCTAACAGGGTTCCTTTTAGTGGAATTTATATGGTTACTAAATGTAATAGCACTTTTAGAGATGGAATTTTTAAACAGCGTTTAGATATTATAAGAAAGCCTGGACAAATTTTAACGGAAGAAAAAGGGCAGAAATCAGTCGGACCGGGCGAAGCAACTGACAATATTCCTAGTTCTGAAAATGCAGGAACAGAAGATGTTTCTACATCTTTTGCTCCTAGCCAACGCTTAGGAGAAGCGGGTGTTGCAGAATATTTAAACAGAGGATTTCCTAATGTAGGATTGCCAGGAGAACTTAGCAATTTTATTAACAATGTAGGTGCATTAGGTGGACAAGCTTCTGATTTATTAAATCAAACCTATGGTTTAGTTAATAAAGCAGGCGAATTAATTTCAAATGCATCTATTATTGGACAAGCATTACCGGCAGAAATTTCTACAAATATTAGATTAAACACATCTGGGTTAGCGTCGTTAGCTAATTCTGCATTGAGCCCGGCAGCATTAATAAATTCTGCTGCTAATATCATTACTGGAAATACTACACTAAAAAATGTTGCAAGTGGTATTGCAGGTAAGGTAATAGGAACAGTTATTTCAGATACATTAAATCAATCAAATGTTGGATCTGGTATAGGTGAAGGTGCTACAGTTAAAATTTCACCTGCTGATTTAGCATCGGCAGCAGTTACTAACATATCTGGAATTTCTAAAGATTTAAGTAATAATTTTTTAAATGCTGCATCTAATTTAGGAAAAAGTGCAAATTCATTAATTAGTAATGTAGGAGATAAAATTGGCGCACTCAAAGAAACAGTTTCTGATCCTGGTGCTATAGGAGCACGATTAGGAATAGATACCGCAAAATTGTCTGGACTATCAAATAACTTACAAAGTAAGATACCATCAGAACTTGGAAATATTCTGAAGAATGCTCCTGAAAATGTTAATATTGGGCAAGCATTAGCAGCAGGTGTAGCCTTAGATATTATTGCTCCTTCAAAATATAAAAATTTACCGCCTCCTACTCCTTTTGCAGTTGCTCCGGAACCTGGTTCTGGATTAGCATCGCCTATCCCTAATTTTGCTTCTCCTGTATCAAACAAAATAGATTCTGTTGTTGTTAAAGATAAAATTAAATCTGCTCAAACTCAAATTTCAAATTTAACTGGACAAGTAAATATTGTAGATAGAAATATTGCTAGTTCAGTTGGATCTAAATTTGGTAGTGTATCAGTTAAGGAAAGTCCTTTAGAAAAATTATTTAATAACGTATCATGACAACAGAAAAAAGAGTTTTAGGAAAATTAGGATCACCTGGACCGTATCTTGCAGAAGTTACTAATCATTTAGATACTGCATATATGGGTTCTCTCGAAGTTGCATTAGTAAAAGGAACTCAAAATTTTGTTAATATATTAGGAGAAACATATCCTGTTAGATATATGAGTCCGTTTTACGGTGTTACTTCAGTGCGGTTTGAAGGCAATGACAACGGCAATTTTAATGACGTTCAAAAAAGCTACGGTATGTGGATGGTGCCTCCCGATATCGGAACAACTGTAATGGTTATCTTTATTGACGGTGACCCTAATCAAGGATTTTGGATCGGATGTGTAGCAGATAAATTTCAAAATCATATGGTCCCTGGGATTGCTGCTACCAAAAATGTTAAAGTTACTAGCGATCAAAGAAGAAAATACGGAACTGATTATCTTCCAGTCGCAGAATTTCATAAGAAAACTTTTTCAGCAGATAATCCCAATATTGATTCAATACCTAAACCAGTTCATCCTTTTGCAGATAGATTGGTTGAACAAGGATTGTTATTAGATTTAGCAAGAGGAGTAACATCAAGTTCGGCTCGAAGAGAAATTCCTAGTCAAGTTTTTGGTATTAGCACACCTGGACCTTTGGACAAAGCAGGCAAAAAAGCAAATATAGGATACACAGACAGTCAAACAACTGTTCCTGTTAGCAGATTAGGCGGGTCTACATTAGTAATGGATGACGGAGATGTTGAAGGACAAAACGAATTAGTAAGACTAAGAACAAGAACAGGGCATCAAATACTGTTAAACAACAGTCAAGATTTAATTTATATTGCTAACAGCAAAGGAACTGCTTGGATCGAACTTACTAGCAATGGTAAAATTGATATTTTTGCACAAGATAGTGTGAGCATTCATACTGAACAAGATTTTAACTTTCGTGCAGACAGAGATATTAATTTAGAAGCAGGAAGAAGTATTAACATTCGTGCTAATAAAAATATGGAAACTAATGTTACAGGTTATTATTTTTTATCTGTAGATGATAACGCAAAAATATTTGTTAGAAACAATAAAGACGAAACAGTTGGACAAAATTTAAAAAGTTCTGTTAGGGGAAATTTAGATATTGCAGTCGGCGGACATGTTTACACTACTTCAAATGGATCTAATGAAACTAAGGCTGGCGGAAATATTGTAGAAACTGCCCCGCAGATACAGATGAATGGCCCGTCAGCAGCATCAGCAGAACCAGCCGAAGTGCCTCCGGATTTACCTTTGTTTACATTGCCAAATAGAAAAGTAAATGCTGGGTGGAGTGATGGCAATTTTTACAAAGCAGATGATATTAAAAGTATTATGCAACGAGTACCTACGCACGAACCCTGGCCTCAACATGAGAATGTCAATGTTGCTCAGTTTAGTGCTCAATCAACAGATGTTACTTTAGCAGACAGGTCAAAAGACGGAATTCCTCCCAATCCGTCAAGTGCTGCTGCTTCTGCAGATCCTAATGCAAAAGGACAAGAAACTGCAAATTTACCAGAAACTATACCAGGAACATGTGATCCTAAATATGCAAAAGATATTAATGCTGGGTCGTCACAGGCAGGTATATCTGCATTAAAAGCTGCTTGTGCAAAATATGGATTAACAAGTCCTTATGCTGTAGCAAGTTTGTTAGGTATCGCAGGGGGTGAATGTCTTTGGAGACTTGTTGAAGAAAGCTTTAATTATTCTGCTGATAGATTATTACAAGTGTTTCCTAGCGTGTTTAAAGGTGATAAAGCACTGGCTCAACAATATGCAGGAAATCCTAATAATAGCTTACCTGAATTTTTATATGGATATCAAACTGCTAAAGGTAAAATAGATCTTGGAAATACACAACCCGGCGACGGTGCAAAATACATAGGTAGAGGATATATTCAATTAACTGGTAGAGGAAATTATACACGTTACGGTAATTTGATAGGACAAGATTTAATTGGTAATCCTTCTCTATTAAATCAGCCTGCAATTGCAGCAGAAGTAAGCGTTAAGTATTTGTTAGATAGATGTAAATCATCTCAAACAGATCCGGGTTATTTTGAAGCTGCTTGTAGGTCTGTTGGATTTAATACCCCGGACATTAAAGCCAAGAAAAAAGGATACTATGAATGCTTTTTAGCACAATTACAGGCTAAAACAGTGGGAACAGACTCTGGGGGAATAGTTACAGATAGTAGCGGCAACCCTATAAGAACCGGTGGTGGTGGCGGCTAATAAATAATGCTATGCCATATAAAAATCTTGAAATAAATCCTGCACAGTATAACGAACAATTTACTGATAAGAGAAGTCAATTCTATAAAGGATTTTCTACAGTAGATGCAGCTCGTCAAACAACAAAAATTTATGATTTTGATTTAATCAAACAAAATATTTTAAATCATTTTAGCACTCGAAAAGACAGTCGAGTAATGAATCCTAATTTTGGAACTGTTATTT
>Ga0209229_10001104_pt1 | contig 11106 bp, 5 predicted proteins | sample SanBayMetagenome_FD_187466 | JGI IMG/M metagenome (GOLD analysis project Ga0209229, IMG submission 187466) | Freshwater and sediment microbial communities from dead zone in Sandusky Bay, Ohio, USA (SPAdes) (version 2) | ecosystem: Environmental > Aquatic > Freshwater > Lentic > Sediment | place... | reverse complement strand
TCGCGAGGTGGACACTCCCCACTTCTCAGTGAGATATGTTGCAACAACATCAGCCCGAGAACGCGCAAGCCTCGTGTTGCCCCGCTCTATACCTTGATCATCAACATATCCGGCAACAGTGAGAACTGCATCTGGATACTCGTCACGCATGCGCCGTCCAACGATGTCAAGAATGTGATGATAGACAGCGATTGTACGTGCAGACATGTCTTGTCCACGATCCCGCTCTCGATGCACAACGTCGCGCTCGTGAAACGTGCGCGAGTCCGTGTTCGTGATCGCGTATCGCGATGGAATGCTCGCCGAGCCTACCTCAAAGAAGACAAACGGTAGGAGAGCGTGAACATCGACGTCATGTCGTTCGTCAATGTAAACGCGTGCTGTATCTGATAGCTCCGTTGTCGATACCGGTGATGCGAGACGCACGCTCACTGCGAGCGGGAGCTCGAGCGTTGGCGGCACAACGGCTGGTGGCGGCACTTCTTCACGAGACCCTTCACGAAACCCTGCCATGAGATCAAGTCGCACGGCTGCAAGCGACAACGCGCTCGTGCCATTCCTTGCAAGTGCAGTAAGAGGTAATTCCGCTAGTAATCGCATTCGTACATCGATTGCGTCAGAAGCAGGAATGTACATGCCTATTCCAACCTGCGCAGACCCCCATGATGAGATGATTCCACGCAATGTTGTGTCTACAACGAGCCGTTCCTGTGTTCGCGTATCGCTAAACACTGCCGATGATGGCTCGAGAAGTGTCTCCGCCTGACGAAGGCGAGATGCCACTGAGATGTATGCCCCCACGCCTCCCACCACATGCGGTCGCATGCGCGATGCACCGAGCGTCCACGAGATAAGCGCACGCGGCTCTACCGACAAAAGATTCAAGGATAGATTCGTTTCCGTGCGTGAGAGCACAACTCGCGCATTGTCATCAGTGCCGTCAAGCGCATACCCTATTGCTTCTGTTCGTGCCAATCCAAGTTGACCGTATGCAAGACCAAGTTGACCTTCGAGAAGGATGGATGACGAGACGGGATACATGGCGACACCACGCATACTCACACCCCACCCTATGGTAGGATCGAGCTGCTGACAGCACGTTGGGAACGAGGGCAATTCGGATAGAGTCGATTGCGGCAGCAGGATACTTCCAGTTGCTTCGATTCCAAGTTGCATGCGTTGTGCAACAACAGTTGTCGCACACAACATCACGAGCATCACACATATGCTGAATCGATTCTGCATTCAGTTACCTGTGAATGACAATCGGTTGTGTGATCGTACATGCCTTCGAACGCAGTGTGACGGCGTAGACCCCTGTCGTGAGATCAAGTGACAACGTCTTCATTCCACGCCCCCTCGCATCAACTGCAAGTGTTGACCTATACACCACTCGACCATCGAGATCGATGATCTCGAGTCGATGCTCGCCCGGTTCACACGATGACACACGCACGGTAGCATCGCCGTTTACCGGATGCGGTGCAACGGCCATTGTCGGCATCACATTGAACACAAGCATTCGTCGCCTACCGTCATTATCCTCGCAGAGTGAGTCAAGCATGAGCGTTCCGCCAAGTCCAAGACCTGGCACTTCACCACAGCCATTATCCCACATCACATTGTCGATTGACACAGACGTTGTTCCTGGGTCACCAATCAATGCTCGCCCACGAAGGACCGTGAGCGTATCGGTTCCCGCCTGACGTCCTGCAAATGGGATGCTCAGTTCAAGTCGACGCTGACGGATTCCGTCGCGAAGTTCAACGGTATTGCGGGAGATGATGCCACTTGTGAGTTGCGGGAAGGGCTCGTACAGTGACTCGTCATACCATACGTCGCAGCGCACCGTTGTCTGTTCACAGTCGAGGCCTCGTCGCTCCCCTTCCATGAAGATTGGAATCAACACCTCAGCCTGCAATGGCGTCGCGCGGACTGTATCGATTCGCAGGCGTGGCACTGTTGCGTCCGTACCACGCTCAAGTGTAATGCCGGCAACCGACGTACACCCGCGCGCATCAGTAACAATCACACGGTACAACGTTCGCTGGCGAGGAAGCACCATTACTGACACACGGCCAGTATCAATAACGGTTGATCGCGTTGAGTCTGGGTCAAGATCATCTGCCTGCCATACGACCGATCGAACCGGTGTAACCGATGCAATGTCAGCTACCAGCTCTACTGAATCACACGGACACTCCGCGGTGCGATTCCTAATCGTTACTCGAGGTGGCTCATTGGCGACAACAACGATTGAATCAAGACGCTTGCAGGCGCCATCAGTCGTTACCTCTACATGCAGGATCTGCAGTGGCTGCGGACGCAAGCTATTCAACGGCACTACGATCACTGTGTCAAGTGGATACGAGGCTATCGTATCTGAGCCCACACGCCACACGACATTACCGGAGCTCCACTGTCCACGGACGGCTGCACGAACATCTCGTGTATCAGCTGCACCACACAAGCGGACCGTGTCGGGAAACGCATCAATGTTCGGTGCACGTGCGAGCGTTATCCTCATGGTGTCTGCGATTGCAACACCCGAACCGTTGGCATCTGTGACGCGAACGACAACGTTCATCGTTGTATCCGTTCGCACCAGAACACTCCAGGGTTCGGAGATGTTCGGCATGACAACTTGCGATGCGGGTTCCCAATCGTAACGGAATGGCTCGATCCCACACGTGGCTCGCACATCTGGGAGTCGAATGGTAGTAATGCCAGGCGAGTCAACACATATCGTGGTGTCGCGGATATCAATCCGTGGCGAGGATGCTACACAGATGTTAACTGTGTCTAGCGCAACACAGCCTTGCTCTGTCGTAACCTGCACAACGTATGCGCTTGCATGCTCAGCCATGATACGTGGTGATACAGCGGTCGACTGCCATCCACGTTCGTTCTCCCACCGTACGGAGGCTATTGGTGCAGTCGTACGAATAGCAACGCTGAGCAGTACTGAGTCGCCTCGACATACCGTATCGTTCACACACGATGGCGATGCCTCTGCATCAATCGAAACTGGTGTTGCGCGACGTATGATCGCAGAAATCGAGCTGCTACACCCCTCCGGCGTGCGCGCTGTGGCAATCACACGAAGCGAATCAACACCATTCGGAATGCGAACACGAGGCGTGTAGGATGTGGCATCATCAAACGATGTACGCGGCTGCCACTCAATACGTGCATTGAGTGACTGCGCTGTGCCGCCCAGCTGGAGTGGCACGCCATCGTCGGCACACTGATAGATAACTGGTTCGATGTCGAGTGTCGGACACGGCATTACGGATACAGTTACTGTATCCTGTACTACGATGTTACGCGCGTCTGTCACCCGTAGGGTGTATGTCGTTGTTGTATCAGGGCGCGCGCGCGTTCGTGCAGTTGTGATTGACGATGGATTGTCAAGTCCGCTCGTTGGCGACCAACTATAGCGAAACGGCGCGACGCCGCATTCGGAGTCGAATCCGAGAGCGATCGACGAAGTGTCACACTTGCACAGATTCGCATCTGGTCCGGCATCGGCCACTGGCGCGTCGCTCACCTCTACGGTGATACGCACCACCGTTGTGCAATTCGACGGACGTCGGCTATCAGTCACTCGGAGTACATAGGTCGTTGTCACCGAAGGTCGTACTCGAATGCTGAGCGAAGAAGAACTCCCAAGTATCGAGCTCGTTCCCCCCGACTCCTCTGTCCAACTGTATCGATATGGCGGAAGTCCGCCCTGCACACTAATGCTATCACCCAGAACCACCTCGGCGATAGTTCCTCGAACGCAACTCACTACCGCGCGATTTGCAGGCATCGTCACGCGCGGCACGTCGTATGAGACAACCACAACCGAGTCTGTGGCTTTGCAGCCGTACTGATTTGTAACGACCACGTTGTACACGAGATTCCCCGACTCCGAGCATCGCAGACCGAGTGTGCGCGTATCTCGCGCACCAACGATGCAGCGTCGACTGACTTCATCACGTCCACTCCACTGATACGTTAGCACTTGCGGTGTGAGATTCGTGATCGTGATGGCAGTATCCCTACCTTGACAGATGCGAACGGTGTCAGGGAGCGCAACAACTGGAACGGGATCAACTCGGACACGTACCGTGTCGAACGCCTCACATCCAAGCGTATCAATTACGTGCACGCGAAACACAGTAACACCTGGTTCCGTTACTTGATATCGAACAGATGTGCGCGTTGTGTCGCCCCGAGCGATTGCGCGACCAGAAGCAATCGTCCATCGCAGACTGCGTACACGCAGCGAATCAGCAATGCGTGCTGATACAACAACTTCAGACCCTGCACAGACTGGCTCAGGCACTGCCTTCGTGACTATGCTGATGGGTTGGTCGATCGTTACGATGGTCGAGGTCGTGTCTGAGAAACATCCAAGGCGCGTTGTGATCAATTGAACGAGATACTCACCAGGACTCGTGAAGCGCTTGGTTGTTCGAGCACCGGTAGCAGACGTTTGGTCATGAGGGAAGTACCACTGATAGACGGAGATGTCAGCCGAATCCTGACTCTCTGCAATAAAGGTCAGCTCCCTACCCGGACAATACGGAGGGGCTTCTACGCGGATGCGCGTTCGGAGGTTTGCAAAGTCAGATCCGGCAAGAAACCCATACGAGTCGAAAATGGAAAGTCCATACATGATCCCAACGACGCCATTCCCATTCCGAGCATTGATTGTATGCACTCCCTCAGGAACATTCAACGTCACACACGTGCGTGTTGCGTCAATCAACGTCAACGCATGGATCCTCGGCAGAGTGGTCTTACCAACGAGCGATGCAATCGTCTGACCATTGATTGTGACTTCGTTGATGTCGGCTGGTTCGGCAATGAGTGTGAGGTAAAGGTTCTTACGCCACGCGTCGACAATGTTTGCCAACGTTGATGTTGGTGGCACAAACGCATTGAATGTAAAGTACTTTGTGCGCTGTTCGATCGGCGGTACAATCACCATGAATGGGTCACCAACACCCCGCACAAGATCGAATCCATCGGTCCACGACATTGCATACCACGCGACAAGCACCGGCTTATCTGCATCTACTGTGTGAAACTGTTGCGCTGGTACAGTCTGCTCAGTAAACGAACCGACTTGTGCAAGTGGCGTTGCAACCCCATCGATGGTTACCGTTGTTGCTGGCTCTGACGCAATCACACGGATTACATACTTCGTGCCATATGCCAACGGCGGCACGACAAACGTCTTCCCAAGGGTTCGGGCGGGAGGTATCTGCTCGACGAGATGATCTCGCGTCTGATTGGAGGTAAATGGAATAGTCGATCGCTGATGTCCACTGAAGACCGCTACGCCACTACACGCTGAACCACCTGCCACAACCTTGATCTGTGTTCCTGTGAGATCATCTGGTGCACGCATCGTTTGCATCTGATACACGTCACCTCGATTCAGCACGATCTGATACGGCACCCCCGCTGGTCGAGATCCGCCGCCAGTTTTCTTCACTGTCGCAGTTGGCGTAATCTCAACAATGGTCACGTCTTTGTGCGCAACGATCGCGATCTGACTCGACCAATTGGCACTCGCATAGTGCATGTACGATGGAATCACATAGCGATCACCCAACGCTTGAATTGGATACACAATCGAGGCATCGGTGCTCTGCGCCTGTGTATTGAACAGACTCAGCGTAATTGGACGGTCGGATGTGACATGGATGGCCTTGCCCACGGCGACAACATCGCTCGTGGTCATTGTCGCACCTGTTGCTACAACGGGGTATGCAACGTTGCCATCCTTGGGGATGGCGACCGTCGCAAGCAACGTCTGACCCATGTAGATCTTCGCAGTTGCTGCGCTATCGGACCCAAGAAAGAGATACGTGGAGGGAGTGCCGGAGTTCTGCATAAACGTCAGCCAGAACTCAGTGCCATTTGTTGAAGGCACTTGGGCATGCGCATAGAATGTGCTCCATAGCAAGCACATTCCTACCAATAGCAGCATTGGTTGGCGATGCCAGTTCATGATTGCCCCCTGCCAGAATGCACGCTGCATAGACTGATGCGACGCGCAACACATGTATACGCACAATGTACGAAATCACATACATTGCGAAATGAGATGGAACCATCTGTTTGCATGCCTCCGGTGCACTGTCGTGTTGTGCATCACAGCCGCCTGCGCATATGCGCAAGTGCCCCCGAATTCTGTGCCCGCTACGCCAAACACGATGTTCTACGCTGGCGGCGCATGCACGTTTTACTCCGCTACGGGGACAGTGTTGATGTCGGTCAACGCAGCAGAAGCGCAGTGGTCGTGTAGTCCTGCTCGAGCAGCCTGGGCATCTGTGACTCCTGCCTCGGGTGGGTACTATGAGTTCCCATCATTCACGTCGATCCCGATGTCAGAAGATCGATCCACACTACTTCGACCATTCTGGAGACCGGAGACTGACACCGTGTACAATGAATACGTTCTGCTCAATGGTATTGGGTCAACCGCATCATTGCTCTACACGCCAAAACAGATTGTAGCAATTGAGAACTACGATGGTAGCGTCGACTATACTGTAGCTGAAGACGTAACGGTTGACGGTCGTACGTTGACGCAGCGAACGCAGCGCGTTTCGAGCACAGTGAGCATCACCCCCGGCAAACGCGGTAATGGAACACCAAATGGTTTGATGAACACGGCCCATACATCATGGACACGCGTCACGTATCTCGCAGAGCGTTCAACATGGCAAGCACCTGAGTCGCTTGCGTTTCCACGAACTGGTCATCCGCTGCCCGGAGTCGAACGCATTCTCGCAAATCGACGTCCGCTCGTCGTGCAGGCTGTGGGGATGAGTCTGACGGGTGGACACAACGTAAGTGGTGGAGCAGTGGATGGGAGGAACTTCCCTCCTACCGCACCTTACATGCGCGGCTACTGCGAACTGTTCGCCGATGAATTGGCATCACAATGGCGTGCTAGCGTCACGCTCCACAACAGCTCATGTAGCGGCAAGACGATTAGCTGGGCAGCACAGTACATCGCACCACTTGCCGTTCCGAACGCACCAGACCTTGTCATCCTCGATATGGGAATGAACGATATCTGGGGTCAGACAACACCAGATCAGTTCCGTCGTGATGCACAACGCTGTATCGACAGCGTACGCAAGCATCTTCCGAATGCTGAGTTTCTCCTGATCGCGAACATGATTCCAGACACAGCTGGTGCTGGTGCGCCGATTAATGGTGCAGCGATCATGCGCTCACTTGCGCGCGAACTCCAATCAATGCAATCACCGGGTATCGCCGTGCTCGACATGACGTCGGTAAGCGAGGCCGTGTTTGCACGCAAGGGGTCAGCATCGTGTATGGCCAACTCGCTGCATCCAAACGACTACTTCGCACGATGGTATGCGCAAGCATTGGTCGAGTTCATCTCGGCTCCGGCAACGTCTGTATCTGAGGAGCACTCGCAGTCTATTCGACTTGACCATTCGAATGGTATTCTTACGATCAAAGGTGCAACGCCAGGAGAAAACGCCACTGTTACGATACGCGACATCCGAGGTGGCGTTGTTGAACAGACGGCGCTGCCAATCACAAGCGATGCAACAACTGCGCAACTTTCGAGCTGTTCACGTGGTGTCTACATCATAACTGTCGAGCTAACCGACGGGACTACTGCTCAGTCGACCATTTTCATCATGTAACTCGATGATTCGAGTACAGGAGTCAATTCCATTATGCGCATCTCCGCAATACTGCTCATTCTAGGCTCGGTGATGATGTTCACCGCATGCTCATCAGATAATCCGATCACTCCAGACACGATCCGCATGCGTGAGGTCGAAGATGCTGTAACGACGTGGGTCGACTCGCTGCAGCGTGCCTTTCCCGATGATACACTGGTAAGCAGTCGCATCGCAGCCTACCTGGAACGCCATCCATCGTATTTCTACGGCTCTACGATCGCCGTGATCAACGCCGACTCGTCTGTTCGACTGAGTCCGTACTGGTATCGGTCGGGCACGTCATTGGCCTACGCCGACCTCGCAGTGCCATCGTATGAGATCCGCACTAAGGGATGGTTCACCGAGCCAATCACAAAGCGTGCGGCTGTGTGGACCGAGCCATACTTTGACGCAGGCGGCGGTGAGATCTGGATGCGAACCTATTCTGTGCCGGTCATCATCAACGGCACGATCGTTGCAATTGCAACAACTGATCTGGCTGTAACGCCATAAGCGTCGACGAATAAACGTCGATTAGTCTTCGATCACGAGGGGCATCGACGTCGTTGCTCGCATCGTACGGATGCGCACAACGTACATGCCTGTTGGTAGGATCGTTGTGTCGAATCGATGCAATGCCGACTCAACACGCATTGCAGGCATGACGACTGCACCACGCATGTCGAGCACATCAACTACAAATGGTTCGCTTGTTGTGCTGCGAACAAACAACTGCGTTGATGCGGGCTGAGGCCACATCGTGATTGATCGACGTAGCTCGTCATCGTACACCGACGTTGTGTCATCTGGCTCATCTGGCTCAACGCGTACCAGCACCGGACGACGGTACAGCGTGAGATCCGGGGCTTGATTATTCGTGACCTTGCATGTGTACACACCTGAGTCGCTGTGACGAACTGGATTGATAACGAAGTCACGACCCTTGATGTCGGGGAACTCTACACCATTCTTGTACCACGTGTAAACGTTGCTGTCAGCGTCATCTGTCTCAGCAGCAATAACATACGTCGTGCCCTTTTCGACGAGCGTATCAATGGCAACGCCTATTGAGTCTTGTGGCGCATAGCGATACAACACCGTAGCTTGATGATTCGCAGGCACGATGTCGGCAAAGTCAAAGCGATTGTCATTCACAGTGAGAATGCGATACTCACGCTTCGGCAGATTGATAAGGCCGCTCGTCAGGTCGTTTCCATGCATCGCTACCGTAACGAGACTATCCATTGCGAGGAATGAGTCAGGCACTCCACCTGTGAGCATATTCCCGCTGAGATCAAGCAGCTTGAGCGAGTCCAACGAGCCCATTGATGCAGGGATCTCTCCCTCTGCTTGTATTTCACGCATACTCAGCGTAACCAATGAATGAAGTGAGTCAAGCCACGTTGGGAGCTGACCGCCGATTGGATTGCCACCAACCCAGAGATGTCGGAGTTTCGTGCATGATGCAAGTGTATCAGGCAGAGGTCCGGTGAGTTTGTTGTTCTCAAGATAGAGCTCACGCAAACTGTCACACTCCCCAATCGCCTCTGGTACGGCGTCTGCAAATGCGTTGTCGGACAAATTGAGTTGCTCCAGTGCGAGACAGCCACCAATCGTCGCTGGGATCGGACCCGAGAATGTATTTGAACTGAGGTTGAGTCGGCGAAGCTTACGCAGAACCCCGATTCGCTCAGTCAATGTGTCCCGCATCGCATTGCGCTGGAGATAAAGCTCCTCGAGTGCGAAACACCCACCAATTGTACCAGGGATAGAGCCCGTAATCTTGTTCGATGCAAGATCGATGAGTTCAAGTGCCGAGAGTTGTCCGATGCTCAGTGGCAGTGACCCAGTGAGCAGATTGTTCGGTGCACGAAGGATGCGAAGATTGGTGATGCGCCCAATGTCGAATGGCAACGCACCTGCGATCTGGTTACCCGAGAGATCAATCACTTCGAGTCGTGTGAGATCTGCAAAGTTGTACGGCAACTCACCCAAGTATTGATTGCGAGCGAGTCGGAGGATGCGCAAACTGAAACAGGACGCCAAGGTGATCGGCAGATCGCACTTCATGCGATTGTCGTTCATGTTGAGCTCAACAAGGTTCACAAGCTTATTGAGCGACACAGGGAACTCACCACCAATACGATTTTGTGCAAGGTCGAGTACTTCGAGGTAGTTCAGCTGTCCGATGGAAAACGGCAAGAACCCAACAAGGTTGTTTGATGGAAGTCGGAGTCCGATGACTCGACCTTCCTCAGAGGTGGTAACACCATGCCAGAGCTCCAATGGGGCTTCGCTGACCCAGTTTGAGTCCTCAACCCACTCTGTGCCCTTTGTAGCCCCATAAAAGTCAACGAGAGCAAGAGAGTCGGCACGACGTGATTGTCCGTACATCGAGAGCGTCATTGCAGTGGCAACGACGAATAGCATGGTGATCTTCATACCGCAAGATTACGGACCCCTGGGGTCCCACGGAACTATGGTGTGGTATTTTTGTTCTGATTCGATTCCGCTCATTATCCACAGGAACATTGCAATGAAGTCACTCCTCATCATCCTTACGGCATTCGTTGCCCTAGGCTCTCTGACAGCGCAGGAACTCAAGCTCCCATCCTTGAGTCCAACACAAACGTTGTCGCAAGACTTCTCAACGTCAAAGATTGAGATCACCTACAGTCGCCCATCATCACGCGGACGTGCGGTGTTCGGCGAACTCGTGCCATTTGGTCAGCCATGGCGCACAGGCGCAAATGCTGCAACGAAGATCACCTTCGGTGAAGACGTTGAGATTGGCGGCACAACAGTTAAGGCAGGTACCTACTCGCTTGCTTCGATTCCTACTGCGTCAGAATGGGAACTCATTCTCAACAAGAATACCGGCAGCTGGCCTGGCAAGCTCTTCGATGCAAAGGACGATGTGCTCCGCACAAAGGTCCGTACACAGTCAAGCGCAACGAAGACTGAGACATTCACGATCAGCATTGAAAATGTCGCGTTCTCAACATGCACAATCGACATTCGCTGGGAGAACACTCACGTGTCGATTCCAGTCAAGGCGAACAACGAGAAGCGCATCAGCGACAACATTGAGCGTGCAATCAACAATCCAACGATTCCATACTACCAAGCTGCTTCGTACTACTACGAGACAAATCAAAACCTTGATGCAGCACTGAAGTATGCAACAATTGCAGCAGAGAAGAACGCAACAGCATACTGGATTCAGATGCTGCGCGCACGCATCGCTGCAAAGGCAGGCAATAAGGATGTTGCACGCTCGGCAGCGAACACAGTGATCTCGATGGTCAAGGGTACACCTGCTGAAGCAGAGTACACGAAGTACGCAAACGATGTATTGAACTCTGTCAAGTAATCCCATGCACAATCGCTCGTG
>Ga0209229_10001103_pt1 | contig 11110 bp, 14 predicted proteins | sample SanBayMetagenome_FD_187466 | JGI IMG/M metagenome (GOLD analysis project Ga0209229, IMG submission 187466) | Freshwater and sediment microbial communities from dead zone in Sandusky Bay, Ohio, USA (SPAdes) (version 2) | ecosystem: Environmental > Aquatic > Freshwater > Lentic > Sediment... | reverse complement strand
ATCTCCTACTAAAACAATGTCATCGTCTTTGATTACTTCTTGAGAATATAATAATGCCATTCTCTGTTGATTCTCTAAAATCCAAGACCCATCTGTAGGAGTGTAGTAATTTACTTTATTGAAATTTAAATCTTCTATAGTTTGCTCTATGGGAAGATATATTATTTTGTGTTCCCATTTCTCATATCTCTTTCTGTTCTCTTGAAAGTGGTAAGGCTTTGGTTTTCCACTATGAGTGTAATTGGATTCACATATAACAAAGTTATCGACATAAGCGTCCAATAATCTTAATCTAAACTCTAATAAATCTAATTCATTAAAGAAAGTAAAACAGTCATATACTTTTATCATAACTTGAATTTAAGCCCAGTATTCTTTTCTATGAACTCCAAAGATACTTCTCTAGATTTAATTCCCAAAGAAGAAGTTTTTTCATTTTTAAAATGGTACGCCTTATATTCTTTTGTCTTTACAATATAGATCACTTTCCAACAATCAGTAGGTACCGACATATCCCCTAACCTCTTCAGTTCTCCCCAAGATCCTGCCCATACTTTAACAGAATCTTTCTCCATGGACACCCTTCTTGTTTCCTCTTCTAAGTCTTTCCAATCACCTCTGTTAACATTTGGATGCTGTGGAGTCATGTTAGAAAAGAAAAAGGATTCTCTCATAGCTGTGGAGTCACAGGCTGCGTCTGCTGCTGCATAGTTATGTCCCCTATCATACCCAGATCCTACGTAATGCTTATCTAGGTTGGTATGCTTATAAAGTTTAGGGTCTGGTATAAATCTATTAGTTCTTGGATATTTCTTATCACAGGATAGTTTTTGTTTGGTTAGCCACCAAGTTACAACTTTTGGATACTTTAAAACGGTATCAAAATCAGTTTGGTATTCTTTATTAATTATTAAAACAGTGTTTTGAGATTGTGAAGATAATGCTAAAAATACTAATACAAATGTTAATAAATGTTTCATCGGTCTATTCTATAGTGTGTAAATAATCCTTCCCCATGCGCAACCGTGAAATTCTGTTCTTGCCACCATCCGTCTATCTTTCCTTCCAAATCCACTCCCTGCCCAGCGAAAGGTGATATGTTTTCTAAATAAAATTCTTTTTTATATAGACAAGGATTGTTTGTTTGATTTGCATATTTGGAATTTGCATAGTACAATCCTGTATCAATATCTTTATATATATATTCAGGAAAATCTAAATCTGGATTCTCTCTCCAATGAACGCACTCGAAAAGATGTTTAGGGCTATCCATTTCTCGATTTGCGAATTGCAAAGTGTACAAGGGATCTCCAAATTTAGTTCTACTTCTAAACTTAACTACGTCTGCTACTCCTCTATCTATTACTGACATTCCTTTATATATCTGTTCTTTTATTGTAGGAAAGAACTCTGGTAAAATAACCCAATCGTTTTCTAATAAAAGAATATTATCAGTTTCTGCATTTTCTGCTAAGGTTGATAATCCTCTTCCTATTCCTACATTAGTAGGAGTCATTATAATATTTATACCATACTCCGATGCTATTTGGTAATCGAAATCACTAGCCTCTTGTGCAAACAAGCAAACATCGTTTACCATTTCTATTAGCCCAGATTTTTTATAAGACTCTAAAGTGTTAACTAGAGTACCGTAAGATCTCCAAGTTAATATCCCTACAGATAAATTAAATAGTGACATTGTCATATAGTTTTAAGAACTCTTGTTCCGTTATTACAGATAGTATTTCATTTCTTTTCTCTTCATATAAATTCCAAGTTATCTCTTCTAGTTCTAACTTATCTATTAACTTCTGGGTTCCTCTTTGGATGATTCCGCACCCCCAATCATGATTCACAACTTTTATATCTAAGTCATCCCTCCTTCCTTTAAGGTATACTATAGCCTTCCAAACATCTCCTGTCCATTCGCCTCCGTGATCAACTCTAACTTGATTACTAAAATTCTCAGGCAAACAATCATGTACTACAATAGTTCCCCCATCATTTAAATGTTTTAAAGAGTTTTCTATGTCTTTAATTACTTGATCACTGTGGTGAAGACCGTCTATGAATACTATATCAAACTTGACATCTTCAGATATAGAATTGAAATACTTATCAGAAGTTCCTACAAAATCACACCTACCTTTAGGAAAGGGGTCTACAGCGAACTTACTTTCCACATTGACCCTAGCACAGTTTGAGTTGTAGTCTTGAACTCCTATCTCTAAATAACTTTTGTACTTATTTCTATCAACTAAATAGTTTATTACGTCCCACCTCATATTAAAACTTTAATCTTTCAAAGTCATACACTTTAACTAAATTCAAAAGCTCCCCTCTGTTTTTATTAAAAACTTCCCAACTAATCTCAGCCTCTTCATATAATTCTAAATTGTCTACCTCATACTGTTTGTTATCCTTTACAATAACTCCACATCCACAATCAGTGTCTACTGTAAAACAAGTATGCAAACCTTTCTTTCTAAACCTTAATACTGATTTATAAACATCACCATTCCATATACCAGATACTCTTGGTATAAAAGTGTATAATTCTTCTTCAGGATTACAGTCATGTAAAACAATAACACCTCCATCTACTAAATGAACCATTGCATTTTTTATATCACTATCTACCTGTTCTGAGTGGTGTAGCCCGTCTATGAATATGATGTCATATTTAAAATCCATATCTGCTTCGTAAAAGAAATCATTAGAAGTCATCACATGAGTAACCTCTGGTGCTACATGTCCCTCTGATCCTGGATCTACCCCATGTTTTAGTTCTGCCTTTATTTCTCTTATGCACTGTCCTGTGTATACTCCTATCTCAAGATAATTCTTAAACCCTTTGTCTTTTATTATTTTATTTATTATTTCGTATCTTTTCATTGTATTTTATATTTTGAATTATAAAGTTCTACGTCTCTATTTTTTATAACATCAAACGCTTTGTCATCAGAAGTTGCGCTCATCTTAGTTTTTATAGGAGATCCCATAAGAGCGTTCATTTTTCCCGACTTGGCTATAGTATGAAATAAATAGTCATCTCCACACCAAATTAACAGATCTTCTGGTATTTTTACATAGTCTGCTTTTTTCATAGCCATGAATATCCCAAATCCCCAAGGGCGAATTCTAGCTCCTATTATTTCAAAAGAAGGGGTAGCAAATCTTGTAGGATTATTTACTTCTTCTATCATAGGGTGACAAGCTCCTAAAATTCCTATACTTTCAAAATCTACTTGACACACTCCTGTAAAAAGTTTATCCGATACAATTATGTCATCGTTTAAAATAGCTATATATTCTTGCGAAGATAAACTAACTCCTAAATTCCAAGAAGGGTTGACATATAAGTTTCTTCCTTTTGATACAATTGTAAGTTTGTTATTCAGAGGGATTATTGGGAGTTTGTAAGATAGTTCGCAGTTATTTATCAGTATAACTTCGTGTACCCCAGGATCTGAATATAATGTTTCTAAAAGTTGACTAAGTATGTCAACTCTTCTAAACAAAGTTGGAATTATTATAGAGAATTTTCTTTCCACCTTAAATAATTTTTATAAATAACATCCACTCTTTTGATCTGAGTATGGCCGTCCATAACTTTGTTGTACCCATTATTTGCAATCACTTGAGCTTCTTTTTTGCCTTCTTCGCTAATATAGTAATTCAATTTAGAAATACACTCTGCTACATCGCTGTAGTATACTATATCTTCGTTTTCAACAAACAAAGAATTTATATTGGTATGTTCAGGCAGTTTATCAGTTATAACTAATTTACCGCAAGCCATACCTTCAAATACTCTCCTAGTTATTTCTTGCCATCTACTATGTTGAAAAACTATTATTCCACTATTTAAGAAATCTCCATACTCCTGTCCTGATAAACCGTTTCTATTAATAAACTTATCTGGCATTACTTGAGATAGATGATCCATTAGATGAGAACCTCCTGGTCCTCTTGTTGATCTTACGGGAGGAAGTTCATCAAAAGGAGTGTACCCGCTATATGGATTATGAATGTTTGTGTCAGCAAAGTGCGGCCACCATAAAGTAGAATACCCTTTATCTTTATACTTTAGATAAGAATCATGAGCGGGGGTAAGAACTAAATCAAACTTATAAGCTTTGATTGAGTTTCTTTCAAAGTTTTGCGGATCATCGCCAGACTCCATAACCCAGTACGCATTTGGAATATGCTTCTTGTCTAGTAACGGAGAATCAAACCTTCCCCAATCCATATACATAACTATGTCGGGACGAAACTGTCCAGAGTTATTATGCTCTATTAACAAAGATATTCCTGAGTCTACGTAATTGTCATATACATCGAATAAAGAATATATGGATGTGTTACAACCTATTCTTTTAAATTCATTAACAACAGATAGAGGAGTTGACCACACATCAGTTTCTCTGTGTGCAAATATAAATGCTATATTACATTGTGAAGACTGCTTCATAAGTTGCATGGTATTGTTCGTAATCAAATCTTTTATATCCTAAACTAAAAAGGTATTCTATCATTTCTTTTTCTTTTTCCCACAAAACATTACCATTAACTACTCCTATCTCAACTACTATTTTTCTTGGTAAATGTTTTTTAAACAAATCTTTACATCCTTCTATAAAAAGATACTCAGAGTTTTCAACATCTACTTTTATACAGTTAGGTAGAGGTAGGTCAGCAGCTTCTATAAACTGGGATAGTGGGACACCTTTTATTTCCTCAAAGTTACCATATTCTTTTATTTCAGACAAAGTATTGTACCCTAAATTATTACCATCTTTTGATATTTGGAGATATCTGGCGGAGTCTATTAAAGCACAATTGTATATTGCTACACCTTCGTAATCTTTGTACTTATTGACTAAATGGTTATAGTAATCTACTATAGGCTCAAATAGTACGATCATTACATTATTATATTTTTTTAATATAACATCTGTGAAAACCCCCACATTAGCGCCCACATCATAAATAACCTCTCCAGGTTTTATATCATTAAAATGTTGGTTTACTAAGTTAGAAACATCCTCATATAGAACTTGCTCCCAGCTATTATAATCAGACATCCAAGAAACTTTTAAATTTTTTCATTACTACTTCAGGACTGAAACTATTTACTAGATCTTTTACTTTATAATCCTTTTTTTCTATAGATCCTAGTATGCTATACAGTTCATTAGGGGATGCATAGTAAAACCCTTTATCTTTTAATACATGTATATGGTTCCTGTCTCTACAATTTATATTAGTCACAACAGGTTTGTCTTGATGTAGGAACTCCGCTATAGCAAGCCCAAAAGACTCCCCCTCAGACCTGCCATGTATCATAGCATCACAAGTGTTTATAAAGGCTGTCTTAGTAGGCAAATCTACTACAGGATTAAGATATAATATTTTAGGATGTTGTCTAGTAAGAGGTTTTGTATTCATAAGTAAAAACCACCTACCTGCCTCTGCCATAGCAAATAATACATCGGATAAGTATGGTATGTCAAATTGATCCTCACCTCCGTATCTCCCAAAAACAATATCCCCTTCTGGTATATTTAACTGTCCTCTAAAGTTTTCTGTTACTGTGGGTAGACTTACTATGTGAGGCAGATAATCTACATTAAATTTATTACCTAACCACTCACTAACAGCTACGTATACATCTCCATGTTTATCAGAAGCGTTAAATACAGCGTGTACTATATTCCTAGCCTTATTAAAAAGTAAACCATCATACTGACCTGCTTTTATGAAATAACCAGCATCTAACTCCGTATCTGCTATATCAGAAAAAGAATTGTATAATATAAGTCTGTCTTTAAATCTTTCTTTAAATTTATCAAAAGATGTCATGTCAGAATTAGTAGGAGCGAATACATAGGAGATATTCCCTAGTATAGTTTCGTTATAATGAGCATAGTCATATAAAGCAACCTCTGTGCCTCTTAGTCCTAATTGATTTGAGTGGAATCCTATTATCATAACTTTTCATAGAAGTCGTTTTGTAACTCCTGTCTTTTTATATCTTTAATATGAAGAAGACAATAATCTTCTGTTTCAAAAGGTAAGAGAGTGTGGGTAGAGTGTCCAACCAATCTTTCATGTACTTTATTCTCCCACTTAATTTCTTCTTTATTTACAACAATTCTAGTTTGTGGATCTGGGTAGTTGACAAAACCTTTCTCGTTTACATTCCAGTTCCATCTTTGAACATGCTGTTCTGTTAATCCCTGAACTATATTAATTCTAGGGACCATGAACATTTCTATAGTAGGATTATTATACAATATTTCTTTTATAGTTATTAAAAGATTCTCATGCACATTCTCATCTGCATCTATAAAAAAAATATAATCTTTAGTACATTTAGATTTAGCAAAGTTTTTATGAGATGCAAAATCATTATCTAAGGAATTAAAATACAAACTAACCCTGTCTCTATATTCCTCAAGAACATCAACTGTTGATTGTTCAGTAGAAAAATCATCTACTATAACAATCTCATCTTCTGGCTGTAGGTATTTTAATAATCTATCCAATAAAGGTTTTAAATACACAACACCTTCATTGTGAGTTGTTATGCAATAAGATATACTTACCATAGTTATTGTTTATAAAAATCCAGCTGCTTCTAAAGCTTGTGAAAAATATTCCTTATCAAAATGTAAAACCTTTTTCATATCTGTTTTATACTTGTGATAAGATCCATCAGCTCTTTTGAATCTTTCTTTTTCTTCCTCTCTAACTTCTACATGTGGAGCAAATGCCCACTTCCAATCATGTTTAGAGGTCCCGTCTGGAAACACTATTCCTACGCCTTCTTTGGTTACTGTGGTAGGAAACCAAACAAATCCGTCTTTATCCACAAATTTTATATCTCTAAATAAATTAGGTAAAAGAGATTCGTATGTAACAACTCCTTCAGTATTCTCTAATAGTAAAGTGTTTGTAGTAAAGCCACACTGTAAACAGTCCCAGCTTACTATGCCTTCTGTGTGCCTTTCATAACACAAAGGGCTTCCACATTTTCTACAACTTGTTAATTGGTCTTGCATATTAGTCTATTAATTGTGTGTAATTAACATTTGTTCCTGGGGGGTATTGAGTTACGGTAGTTGATCCTCCCGGAACTATTTTACCACTGTAACCTTTTGTATGATCAGACACTTTTCCAAGTTCTTCTTTTATACTATCCCATTGTTTAGGAGTAGCTGTAAGATCATTACATGCCTCCATGAAGCCTTTTAACCACGTTACAAATTCTTGAGATGTCATAATGATTTTAGTTTTGGCAAATTAATAGGTTGAGCTACGCTTATCTTAGGTAACTTACTATCAAGTATTTCTTTTAGTCTATCCACCATAGAATCAAAGCTAAATTTTGTTCTTGATATGTGACCCTGTCTTTTACCCATATCAACGTACTTGTTATAGTTTTCATACACTTCTTTTAAAGATGCTTCTACTGATTTAGGATCAGCTTTAAACCAACTAGACTCTTTTATTAAGAAAGGATTAGAAGCTGATGGGTGTATCTGTTCCACCTTTCCGGTTACAAATATATTAAATTCTTCGTTTAAAAAATCAATATGCCCACTAAAAGGTGAACAAATTATAGGTTTACTAGAAGCAGCAGAGAATTCTAAATAAGGTCTACCAAATCCTTCATTTCCTACTAAAGCAAATGCTTTAACCTTTTCATGATTATAAAGTTGATTCATCTCTTCATCAGTTAGTTCTCCGTGAAGGAAGTATATATTTGGCATATCACCACCTACCAATCCACGAATACTATCTATTTGATCTAGAATAATCTCTTCTTCCATTATACTAAACCCAGCCATACCTGTCTTAAGAATTAAAGCAGGCCTCTTTTTCTTATCTTTAAAAGCCTCTAGAAATGATTTTACAAGGGTGGTTATTTGTTTTCTATCTTCTCCTAGTTCACCAGTCAACCAATGTCCTACGGTAAGAAAACAAAACTCCTCTTTTACATCAGATAAATCAAAATTAGACTTTTCAATTCTTTTGTATTTCCTATTATCAACACCCTCAAACAAAACTTCTATAGGTTTAGAAACTTTTACAAGACCTGTTTTTTGTTTTGTGTTTTGATCTAGTTTCTCAAATGAAGTCTGCTCAGCTACCTGCTTAACAAATTTAGAAGATACTATACTAAAGTCCATTCTGTTTAATCCTTCAATCAACTCTCCTGGTAATACTGTTGTTTCTACTAAAGCAGATACTCCGATGTTAAATTTGCCAATAGGTTGAAACTCGTTAGCTACAGTTATTTGAAACCAAATATCTGGTTGTTTGTTCATCTGAGGAGTTCCTAATATCCTACTTAAAAGGTCAGCCTCTTCAGGATCGTTTACATCTAAAGCACCGTAAGGACACTCTCCCCACCTTTGAGATATTATTTGTATATCCCACTCCTCTCCTTTTAATTTAACTAAAGCTTTTACAAAATCTCTAGATCTTGCTCCATAACCACTAAACGTATCCACAGGGCAGGATACTACGCAATAAGGTTTATTCATAACTACTAAATTGATATATAGTTTTTAAGTGTGTTTATTTTTTTATCTTCGACTTTTAATATATGAAATCTTTTTCTAGGTTTCCACTTTTCAAAAGTTAGATTAACAGTTTCTATAAAGGTATCAGACATCTTTCTAGCCGACATCATAGATTCATCTGAGGTTACCCACTCTCTTGCTGAAGCTCCTCTACTTGCTCTCTCTTCTTTGGACATATCGTACACTTCTCTGAAAGCTTTAGCGGCATCTCTAAAGTCTACCCTATCATCAGAAATGTAAGGAGTAGGAGGAGATCCTTGAATACTTATACCAGCAGGGAAAACAGGTATAGCCCATCTTCCACATTTTTTATATCTGCCTAGATGGTTTGTACAAAAATCTTCAGTGAACTCAATCCAATTACCTTTCTCATCTTCAAATCTCATTTGATCTTGCATACCGCCTGTAACATTCGCTATAATCATTTTACCGCACATCATACTCTCTGTTAAAGATAATCCCCAACCTTCATTAGAGGATAGCAATACAGACGCATCACAAGAATTGTATAGCCTATTCATATAGGCAACATCATTTCCAGGATTAGAAAATATTACCTGCTTGTTTCTATCTCCCATGAACAGATCAATCACTACGGGCAAATTAGTACCATTATCGTCTACCTTATGTGTATGTAATACCAAACAACACTTGTCTGCCTTATCTGCTGGTAATTGGTCTAAGAAGTGTCTAAAGGCAAGTATAGTATCAGGTATTGATTTCCTTCTTATGTTTCTACTATTAAACAAAAGAACAAAGTCATACTCTACTCCCCCAAACAAACCTTGTTTAAAATCCATAAGATTTTGATACTCCTCAGTTCCTTCTTTTATAGGGTAGAAGTTAGTCTCATTTATACCATGTGGGAAATACCTAACAATTTTATCTTCAGCATACTCCCCTAATACTACTTTATTCAATATCTCTGTCTGCTTTGAAATTGCTAGCAAAGTATCACAAGATCTATAATAGTTTCTATTATACAAAGGTGCTGGTTCACAATCCCAAATATTAATGTATACCATAGGGATTTGCTGTCTGATCTCATGTTCTATTTTAAACAACCACTCATAATATCTAGGATCTGTAATAAAGACTAAAGCATCTGGTTCTTCTGCTTGGATAAGATGTCTTATAAGATCAGGAGTTCCATATCCATTAGTAGGGTACAGTATAATGGAAGAGTCTGGGATACCTGCTATCTCATTTGTAGATTGGGATAAATCTAGCCTTTTGTTTTTTTCTGGGTGATCGATGGCCCCCCCTATACAAACATAATTAAAGGTGTGTGCAGTTCCTAAAACTAATTCTCTAGATATTGTGGCTATTCCTGAAAAAAACCTAATATCATCTCCTATTAATAGAATTTTTTTTCTATCTTCTCTTTTTATGTAACCTGGTTTCATTAAATTTTTTTAAAGGTTAAAGACTTCCGCTTGTTGCTAATTGATTGTAAGTCAACATTTTAACTTTAAAATCAGGATCTGTCAGATATAAATGTATTGATCTGTTTACAAACTTCTGAAGAGATAGCCCTGTCCTTGCGCTTTCTATTTTAAAATTTTCTGACAAGTCTTTGTGTATTTTTACACTTGTTAATTTTAATCTGTCTTGATAAGCCATAGTAACTAATTTATATATTTCATATATAAATATATACAGATTGGCAAAAAGAATATTCTTACTCAATTTTTTTTATCACACAAATCCGGAGAGTCTTTGAAGGGGCAGAATCTACAGTTATTGTTACTTGATTTCTTTACATATTGTTGTTCTTTCGGAGTCCCATCCTGGTTATAACAATCGTTAATGAAATTAGTAAACTTCTGAACAGCTTGATGGACTTTGTTTTTTCCATTAGCAGGTTCATGAATTTGTATCCTTGATTGGGGGAAATCTGCATTTTCATACAACTTTCTTTTTAAAATTCTAAATCTAGGAACTATTTTATCTACTGGTACTCCAAACTGTTTTGAAAAATAATTTTTATATAAAAGTATTTGAGCCTGTTTTATTTCATCCTTCTTCTCATAATCCCTCCACCCTTTAGTAGAGGTTTTAAAATCTTCTATATAAACAGTCCCATCTGTCTTATCTCTATAAATAAAATCTACAAAACCTTGAAACAAAAAAGTATCAATATCATCCTTGACTTCTACCAGCAGAGGTATCTCCATTCCCAACAATTCATAATCTCTTGTAGAAAAATAAGAAGTCCTCTTCTTTCTAAATTGGTAAAGAATGTCAATACCGTCTTCGTAAAATTCTGCCATCTCTTCTTTTGTAGAGAAATGATTACCTGAATTATTTGCTACTTCTTTAAGATACTCCTCTCTAAACCTTCTCTCAAACATCTCTACCATATCAAACTCCTCAGATTCTTTCACTGATTTGGTAAATAATATAGTTAGATACGTTTGTAAGGTCTCGTGTATGGCAGTACCAAAAACTGTATTGATGCTAGCAGAAAATGGGTATATACCTTTTGCATAACTGAGATACCATCTATATGGACA
>Ga0209229_10001102_pt1 | contig 11115 bp, 6 predicted proteins | sample SanBayMetagenome_FD_187466 | JGI IMG/M metagenome (GOLD analysis project Ga0209229, IMG submission 187466) | Freshwater and sediment microbial communities from dead zone in Sandusky Bay, Ohio, USA (SPAdes) (version 2) | ecosystem: Environmental > Aquatic > Freshwater > Lentic > Sediment | place... | reverse complement strand
TAGCTCGATTATTCCAATATTGGCAGTCTAAGGGAACAGAGTCCGCTATGCGATTGGCGATCGCTATGTGGTTGCAATGGCCAGAAGCAGAAGCACCCGAATCCCTAGATATTCGCCGTCCTTTTGGCTCTCAGATATCTTCTGAGCCGGATAACTGGTGGCATTGGGGAACTCCCTATGACGCGGGGTGTTATCAATCATATAAAGATACCCAGATATTCTACGGGGGTGATATACCAGGGTTCAATTATCAACCTCCAGGTTTGCGATTAATTGAATTTGTTGATCGCTGGCAGTGGTCAGTTGAAGTCTGGAGCCCACGACTGCTAGACCCACTATCTTTCCCTGTCGTTAAAAATTCCCGAAACTATCTGGGTTCAAATCATATCTGGCTTCACTTCAAACCCGGTCTTGACGAGTTCCCAACTTGGAATCAGATATTTAACGACTACTCAGTTTTGAGTCCTGAGATTGTCTCGTCCCAGACTTCTGACTTGGTTTTTCAGTGGGTCGAGCAATCTATTGACATCCCCGTTATCGGACTAGATCCGTCAGAAAATTTGGTTAAACGGACAAATTACGAACTAGAAGGATACAACTGGGGGGGATTGGATTTGTGGCCATTCCCAGGTTTGTCGAAACGGACGATTAAAAAAATAGAGATACAAGATCACGAATATTTTTTTCAGGGGTGGCAATGGGGTGAGGATCTTTTCCCTGGTGATATCGTTGGCTCCAAGCGAACGCACCATTATACAGAAGTTGAAATTATCGTTGAAGGAACTTGGGGAACTAGATATGGGGATCTGTCAGCCCTAGAACCTTTTTATCACTGGGATATAGTTGAATACGAGATCATAACTTCCGACAACTACAGTAAAAGTTTATTATTTTGGATTACTACTTGGAATAGTGACATGGAGTGGTTTTACCCCGCAAAAAATCAAACCATTACATCAAGAATAAGTTCTGAAATTCAACCAACCGAATTGGCTGGTGGGACGCTTTATTCTTATTTCAAAACTACTACCAATACAATCGAAACCTGGAAAGATATCCCCACTGGACTTAGCTCTGAGATTCAACTATGGGGAGGAAGCATCTCTCGACATTTAATGCTGCCCGATCCGGATTATATAAGAGTTCCTATTATTCAAGCAGAATATGGCTTGAATTTTTTAGCTAACGAATCTCCTTTAACAGCATTCTATTTTGGTGAGAACGTTGCTAAGCTAGAAGAAATAACGGTTTTAAGGACTTATAATTTCCTGGGTCACACTGAAGTCAGAAGTTCCTTAGAACCGATTTACAAACAGGGCTATATTCCCTCGGAGTTGTGGGGTACTCAATTTGCAGAATTAATACCTGTTCCATCACAGGAATTGGAACACCAAATTCAAACGAGAATAAACCAAGAAAGTAATAGTTCCGTTGTAATCTCTTGGGGTGATCTAGGGACTGAGTTAAGACCGTCCTCTCAACCTTGGGTATGGATATTTGACTATTCCGTAGATGCAAATCCTCCGATTACTATAAATACTCCTGGCTTAGAAGTTAATTCAGCCGCCGATTATTTAAGTTGGGATCAAATATGGTACTTCCCTAGTCAGACAACGGTTATATTCCCTCCAGAAAATCAGGGCGATAATATTGTTGGCGACTATCCATTTATTTTTAATCAAGGTTATCAGTGGCTGTCTTTCCTTTCTCGCCAGAAAGTTAAAGACAGTATCTTATCGACTCCATTATTTAACTCAGTTACCTATCCGAGTATTCAATGGTTTTATCCCCCCGTTGATCGCATAGTAAGCCATGAATGGGTGGAGAGATTGAATCCCTCTAACCGACTAGAAGAACAACCAGTTATAGCCGTATCTTCAGTGGTTGCAGGCACATGGAATAGTGGTATCCCATGGATTTATCAAAACCCTAGCGGACGGGTATTGGATAAAGTTAATACGATATCAGAAACTTCCTTTATTGACGCACAACCATGGGCATACTCTTACAGGAAATGGACTGAACTTGTTTTAATAGAAGATGGAGATGATTCAATTTATGACTTTACACCTGGAGCCTTTTGGTATGTCAATCGTCAGTGGCGAGAACTGGTAGAAGTGATTATTTCTGAGGTAAATACCGAACAATGTTTCCTTGGTAAAATCTATAACCTTAAAACCTCTGAAATTATAAATATATTGGATGATCCAGATAGTTTTATAAACGTTATTTTGCGGTCAACACAGTTCGTAGAACCTGAAGTAATTATTCGTCCTGCTTTTGGCGGTATATTCCCAGGTAGCCAATGGTTGAATCCTTGGTTGCAATTAATAAATTCCTCAGTAGCGTTGTTTGAAATAGAGGAAACTTTAACAACGGAATCTTTCGGAGAAATTGATCTAGGGGATTGGCATCAAGATACTTTGTTTATTGATTTGGGGACGGATTTTCAGAATTTAGTTTACAATGCCGAAGGTCTTAATAGACAGGAAAAGATCGATCAAAGCAAAGATACTTGGTATACCGCAGGGAAAGATGGTATTACAAAACCCGGTCGCCTGATAACTAGGATTGGGTTTGAACAAAGTGATTGCTCTCGTTATTATGACAACTGGTTATCTACCTGTTTTTGGGCGAAGTTACACAAAGATACTCCAGGCAGTATTGAACTTCAACCTATTTATTCCCCTATTCCGCTATGCAATATTCCATCATTCTTTAGCGACAGGAGTATTTCATCCCTAGAAGAAGAATTGATCGTGGTAGATCCTGATTTAACACTGTTTGAGGAATTTCCCGATTTCATTGATTGGTTTAAAGCGGAGAATTGGAGTTTGTTAGTTGAAGTTCAAGGCGAAGTTTTCAGAAAGTCTCCAGTTAAAGTTGTATGGGATAAAGAAAATCTCAAAAGTATCGAGTATAGTCCAGGCTCCTTGTTGTCGTTAGAATTTGTTTTTGCAGTAAAAGAAAATGCGGATCAAATTGACTCAGCACGGGTTCGTAGTGTCGCATTGCTATTTCAAGATATGTGTATTCACTTCCAAACCTGTGAGTTGCACGGCAAATTAAATACCCGATCAGATTATCTGCTAGGAGTCCGTTATCTAATTGTCCCTAAATTCGAGAGCAAAAATTATATCACGATTGATGCTGAAATATTAATTTAGTCTTTTTGCATCCCTCAAGGTTGACTATAGAATAATATGGCTAGTTTGATTTGATATAAAACCGTCTTTCCTGGGACGGATTTTCACTGGATTCTTTCTAATGAGTAGCTCTGTTAATCCTTTTGATGTTCGGGGAAATGATTTAGGCATCCTAACGAAAGCTCCTGAGAATGCAGGAGATCCAAGGGTTCCTTTGGCTGAAGAATTTTCTAGTTGGGCTATCAACCTGGCGATGATGTACAAGGACTCCAATCAATCCTATGGATGGTCGGAACTTCCTCAGTTTTCAACCCAAGGGAACCGTGGGCTTGTATTGTCAGGTAAAGCTGAGATTCCTGTTTTCCGTGGAGAGATTATTCTTAATGGTGTAACTATTCAGATTCCCCAGTTAGTAAACATCTCGAATACGATTCTCGCTGACGAAAGACTGATCTTGGTGGCGATGGCTTGCGAGGTGGGAGCTACACAAGATCCGGTTCTAGGGCAAGTATCTTTTCAATATCGCAATCCGGCAAACCAACAAATTGTTTCAATCCAAAAAGAAAATAGTCAGCGTATCCGATGTTTTTGGGGGATTCTACGAACGACCGAATCAATTCTGCCGAGTCAATTTGTTGAATCGTTGGTATTATCAGAAGATCAAAAGCGAGTTTTAACTGTCGGAAACACGACCAATAGTGGATTTGCCGTAGGTACTTATTCATTTTACGCTTTAGATCCGAACTGGGTTGCGACAAAATCCTATCCAGTCATCCCCGATAGCGTCCAGTTTTTACCTATTGGGAATTTAATCCGTCGCCAAAATATTACAGAAAAAGGATATACCTGGGGTTTTGGAGGAGAAGAACCTTTTAATGTTAATTATTCGGTTGCCCCCGTCGGTAAACAACTACAGTTAAATTTAGATTTAGAATCAAAAATTTATAGTCGGATTCAAGAGATTTTATCGGGAGTTCCTGGTGTCGGGCAGACATATTTACGGACGGTTCAAAATTTAACCGCAGGATCTTCAGCAGGTGTTTCAGGTAGACCAGGCGAATCTGCTGGATCTCCTAACGGTTCGGTTAATTTAGCTAACTCTCAAAGGATTGGCTTCACAAATCAAGAAATTAAGTCAACGTTAGCCGTTGAAGTCGTTACGGCGGGTAATGACGGTTTAGGGAATGCGGTTTGTACATTCACTTTAAACACATCTCCATCAGGAACTCGATTTAGCGATCGCCGAGGGGATCATAAGATTTTTAACGCTCAAGGACTTGAAATTTCAAGTCGTGGGCGTTTTTCTAATCTAGGTCAATCGGGTTCTTTAATTTGGACTGCTGAAGATAACCCAGATATTATCCCTGGAGCCTTAGCTTATTTTCAGCCCGCGATTAATTATCCGTCAGGTTCTGGATTTAATATTCCATTTGTCGCGGTAGAGAAGGTTTGGTTAAATAGTTTTGAATTACCTGCGGATGACTTGCGGATTGCTCACCTGACAGATCTGACCGAGTACGTTGAGCCTGTCAGTTCCCAGAAAAAGATAGTGGTCTGTGGTGTCGAGAGAGCCGCAATCCATTATATCTATTCAAAAACTGTAATCACGTCTAATGCCGAAGGGATTGCTACAGTACCTTCACTAGAGAAGGGATGTTTTGCTTTCGTTCAGGGGATTGCGGGACGATGTGACTCTCCAATTGTGACTGGTCTAACCCCAAATACCAACTACAACGCTCTAGTTTACTACCCTCCACGGGATTCTGAGACTTGGCAGTTGCAGTTCCGTTACTGCAAGTATCAAGGGATTGGGAACCCGTCATTAATTAATGGCGCGACGATTGTAGCTCAACCAATGGCTTTTGCTCATACTCAGGGCGGTGGGGCTTCCGCATTCTTTGGAGGAAGTTTGAGATATGTTCCGATCTCAATGCACCTGCCTTTTTCTAATGCCAATCCCAATCACTATAAATTAAACACTCCTGTTCAATTCGCAGGAGAAACCTATGAGGAAGAACTGACCTTTAGACCTATAGATCCACTCTCGGGTGGAACTGTAGATCCAGGTCGAGTTGGGCAGAAGATTGTGGCGACAACCATCGTATCTAGCCTACCTCGTTCTATTTCGGTAAAACTTGGGACTGAACTGAGTGATACATTGCTAGGATGTCAAGCTCCGGTAATGAAGTCTGGACTTCCCTACCAACTGGTCTACGTCCTGTGCGTCGAGAAGAATGATCAGAAATACCTAATTGTTGCCACAAAAAACCTAGCGTCAGGATCTCTCGCTTGCGATCCGACCACCGGAACAGCCATCGACATTTTTATGTTGTAAACCCATGAGAAACCCAACTTTATTTCCAGATCGATTTCAGACGGACTTAACCGCAGGGCTTGTGGGAGAGGATACTCGCACAGCTATTACTGACTTACAGAAGGAGCAATGGCGGAGCCGACTTCGCCAATCTTATGCTTCTAAAGTTGGTGTCCTGGCCGCGATCCGTGCTTCTAATCAGAATATAACGGTATTAAACAAGGTTCTGCCAACCCGATTGATTGGTCGCTTTGTTAAAGATCGTCAAGAATCGCAGGGGACGCACGGCTATATTTTGGAAGGATTTCAAGAGAATTGGAGTCCGACATACCACTGGGTTCCGAACAACTGGATTCACAAATTAATCTTTCAATATGATCTTCTTCAGTCACGAAGCAATTCACTTCGGTACTGTTGGCATTTTGGCGAAACCTTTGGCGATGCGGCGACCGGATTTCTACGATTCTATGGAACCTATTTAAGTATTTCTTTTGATACGGATGCCATAAAGGGGGTGGCTTGGGGAGGGGATCAAAGATATACCTGCGCCTCTTTGAAAGGGAGAAATAATGGTTATGTAGTAGGGGGATCTCGTTGGCCAGGAGAAACAAAAGATTCGATTTTGCGATTCTCTTATGACGGATTGATTGAAACCCAAATTGGGGCAAAATTGTCGTCCAAGAGGGCTTACCAAGGAACGGTAGGAAATCGTATTTACGGATTTTCCGCCGGAGGAATTACACATGGATCTTACCCGAACAACACTTCTTCGATAGAACGATTTACCTATTTTGGAGAACTTTCAACTCCGAGATCGATCGTTCTTGGGATGCGTCGGCATTATCACGCTTCATCTTGGCAACCGGGGACAAAAGATGTCGGCTATTTTTCTATGGGTGGGAACTGGAGGAATTTCCCTACTGACGGGAATCCAACACACCCTATATTCTGGGTTATAGAACAGAGTACCGAGCGGTTAAACCTAAATACAGAAGCGATAACAACTATTGCTGCGATGGTTGCTCGACCAAGAATCCCCGGCCCGACCCTTTCTAGTTCAACAAAGGGATGGTATTTTGGGGGTGTGCAACTGACTATGAATTTTGATCAGCAAGCACCTTCTGTCTGGTGGTGGGGAAATCAAGTTACTTCAGCCGAGGTTTTCAACTTTCCGACAGAAACCTGGGGAACTTTCGCTAGTGTTATGCAACAACCTGTTCGATATGCTCACGGCATTGATAATCAAATTCGTTAAGGAGGTTTATGGAAGAAATTTATCCTATTGGGTTAAGTTTAAATGATCGGTTCAAAACCTTGTTCACTATTCGTCGTGAATCCCTGATCCATTGGACTTATGGGTATAAAGTTGCTGTATTAATTCTTTTAGAGAAAGAACCTCTACTAAGGGAAGCAAAATTCAATCTAAACAGCTTAGAAGAAATATTGAAGCGAGAGAAGAAACTTCCCGTTTGGCTCAAAAAACTCCGATCTGTGCTTACAAACAAACCAATCCCATTTATCGAGAATATTGAGACAGGGATTGCTGTGTTGAGAATGCAAATTCGAGACGTTGAGACAGACGTTGAGGTGGCGAAAGCAGAGATCAAAGAACTTGATCGTCAACATAATGTCAACTCCTTGACTTACGATCAAGTTCAATCCCTATCGGGGGAGGCATTCGCTTCTAAAATAGCCGAAAATGCAGCTATAGCGACTTGGGCTTGCGAACACCAACTTCCCGAAGACGTGGCTAGAGCCTTGTTTGATTCTCAGGCTTTGCCAGCAGCAGATCAAGATCGGTTTTTCAATTTGATGACCGAGAAGATTATTCAGGTTGAAAAGACTACTTTGAATTTTTTCTCTCAGCAACCGCAAGTTACCGAACTATTGATCAATCAAGCTGACGTACTAAAAAATGGAGCAAATATTAGATGAGTATTTTAACCGAGGCATCTCGTAGTGTCGTATTTTCGTTAGCAGGAAGATTGACCACTCCCAGTGCTATTCCCACGTTTGAAAGACCTAGTGCTACGACGATTGAAAACTATATCAACGGGGGGTTGTCGGTCACAACTATTCCTTCTTACGAACCTGCGATTAATCCGTTTGATGGTTCGTTCCTTTTTGAACCAGAACGAACTAACTTTGTAAACCATACATTAAACCTAAGCCATCTATCTTGGATTTTCGGATCTTCGGTTCAAACGAGAACTGATACAGCTTACGCACCTAACGGGAGCGATAAAGCTGAAACGGTCTTTGTTGGTCTAGGGACTGGAGGAAGCAATGTCATTCGTCGCACTGTTAGACTGAAGCCCGGAACTAATTATATTCTGTCTCAGGCAGTCCAATTGAAAGGGGGTCAATTTACAGTCGATGATTTGATTCGTGTAACAGGTGCGGGAGTTGTAGCACCCGTTAGTGCAACTTATTTCCCTTTAAATGGTTATGTTGACAAATATCGGATTGTACAGTTAGCTTTCAAGACATCGGGAATGATATTTTCGGGTTTTGGATCGGAAACATCCGTGTCTGGCAAACGTTTTCGAGTTGACGAAGTAACTAATTCGACAGTCACTATCGAAGGGCTTGATATTGTAGCCGGAAAATTAATTGGGGCAAAACTTCTCTTTGAGAAAGTTCCAGGAACTTTGTACACGATTACTAACAATCAGAAGGTCGGAGCAACTCAAACTATTACAGTGTCTCCAGCTACGTTAGTAACAGATGGAATTTTACAATATGATTCTTTAACATTCTCGGATAGTAGTGATGTTGATGTGACCGTAGAATCTTATCTACCATCGGCAGTTACTTTTAACTGGGGAGGAATCCAGATCGAAGAAGGTAATTTCAGAACTTCTTTTATTTACCAAGGGGAAGAAATTCAACCGAGAAGTCGAACTATTCTTGAATACAAGCCTGAAGACAACCCACTTAAAGGATTGAAAACATTTTCTGTGATGATCGATCTAAAAGATTGGGTCGGTGACGGGAATATCGTTGATCTGGGGGATTTGAAATTTTCTATTGTTGATTCAAAATTAGAAGTGCAAGCGGAGAATGTCCTGTTACGAGACTCAAACTTGCTTCCTAACCCTGCCTTGATTATGGTACAGGTAAGTTCTGAAAATTCTTCACTGTCTCTATATGTAAACAGTAAATTGATTAACCGAGTGGCTTTACCGAGTTTTACTCCCGCCGAGTCTCAAGTTAAATTTCTAAGTACAGGGATTCGGTGTTTTCAGTCATTCTCGGTGATGAACCGGATATTCTCTGATGGCCAAGTCGCAAGCAACCAGTTTATATCGGGAGATTTGGCTACTGTATTAGCGAATCGGGGTCAAGACTTCATCGAAATAGATAACACCATTACGGGAGTCATCCTGCCTAGTATTGAAGTCCCTCCTGCCGAAGAACCTGTTGCCAGAGCTTTGATCGGTGTCGTGAACAAAGCTGGTTTTGCAGTTATTGTTGATTCTGCTGAATATTTTACCATTGACACAGGAGCGATTGTCGAACGAGATGAGGGTTCAATATGGGTTGAGGTTGGCAGAGTGAATATTACGGGTATTTCAGCCAATACAATTACCTTGGATACTGTTAGCGGGATTCAAGTCGGAGACAGATTGGCTCCATCTTATGTTAGACGACCGGGTAAAGCCAGTATCCGATTGCCATTTTCGTCGAGAGAAACCCAGGTTATCTCGGCAACAAATTCAGCGACGAAAGTTATCACATTAACCGGATCGACGACAGCTTTTGAAATTGGAAATACTGTTATTATTCAGACTTCCAAATATCAGGATCTTGGACAGTTTTTAATTTCTGCCAAGAATGATGTCAACAAGCAACTAACTTTAGAAGGTGATATCACAGGAATCGCTACTGGGGATCTAGTGATACTACCTCGATCTGAAACACGGATTAACGGCAAACTTTACGACGTTGTTTTTATCACAGAAGTCTCAGGGGTCAGAGTCTCTCAGAAAGGCGATAATGGCTTTGTCGTGGAGAATAGTAACCCCGAACCACGATTTGTTGATACCATGATCCGAGTCCCTATCTAGGAAAAATAATGAGCACTAAAATAATGTCGGAATTACAGATCGGAGATTCAGTGAAATTACCTGGATATTCTAGCTATGTAAAGATATCGGAAATCAGGGAGTCAGAAGATCGGTTTGTCGTTGAATTTGCTGTTAATAATTCGACGACAAACTGTACTTTACTAAAAGAGATGCTCCCATTTCTTGAACCATTTGATGTAAAACCCGCCACTCTAAAATAAAGAATATGGTTTCTTACCGAACAAACCAAGACGGGATGTTAGAAGTCTTTCACGAAGCATCAGGGGGATATACCCCTCTGATGACACTACTCCAGATTACAGGGGGGTTAAAGACTTCTTTAACTTCAGAGCAGATTAATTTGATTGATAGTTTAGTTCAAGAACTGACTGAATTTAAGCAATTAAATTCAACAAAGATGACTGAATTATTGTTAAAACAAGATCAATTAATAAATGGAACTCTTGAGATATCTGGGGTTTCTATCTCTCGACTGGTTGAGAATTGCCGACTACTGATCGCAGGAATAAATACAACTTTAAATACTGTTTCATCTCGTCAGGATGTTATTGCTAATTACTTATATAGCGAGAATAGCTCAACTTCCTTGATTCAAGAAACAGGGAAGGTCTTTGACGAGTTAGAGCAGTTAACGGTGGTAGTTAATCAGATCAAATCACGGCTCGATGATCACAGTACACGGTTAGACAATATCGCCCAAGGATCTCAGTCTGCGACCATAATCAATGCTGTAGAGTCTATTAAGACTCGTTTGCCAAACGGAAGTAGCCCTGTAGTTAAAAATCCATTTGCTTTGGTTACTACTACATCAGGATCTATCCCGGCTAATCATATTTATTGCTCTATTTATTGTCGATCAGGTTCAGTTACGTTGAACGGCACTAATATCTCGAACCTAGTTATCCCTGCTGGAGAATCTTTTGCTAATGAACAAGTTTTTGGCGAATCTTACGGCAGTATTTCTTACGTTCCGGCTGGAGTAGTTGTAATTTATTACAAGGTTTAAATACATGGGAATAACGAAAGTTCGTTTAACTAAAGAAGAAATTATTGCCGCAGTTCGATCCGAAAATTATGGTGATTCGGATCTCTCTAGTTTCGCCAGTCTTTCGGGATCTGGATTAATCGAACGAAAATCGGAAGGCGTTATCGAGGCAGTTCCGGTAACGGATTATATAAAAACATTATTGAATGACGCATCCTCGGCTGAAGTCCGAACGACGTTGGGGTTGGGATCGATAGCTACCGCTTCCACTTCATCTTATTTGCCTATAACGGGAGGAACTTTAACAGGGGCATTGATCGCTACTTCTTTTTCTGGTAATGGAGCATTACTTACTAATTTAAATGCTTCAAGCCTTACCACAGCTAGAAATATTGTTATTACTGGAGATGCAAGTTATTCAGTATCTTTTGATGGTTCAGCCAATGTTTCGGCTGCGATAACACTGGCAACGGTCAATAGTAATGCTGGTTCTTTCGGTAGTGCTAGTTCAATTCCTGCTATTACTGTCAATGCTAAGGGTCAAGTAACTGCGGTTTCAACTAACAGTATCGGCAACGA
>Ga0209229_10001101_pt1 | contig 11122 bp, 17 predicted proteins | sample SanBayMetagenome_FD_187466 | JGI IMG/M metagenome (GOLD analysis project Ga0209229, IMG submission 187466) | Freshwater and sediment microbial communities from dead zone in Sandusky Bay, Ohio, USA (SPAdes) (version 2) | ecosystem: Environmental > Aquatic > Freshwater > Lentic > Sediment... | reverse complement strand
CACTAGGAGTTTACGGTACAACTTTACTAGCAGAGATGAACAGACTTGCTAATGGTGGCACCTATCGAACATCTGCAGAAATGGTAGATATGGCATTGGCTGCTCGCCAATGGGCTGTAGCACGTGAAGTATCAACAGAGTTAACAGACACAGTAGGAGTTCTAAATGCGATTGCGGGTACGACTAGCGATAATCGTCTTGACTTTAACGGCGTATGTAATCTCATCGCTGATACTTTTCAACTACCTGCAGCGCAGGCTCTCAGAGCGGTGTCATCTTGAGTGCTAAATATAACTTGGTTTGTGACCAAGCAACTACATTTAATTTTCAGTTCCAGATCAAAAATGATTCAACACCTTGGAACTTAACTGGCTACACAGGCGTTATGACTGTACGCCCATTCGTTGGTGCTCAAACTACAACAGTGGTTGCATCTACTGCTAATGGTCGTATGGTCCTTACTGTACTAACAGGACGTATCAACGTCACTCTTGATGCAGCAACTACTGCTGCCATCGCAGCAGGTCGTTACTCTTACGATTTAGTACTTAACTCAGGTGCAGAAGTTACTCGTATTCTCGAAGGCAAATTTATTGTGACAGGAGCGGTAACAACTTGACCACAATTATAGTTATTGAAAACATCACACCACAGGTTGGTGTAGAACTTTCGCAAGACCAAGGCCCACAAGGATCTCCAGGTGTTACTGGACCAACAGGGCCTACTGGCCCTGCGGGATCAACAGGAGCCACTGGCTCAACAGGGGCAACAGGTGCCACTGGTGACACTGGTGCGACAGGAGCAACAGGTGATACAGGAAGTACTGGACCGACTGGCCCGACGGGTGCCACTGGTCCTAATGGAGCCACGGGTGACACAGGACCTACAGGCCCAACGGGTCCAGCGGGAGCAACAGGTCCAGCAGGACCTACAGGTGTTACAGGAGCAACGGGAGATACTGGACCTACGGGACCAGTTGGAGCAACTGGAACAACAGGAGCAACAGGTGCGACAGGACCTGCGGGAGCGACTGGCCCACAAGGTGCCACAGGTGACACAGGCCCAACAGGATTAACAGGAGCCACAGGCCCAGAAGGACCAACAGGTGCTACTGGCCCAGTAGGAGCCACAGGCCCACAGGGTGTGACTGGAGATGTCGGACCTACAGGTTTAACGGGTGCTACAGGCCCTGAAGGGGCTACAGGACCCGTTGGAGCAACAGGTCCTCAAGGTGTTACAGGAGATATTGGTCCGACAGGACCTGCAGGGGCAACAGGCCCAATAGGTGCTACGGGACCGCAAGGAGTTACAGGTGATATTGGACCTACTGGTGTTACTGGTGCCACTGGCCCTGCTGGGGCTACTGGTCCTGTTGGAGCGACTGGACCGATAGGAGCAACTGGTCCTGCTGGTGTTGATGGAGCCACTGGTGCTACAGGACCAACAGGTCCTGCAGGTGCTACTGGGCCAACTGGTGCTACAGGTCCTGCTGGAGTTAACGGAGCAACTGGTGCAACTGGACCTACAGGTCCAACTGGTGCATCTGGAGCAAGCGCTACAGCGTTGCCTGGTATCTTAATGTTAGGCGGGATGTAGGATTCTCTTATGAGATTCCACGTCATAAGCCTGCCCCATACACAAACAACTAAAGATTACGTCAACTGCGCTTATACCGAAAAGGTAAGGCGCTTTTGTATAATGATGAAAGGGTTAGGCCATACGGTCTATCTCTATGCTAGTGAAGATAATGAAGCACCAGTAGATGAACTGATTACTTGTATTACTAAAGAGCAGCAAGCAGAAGCACTAGCAGGTAAACACTTTACAGAGGCTGAGTTTAATAATGCGTTACCACACTGGCAGATCTTTAATGGCAAGGCTATTGAAGAACTAGGCAAGCGCCTAGAGAAGAAAGATTTTATCTGTCTTATCGGTGGAGCATCACAAGAACCGATTGCTAAGGCTTACCCTAACCACATCAGCGTAGAGTTTGGTGTGGGTTACGGTGGAGTATTTAGTAAGTACAAGGTCTTTGAATCATACGCTTGGATGCACAGCATCTATGCAATGTTTAAGAACCCAACGCTAGTAGATGGTAACTTCTATGATGCGGTTATACCTGGTTACTTAGAACCAGAAATGTTTCCGCTGCAAGAGAAGAAAGAAGATTACTACCTCTACGTTGGACGTATGGTAGATCGCAAAGGTATTGGGATTGCTCAGCACGTATGCAAAGAGATGGGTTTGAAACTTATCCTTGCAGGTCCTGGTAAAGACCCAAAGATTGAGTATGGCGAATGGGTGGGGCCTGTTGGCCCGCAAGAGCGAGCAAAGTTAATGGGCGGTGCTACTGCCTTGTTTGCACCAACGCTATACATAGAACCTTTTGGTAACGTCGTTATCGAAGCACAAGCCTGTGGGACTCCAACGATTACCACAGACTGGGGAGCATTTACAGAAACTAATCCCAATGGAGTTACTGGATATCGTTGCAGAAATGCAATGGAGTTTGCAGCAGCAACAGAGTGGGTGAAGAGTTTAGACCCAGTAGCAATACATAAGCGAGCAGTGTCATTGTATTCGCTAGATGCTATAGCACCACAATATGAACAGTATTTTGCACGACTGCTAACTCTATGGGGAGATGGCTGGTATGAAAGGAAATAAATGCCAACACTTGATGAACTGGTTGACGAGGTAAAGGCTAACCTACAAGGTTACGCACTGCGCCAAGACCGTATTACCTATGTTGCCAACCCTGGTGGTTTAACAACTACCAGCACTGCAATTACTGTTGGCTCTGGAGGAAACCTTGCCAAAGGTATTATCGAAATTGATTCTGAACTTATCTGGATTGATTCATTCGACAAGGCCAATAACGTACTCAATGTTATCCCAGGCTTTGGTCGTGGATATCAAGGAACTACAGCATCACCTCACGCACAGTATGCGCCAGTAACTCTATCTCCAACCTTCCCACGTAACTCTATCAAGAAGGCTATCAACGATACGATCAACAGTTTCTATCCGAAGTTGTGGATTATTAACTCTTATACATTTACCTTTAACGCATCTCAGGTTACATACCCATTACCAGATGACTGCGAAGGTGTTTTATTTATCTCTTGGCAGACAACAGGTTCTAGCCAAGAATGGCTACCAGTAAATCGCTGGCGCTTAGATGGTATGGCAAACGCTGCTACCTTCAACACAAACAATACAATTAACATCTATGAGAACGTACAACCTGGTCGTACTATTCAGGTATGGTATACAGCCACGCCAAACACACTTGATGCCAACACAGATGATTTTGCTGACGTTACTGGTCTACCAGAGTCTTGTAAGGATGTTGTCGTACTTGGAGCCGCATACAAACTACTGTCTTATCTTGACGCTGGACGAATCAATCTCACTTCGGCTGAGTCGGATCTAAACGATAGCAAGTTGCCATCATCTGCAGGTGCTGCCGCATCTCGTTACATATTTGCGCTTTATCAACAGCGACTTAATGAAGAAGCACTGAAGTTGTCCGACAAGTATCCGATCCGAATTCACTACACACGTTGATGATGAGTCGTAAATGCTACACCTGTCAAGAGGAAAAACCTCTTGAGGAATTTTACAGAAGTAAGAATGAAAAATATGGAAGACACGGACGCTGCATAGCCTGTGTAAAGACAAGGTATCTTTCAGATTCTGCAAAGGAATCAAAGAAAGTTTACAACAGGGCAAGAAGTAGAAAATCTGGTACTGGATTTACACCAGAAGAGTTTGAACAAAAACTTGAAGAACAAAACAATAGGTGTGCAATTTGTGGTACAGATAAACCAACTTCAATAAATTGGCACGCTGACCATTGTCACGAAACAAAAACAAAGCGAGGAGTTTTGTGCCAAAAATGCAATATGGGTATAGGACTGTTCAATGACAACACTGAGTTAATGGAGAAAGCAATTATGTATCTAAACCAATATAAGACAAATGAGGTGGTTTCGTGACTCGTAAGTATTCGTCCATCAGCGTTGAGACAACGCTGGCTTCGGGAATCTCTAACAGCGCAACTTCTATGACAGTTGCATCTGGTGCAGGTTCTGCCCTTATGGGTGGTGTAACCCTTGCACCAGGCAACACAGATATCTTCACAGTTGCACTTGATGTAGATACACAGAACGAAGAAGTCGTCTATATCACGCAAGTATCTAGCGATACATTTACCATCGTTCGTGGTCAGGCAGGTACTTCTGCTATCTCACATAGCGGCGGTGCTACAGTCAAGCACGTACTAACCAGTGCTGATCTTAACTTTTATACAGCAGGAGTTGCAACAGCAGATGCAGCAATTCCTGAATCAGTAGTAACTGCTAAGGCAGATCTACTTGTAGCCAGCGCAAGCGGTGTAGTAGATAACCTTGCTGTTGGAACTAACGGACAGATTTTAACGGCAGATTCAACACAAACACTAGGCGTCAAATGGGCGGCAAATGCAGGTGGAGGCGGTTCAGTCTCTGATGTGTTAATGCTTATGGGCGGATAACAAACTAACCAAACAACTAATAAGGAGAAATAAATGCCAACAACTTACAAGGTGCTTGGTCAGTCAAACCCAAGTGCAACAACTGCAACAACCCTATACACAGTACCAGCATCAACACAAGCAGTAATCTCAACAATCGTTATTGCTAACCTAACTACGAGTTCAGCAACATTCCGTATCTCGGTACGTCCAGCAGGTGCTGCTCAGACTAACGCAATGTACATTGCATACGATATTACAGTCGGCGCATCTGACTCAACAGCGTTAACTCTTGGTGTCACAATGAATACAACAGATGTTCTAACTGTATACGCCTCAACTGCTAACGTATCATTTACAGCATTTGGAAGCGAGATCTCGTAATGGCAGTTACTTCCTTTACAAGTGGATTTACTAAACAAAATGTAACTGCAATTGGATTAGCAACTGTAACTGGAACTACTGGTTCTCCAAACATAGACACAACATCTCGTCCAGGTAAGACAATATATCGTTTTACTGGCTCTGGCACTATCACTGTTGGTAATCCAGGAAATTGTGAAATGCTTATTATTGGCGGTGGCGGTTCAGGTGCTGGAGTTTTCAATGGAACTGCTGGCGGTGGCGGTGCAGGTGGTTACCTTTATAGCGCTTCTTCATTTCTTCCTTCTGGAACACTTACCGTAACAGTTGGCGCTGGTGGTGCTGCTGGAGATTACGCAGGTTCAAGCATTGCAAACGGAAATAACGGAGCAGCATCAGTACTTAATAATTATTATGTTACTGGTGGAGGAACTGGCGGATCATCTGCTGGTAGTCTCAGAGGACAAGTTGGTGGTTCAGGTGGCGGTGGAGGATCATCTGCTGGTGCAGGTGCAGGTACAACTGGACTAGGTAACGCTGGTGGAATAACTAGTTCTACAACGGGTGGCGGTGGTGGTGGTGCAGGCGCTGCAGGCACTGCAGGCGCATCAGGTGGTGCGGGTGGCACTGGCACAGCAAGCACTATAACAGGTTCTTCTGTTACACGTGCAGCAGGTGGTGCAGGTGGAACAAATACCACTTCAGGCGCAGGCGCTGCAGGAGGAGCCAATACTGGTAACGGTGGTGGCGGTGCATCTGATAATGGTGCTGCTAGCCGCAATGGTGGTAATGGTGGTTCAGGCGTAGTAATCGTGGTGATTGGATAATTATGGCTCACTTTGCAAGATTAGAAAATAACGTAGTTCAACAAGTTATTGTAGTTAACAACGAAGTTGCTCCAGATGAAGCAACTGGTGTTGCGTTCTGCAAGTCTGTCTATGGACAAGATACACAGTGGGTTCAGACTTCATACAATGCAAACTTTCGTGGAGCATTTGCTGGCGAAGGTATGACATATGACCCAATCAAGGACGAGTTCATTTACCCAACAGGAGAATAATTATGGCTGTAGTAAGTTTTAAGCGTTCTCTTTATACAAGCAATCCTGATAAATATATTTCATTCTTAGCAGGCAATGATTACTACGATCCTGGCGCTTTTGTACCTATCGCTAATACTGCTGGCACTGGGTCAGCCACAACGATTACATTCTCTGGTATACCTAGCACTTACAAAAATTTACAATTAAGGTTTATTGGAAAATCCACGACAACTTCTGCAGCAGTAACTACATTTAGAGTAACCTTTAATAGTAGTTCATCCAATTATGCTTGGCACAGATTATCTGGAGATGGTGCTACTGCATCAGCATCGGGTGGCGCAGACGCAGCACAAATTATTTCTTCTGCCATTGTTCCAACCTCAAACGCGGCATTAGCATCTATGATGAGTGTAAGTATTATTGATATTGATGATTACACATCAACTTCCAAAAACAAAACAGTACGAATGTTTAATGGAAGTGACTTGAACAGGACTACAACTCCTGTAGGGGTAGTGGCACTTAATTCTGGACTTTGGTTTGATACTCCAGTTGCAATAAACTCTATTACCTTAACGCTTCAATCTGGAAACTGGACTACATCATCTATCTTCTCACTCTACGGAATTAAGGGAACGTAAATGCCATCAACATACGAGCCAATCGCGACCACGACTTTAAGTACAGCAGCGAGCCAAATTGAGTTTTCCTCTATTCCTGCAACTTACACAGACTTAGTTTTAATCTGCACAGCAACCGCAACAACAGGTGGAAGTTATGCAATTTTAAGATTAAACCCTGCAACAACATCAACATACTCAGGTACTAGACTTATTGGTACTGGGGCAAGTGCAATCTCAAACAGAGAAACTGCACAAAATGCGTTGGAATTGCGAAGTGATGACGGAATAGGAATGTCCACAAGCATCCCTACATTTATGCAAATTGATGTGTTTAGTTATGCAGGTTCTACTAATAAAACAGTCTTAGCATCAATGGGCAACGACTTAAATGGTTCAGGTGGCACATCTAGAATTGTGGGTCTATGTCAGAATACTGCCGCAATTACCGTTGTGAGATTGCTTATTCCTGGAGATACTTTTAAGACTGGTTCAATCGCGACTCTGTATGGGATAAAAAATGCCTAGCACCTATCAACTAATATCCAGTAATGTCCTTACAACTACTGCTGCATCCGTTACCTTTTCTGCTATTCCTAGCACTTATACTGATTTAGTATTGAGAATCAGCGCAAAGACAGACCGCGCCAATGCCAACGATGGCATCAAGTTATTGGTTAATGGTTCATCTGCATCTGTTTATGGCGAGCGAAATGTTAATGGTAATGGTGCAACTGCTGGAAGCAATGGCAATGCAAATCTTGCTTACGGAGCGTTAAGAAGTGGTGCAACAGGTGCTTCTACTGCAAATGTATTTAGTAGCACAGAGGTTTATTTGCCTAACTATAATGATGCAACTATTCATCCTTTTGGATCAATACAAGTTCAAGAGGATAACTCAACAACTGCTCGCATTTTTGCCACTGCCAGCACATTTAATACATCGGGTGCAATTACATCTTTAACGCTCAATCCTGAAACTGGTCCAAACTTCGTCTCAGGTTCATCATTCTATCTATACGGTATCAAAAACTCATAACAACTAAGGAGCAATAATGTCAGTAGCAATTGAAGTAAACTGCGAGACTGGTGTAGTGACAGAGCGTCCACTAACAGCAGAAGAGATCGCAGCAAACGAAGCAGCAGCAGCACAAGCAGCAGCAGCACAGCACGAAGCAGAGGTTGCAGCAGCAGCAGTTGCTGAGGCAAAGGCTAATGCAGAAGCAAAGTTAGCAGCACTAGGTTTGACAGCAGAGGAAATTGCAGCACTAACCAAGTAAGGGGAACTACGTGCCATACGGCGACGACATCACCGAGGGTCTGGTATATACCCTTTCCAATCCAGCAGGTGCTACAAACTACTCAGCAACAGGTGAGGCCTACGATGTAGCAATCGCAGGTCTACCGTTCTTCTTGCTAAACAGTGACGATTCACCATATCGTCGCGTAACAGCGCAGTATCGTAAGCAACAGATTGACCAGAGCCGTGAGCCTGGTGAGCAGACACTGACTGGTTGGTGGCTACGTAGCCAATCCTCTTTCCACTATGGACAAGGCATCAAGTTCTTTGAACCTATCCAGGATGAGTCGCTTCGCTTCCAGTACACAGAGTCTAAGGGTATCAATGTCTGGACCAAGGGACAGGCAACACTGCTGAACTCTTGTGCCAGCCAGCACACAGTTACTGGTGGTATTCGATCCAATGGTCGTCCGTGGCAGTATATGCGTTCTATTCAATGGAGCAAGAACAGTAACCTGTACAACGGTGTGCTTCTTGCTGATGAGTACGACGTGGACAAGATCTTCCCAAAGGTCACAGTCTCTATTAACAACAAGGCGCTTACTACAAATGTAGCAACGCTGACTACAACTGCAGCACACGGTCTCTCTACTGGTATGCAGATTGTTATTACTGGTGTGGATGCTACCTTTAACGGTGAGTACCGCATCACAGGAGTACCTACAACTACCACCTTTACCTATGCCAAGACTGCATCTGATGTGGCATCAACTGCTGTATCTCCAGTAGGAACAGGTGTAGCAGAGGTTACCCACTTCATTGATTATATCTCAGGTACAGACTATCCAGTACACGCTATCTGTGATGATGGTGTCTATGCCTATTGGGTTACCAACGTACTTAACAGTGGTACTCCACGACTAAGAGTATATAAGAAACTGCTATCTGATGACAGTTCAGTATCGCCAACGCTAATGATTAGCGACAACGGCATTACTGTAACTAACGCTGTTATGGAATATACCAAAGAGCGTATCGTGATGTGTGTCAACGATAAGGTCTATGAGTTCTCAAGTAGTGCAACATCACTACCAACTGCGGTCTATTCACACAATGACCCAGATCATATCTTTACTAGCATCACATCTAGTGGTGCGGCTATCTATATCTCAGGCTACTCAGGTATCCAGTCCAACATCTACAAGTTTACCTTGTCTACTGCTGGTGCTATGCCTACCCTGACCAGTGCTATCACTGCAGCAGAACTACCAGTAGGTGAGATTGTATTTAAGATCAGTTATTACCTTGGCAATATGGCTATCGGTACCTCTAAGGGTATGCGTATGGCAGATGCAAGTCAACTCGATGGTTCTATTACCTACGGTGCTTTACTCTTTGAATCAACCCAACCTGTCTATGACTTTGCTTTCCGTGATAGATACATCTGGGCATCATCTGGTGTTGATGGTCAAGCAGGACTTACTCGTGTAGATATGGGACAACCATTAGGCAACCTACAGTTCCCTTATGCCTATGACTTGTATGACCCAGCAGATACATTAGGTCACTACACAACAGCATCTGCCTTCCTTGGAGATACTAACCGCCTAGCATTTTGTAATGCTGGTAATGGAACAGACGGAACTATCTATGTCCAGTCAGCCTCAGAACTATTGGCAGAAGGATTCCTGCGTACGGGTTATGTCCGATATAACACACTAGAACTTAAGATCTTTAAGTTGATGCAGGCTCGTGTAGATACGACCAATGGTGGATTAAACATTGACTCCATTGACTATGCCGATAACTACTTCCGCATTGGTACTTTTGCACAAGAGGCAATAGTTCCAGAGGTTAACATTAACTATCCTCAAGCATCACAAGAATACTTAGGCTTCCAGTTCACACTGACCCGTTCAACTACTGATAGTTCTAAGGGTCCACTATTTACTGGCTACCAGATCAAGGCGCTACCTGCTATCCCACGTCAGCGTTTAATCCAGTATCCATTGTCTTGCTTTGACCACGAATCAGATCACTTTGGAGTTGAGGTTGGCTTTGAAGGTTCTGCCTATGACCGTATGAGTCAACTAGAACAGATTGAAAATGTAGGTGACACCATCCGTGTTGAAGACTTTAGAACTGGTGAGTCCTACATTGGACTTATCGAAGAGTTGGACTTTAGAAATGCAACCCCATCAGACAAAAGGTTTTCAGGATATGGCGGCCTTTTACTAGTCACGATTAGGACGGTCTAATGCAGGCACAAGACTACGCAACGGTTGCTGTTGCAGTATGCACAATAGTAGGTGGCTTCGGCGCAGCAGTGCGCTGGATGGTCAAGCACTACCTCAATGAACTCAAGCCTAATGGTGGTTCATCACTTAAAGATTCAGTCACAAGATTAGAAGAACGTATAGATGACCTGTACCGATTAGTTGCAGAGAAATGAGTAACGATGAAACCTGTTGCCAAGAGAGCCACGCCTGCCGCTATTGCTGTCCTTCGACAAGCCACAGCGATAGCACCATTACGCAAGAAAGCATCAGATGGATTACTACCGAGCAAGGCACACATCCATCAGAGTCCTAACTCTGACCACAATACTGGATATGCAGTAGACCTAACCCACGATAAGTTGGGTGGCATTGATTGCTTTGCTTTGTTCCAACAACTCAAAGCAGACAAGCGTGTTAAGTATTTAATTTTTCAGGGCAAGATCTGGTCAACAGAGCGTGCCTCAGAAGGTGACCGTGTTTACACAGGTTCCAATAAACACAACAAACATCTTCACATCTCGATCAAAGAAGGATGTGGAGACGACACTTCCCCTTGGTTCCCTTGGTTGGGTAAGCCAAAGGCTGTCGCAAAAGTTAAGGCAGCAGTTAGGCCTTTACCAAAGAAGAAAGAACCAACAAGTCCAAAGGAGTAACAATGGATAAGAACAAGTTAAAGGCAGTAGCAGCAACTTATTTGCGTGCTGGAATTGCATCAGTAATCGCCCTGTATCTTGCAGGTGTGACAGATCCAAAGGCTTTAGCATCAGCAGCACTTGCTGCAGTTGCAGGTCCACTGCTTAAGGCATTGGATCCAAAGGCAGCCGAGTTTGGACGTGGGTCTAAGTAACCCACAAGCGCGAGGCAATGGCCCTCATCCCTACGGGGATGGGGGCCTGTTTTTTGTTGCCTAATTTATGCCTGAGTTACTGTCGCCTGCAAGGTGTGTCTTGAGCCTGTGGCAGTTAGCACAGAGGGTTTGCAGGTTGGCTGGGTCATTGTTAAAGCGGTCACCGTCTATGTGGTCTACGTCCAATTGACTGATGTGTACTGGCTTGAAGTCAC
>Ga0209229_10001100_pt1 | contig 11135 bp, 4 predicted proteins | sample SanBayMetagenome_FD_187466 | JGI IMG/M metagenome (GOLD analysis project Ga0209229, IMG submission 187466) | Freshwater and sediment microbial communities from dead zone in Sandusky Bay, Ohio, USA (SPAdes) (version 2) | ecosystem: Environmental > Aquatic > Freshwater > Lentic > Sediment | place... | reverse complement strand
ATCAGCGTCTTATTTGCTGAAGTAACAGAAGTTTGCTGAGTCTCAGCCGGTGGTTGGTCTACAGGAATATTGTCTGCAGGTTTTCTGGCTGGCATAGGTGGGTGCCACCCGTCCCCGCCTGAGGCATACTGCTTCCTGTATTTGTTAAATCTTTCAGTAAAACTACTGTCTGTCTGTAAACCCTGCCACGTAGTAGCAGCCCCTTTTCCAGCGAGCACCCTCCTTACATCTTCTGCTCTTCCACCCTCTAGGTCCTTGTATATGTCCCTACCTGTCCTCTCCTTGTAGTCATTTTCTGCAAGACTTAGAGCAATGACATCCTGAACGTCTGGACTGAATCCTTTGAGACCAAGTCTTTTTGCGTAGTCGTCATAAGTTGAGGCGACGATCTGATACCGACCTGCAGCAGTGCTGGGGCCGTCTTTTGTGCGAACGCCTATTACTCTAGGGTGATCGTCGTAACTACTAAAAGTTTTTCCCCCAACAATTTGGTTCCACTGGCCACCATTGGACTCGACATCAGCTATAGCGTCGAGAAGAGCCTTCTGTGTTGCAGACAGTGGGAGGGTTCTGTTAGGATTAGGTTTTGGAGCCTCGATATCTACAGCCTCTGGAGCCTCTGCTTTAGCTGTCTCTAGGTCTGCAAAACGACTACTGACGGACTCTGCAGCATTAGCAGAGTAGTCCACGTCAGTAAGGGCTGTATTACCTGTCTGTTCTAGTGTTGAAAGTTCGTTCGCCAATTTGTGTAATTATTTCTCAGTAATAAGAATAAATAGTTTACTGTCCGCCTACCATTTTAGCTAGGTCGGTCGCACTTGTGTTTGTGCTTGATGTATCAGGTGTAGATGTAGCTGACCCTGGGGCGTCAACTGACTCTGGATTTACCATTGGAAGACCAAGCATAAGTGGGTTTGTGCTTGGACTATATTCCCCTGGGATTAAAGAGGATAAGGACGCCCTGAAGTTAGTAAGATTGTCTCCAGATAATTTATAGTCTGGATCATTTATCATCTCACTGTATATGCTTTGTAGTAATTTTAATTGCTCTGGGTCGTTAAAGTTACCCCCGGCCTGTAAGAATTCGTAGGACGCCCTGTCTAATTTTGTACGGGTTTCATTTGCTTTTGAATCGTCTCCGTATACATTTGCATAGGCTAGCGTCAATGCAGAAGCTGCTTTACCAATTTCAGACTGTGGTATATCTGAACGCATAGCTCCGTTATCGTTGTAGTAGCTTGACGAGAAGGTAGACAGTACGCTTGTGGACTCCTCTTTGGCCTTAACTGGATCAGCTTTTGGCGAAGGCCCTTGCCCAACATACTTAGATGTTGTGCTGAGTCCAAATGTCTGAAGTTGATCGTCATAAGATATTAAAGGCTTAATTGTGTTTATAAGCGTCTGCTTGTCATCCTTTGCCAGTGGATCATCTGGCGAAAGTGAGAACAACTTCATATTATACGTGTCCTGTATATAAGCCCTTAGGGTTGGATTTGCAAGAACAAGATCTGCTAACTTAGCAGCTGCTTCTTCCGTAGGCAGAATTATTTTTTGTGTCTGCTGTGAAATGATGTTATTAGCGCCCACATTCTCTGTGCTGCCCATCTCCTGTGGAGAGTTTAATTTCAGCATAGCCTCATCAAATGCTTTTCTGCCGGCTGTGTAGTCATACATTAAGCCAGCAGGTTGTTGACCCAGAGAGTAAAGCTTATCACTGCCCGGCTCGTTTCTGTAGTAGGCAGACCTGTTTGCTATGTACTCGTTAAGCATAGGCAGGTTAACTCTCATATTGTCTTGCGGCTTACTAACAAGCTCCATTATCCTGTTGTACAGTCTAGAGTCTACCTCCATCTCAGCTGTTGTAGGAACGCTTTTTTGTAGCTCAGTGTACTCCTGGTACAGCCTAGCCAGTACATTAGCCCTGTTCTTGGTATCATACGGAAGAGACTTTACCTGTAGAATGTCGTCAAACATCTTCATTTTCTTCTCGTTATAACTCTTAAACAGTGGTGAGAATCTAGCTGATGTTGACGGATCGTTGTTTGTGTAAAGTATATTACCGCCAGCGTCTGTCGGCTGACCGCCAGACTTGGCGTGGTTTCCGAAGAACATACTAAACATTTCCTTCTCCTGCTCCATAGCCATCTTTCTGTCCTGCATCATAGCCTGGTGCATCATCTTCTCTCTTGCAAGAGCTGCATTCTGTCTCTGTATATCTGCGGCCTGTTGCTGTTTCTGCATCTCAACAAGTGGAGACACGTCAAAGGTGGCCATTGGATTAAACCTGTAAATATTTGGATCAATACCCGGCACTGGCGCACGGTACTGATTTGGCTCTGGGGCGAAGACAGTTAATCCACCCTGTTGCATTTTCTTAACTACACTCTTGAGATTATTATTTTTAAACATAGCTGTTTTATTTATCGTCAGAAGCCTCTTCTAGTCTTGTTAGACTGCAGGAATTTTGCAAAATTAAAAGACTGCGCATCTTTTTCTGTTTGAGTCATACCCTGATCTTTAAACAGACTTCCTATCATACCCTCTATGCCAGGGGTACTTGACAGCATACCGGCACCTCTTGTAAGGTTAGACATTAAATTAGATCTCCTCAACTGCTCGTTAGTAAGGAAGTCCTTGGAGGCTCCTGTCCTGGCCGCTAATGCATTCACATCTATATCACCCTGTGTGCCGAAGAAACCTGAGGCCTGTGAACCTAAAAGTGCAGCAAGTCTGTTTCTGTTTGCCAGTTCCTGGTTTGACTTAGAGACATCCTGTTGTCTGTTAAAGAACTCATTCTCTGCAAGCATACCCGTGTATCTGTCTCTTGCGTCTCTGTTTAGTCCGGCCTGCTGTGTGTTAAAATTGGAGATAGCTCTGAGTTGATTACCCCACAGCTGTGAACCAAGTGCTCCGGCCATCCTTGGGTCCATTTTGGACAGGTCTGGAGATGTAGACGCTAAATCCTGCAGGAAGGCAGACCTTTCTCCAGTCGCTCCAAGCCTATTTAACATACCCTGTATGTAAGAGGAGTCTTTCTTCGCCACCTGAACTGTTGGGTCCTGCGCTAGTGTGGACGCAGCGTTTGACAAGAAACCCATCCTGTTTGATCCGGAAAGAATATCCTGATACTGTCTGGCGTAGTCCTGTGACAACTGCTGCGCCTGCTCGTTTGCTTTTTTTGATGACCTGTTGCCAAACAATGAACCCGCAATTGAAGTAATTGCAGGAAGTAATTTTACAGCACCCTTGGCTATAGCTCCCCAGTTCTGATAGTGAGTCCTGTTCTGGTAGCCACCATTCTGTGACCACTGGCTTGGCACCTCAGAGAACATACTGCTCATATCCTCACCGTTGCTTATACCCTTTCTTGCCTTGTCAAACTCACTAAGTTGTATAATAGATCTCAGATACCTACTTGAGTTGTACTTGTTAGCCTTATTTGTCTGCTCTGTGAATGGGTCTTCGTGATTGACGACCTTGTATTTATTTAGTATGACACTAGCAAGCTCTGCCGGTGCCATTTCTTTTCTGTTCATCATATCGCCAAGTGTTTTTACTTTGGGCTGTGGGTTACTTGAAAATAAGTTGTACGGCTTGTTCTCCGTCTCAATGACTGCCTTGTCTGCCTCGTCCTTGTAGATTCGTATAACACCGTGTCTGCTCAGTACATAAGAGCCCTCCGGGACTATGTCTGTGACCTCGTTTGGGTCCAACTTACTGTGTCTTTTTTTGGCGTTAACTTTTGTGACATCCATTGTTGGATGCACAATTAACTCCCCAATCTCTGTTTGGATGGGAATCATACTGGCTGTGGGGACAAGTCCGCTTATCTTCTTTGAATTACCTACAGCCATATACTCAGAATAGGAAGGTTGCACGTTTCCCCCGTTTGTGTACTTACTCACAAACCCGCCATTTTTCATTCTCTGAAATGTGCTTGATATTGGATTTGGTACACCACCAGAGAGGCCTCCGCCTATTGGTCTCATCTTTAGGAACTCCTCAAAATGAGTAAAGGTTGGCGCAGACATTTCTGGACCTTTAGCATCTCTTAGGTAGAGATCCCTGAACTTAGGAGGAGTCTTTTCGTCGTCATCCTCGTCCTCGTATACCTTATTCTCTAGGATATCTTGGTACCTGCTGTACAACTCTGGGTAGTCCTGGGCGAAGTCGTCCTCGTTGTCATCATCGAGGAAGTCGACCATAAAGTCGAAGAAGGCATTGTCATCAAGCCCAATTAGAGTTTCTATGAAATTATTTTCTTCCATATTATTATTATTTAATAAACACCGTAACTGGCAAAAAGTTCAGCCAGTTACGGGTTTTTTAGTAAAAATTTTTTATACTACTAGTACACAAGATAAGGACCTGTGCCTCTTGAGTTATTAGGTTCTTCAAACAGCTGCATAAACTCCATATGCCTCATAAGACCTACAGGCATACCGCCTTGTCTAAACATACCTCCACCTGCAGAACCGCCTGGAGACATAGCCCCACCTAGTAGCGATGGGAGCATCTGCTGTAACCCTGGCATCATTGAAGCGAAAGTACTCTCAAGACCTGAGGGGTTGTACTGGCCGCCCTGGTTCATACCTGCACCTAGGCCTTGCATCCAGTTTGCACCTCCAAATCCCCCCATTCCTGCACCCATCTGCTGCCCCATCTGCTGTTTGGCCATATCTCTCTGCTGCTGCTTTGCGCCTAGGCCTTGTGGGTTTATTGCTGAACCTGCTAAACTCAAAGCAGTTCCGGCTCCTGGTACTATAAAATCCAAAGCTGTTCTGCCTATTCCACCAACTGCTCGATTCCATTTATCAAGCTTTCCTGAGTACTTCTTGCCAAACTTTGTTTTATACTTCTCATTGGACAAATCAAATAATCCTGTAGTATTCCCTAAAGTGTCAAGTTGAGCTCTACCGAAGTCGTGAAGAGTCCTACCAACACCTTTGAAGAAGCTGCCAAGGCCTGCCTTGTCTATGTCGTTGTAGTACATCAGTTGCCCATCCTGCATTCTAGGCGGATACTGCATTCCACCACGGGCATTACCGAAAAAATCCATAATTGTGTTAGGTCCACCTAAGATTCTCTTTGGAGGGGTTCCGTAAAGCTCCTTAGTTGAGATACCTCTTCTTCTTTCTTCAGTTGATGGGGTAACAGTCTTGCTTCCCTGAGTGGACGTGCCTGGTTTAGGTCTGCCGCCTTTTCCTTTGCCAGTTCCTTTTCCTGGCTTTTTTCTTGCAGGACTCGGAGGGATTTCTGATGGTGGAATAACCTGCTCCGTACCGGGGGCTCCTAAGTTGTAGCCAGATGTTGTTGGTGTTCTCCTTTCGTATACAACATTCTCGTTGTCAAAATTCTTGACACGCTCCTGAGACCTAGCTGCTGCCTGGTCTACCCAATTCTTCTGGTCTTCTATTGGCATTGCGTAGAACTCCTCCTCTGTGACAAAGGTACCGTCAGCCTTTACAGGAAGATCTCTAAGTCTTTGCAATGTCTGGTATATACTGGTAGGTAACCCCTCCTCTCTTATCATCTGCGGCTCGCTAACGGCGCCTGGCCTTCTGTCTCCGCCCTCAGTGCCCATTCCCATTGTTGGGATATCTGTCCACTGGATACCGGCATTTCTTGCAAACACGTTCTGGTCTGGAACAGGCAACTGTTGGAAGGTATTCCAGGCCTGCTGCGGTGACATCTGCCTCCAGGCTGGTGGTAGTGTGTCATAAATCATTTCTAAAAACTCCTGCTGTGAGGGTCTTCTTGCAACCTCCATAGATGGACTACCTGAGTCCTGGAAGTATTGTGCCATATCTGAGTAGTATGTATTTCCATAAGTTCTGGGCCTAGCATAGCTTCCATTTGCCATCCTGTCTAGTGTCCCATCCTTAGCCATACTCTCGGCAATGTCTCTAAAATAAGATGTTCTCATACTGTTGTTATTGTTGTTATTTGAATAATTGTTATAAAATCCACCCTCTTGGGCTAGTCCTTGTAAAAAAGCATTATTTAAGTTATCTACAGCAGCTGCGTAGTCTACATTTTTTGATTTGGACATATCTATCCACTTATCTGATCCTACCTTTCTGGTCTCGATATTTCCACTACTATTTTTTCTGTACTCATACGGATCACCTTTAACTCTAAATGGACTGTACTCTGGAATACTAGAGATAGGATCTGTTTTTTTATTGGCAAGACTAACTCCACTAGGAGCCATTGCGGCGCCAAGTGTTTTTCCATAACCTGCGTATTTTGAGGCGTCTGCTAAATTACCTAGAGTCTTAGCTCCTTTAAATGCCTTCTGACCTGCTCTTGCGGCTTTTATACCTTTTCCTATAACACCAACAACTGGTAGGGAAGCTGCCACATTTAGACCTAAATTTCCGGCATTTGCTAATGAAGGGTTATCATAAAAATCTTTTCCTGCGTAAAACACATCGGTAAGGCCACTAAGTCCTGTTGGGTCGAATAATTTTGCCGTTTGGACTGGGAGGCTGTCATTAAATTTTCTAAACCATCCGTCCTGAGCGTAGTAATAGCCATTTCCATTCATAGCCTGCATATCTCTAACGTACATACTGTCGGCTATATCTTTAAAATAAGTATTTCTCATATTATAAAATATTAATTTTTAAAATTTAATTTTTTTTATTACCAGGTTCCGAAGCGTTTGTGCCAGTAGAGCGGAGAGAATTTATCGTTTGCTTTTGCTGAATCTTTGCCCCCCATTCTGTCCCAGAACCTGTCTCTTCTTTTCTCATTATTATGCTTCGTGAAGTCTGACATACCGGCTGCGCCCCCGTGTACTACCTTGTACTTAGTGCCTTTTTTAGCAAGCACCATCCACTTCTTACCGGGTCTGTTTGACTGCTTCTTCTGCCCTACTTTAGTGAATCCCATATTTTTATACCTAGCCGGTATACCACCCTCCCTCATTACTTGGGGTTGTTCTTTTTGGGCTACATCTTCTACGCTGTACACAGAGGGTGTACTGCCTGGTATTTGTACAGCCCTAGACAATGCCAGAGCCATTCTGTCGGCTTCTTTTTTTCTATTTAAAATCTCGTATGCTTGCAGTATTTTATTTCTACTAGGATCAAGTATATCGGCCATCTTTCTTAGAGAGTCCGCCATTGGTGAGAACTCAAGCTCAAGCTGCTCGTCTGTAAACGCAAAAGGCTCCTCAATTGTTTCTGGTTCAGGCTTAGGAGTTATTCTAGAGGCCGTGACAGTAGCTTCTGGACCTAAAACTCCCATTTGATAAAGTTCGTCGTCCGAAACTGAACCGTTGTCTTGCATCTTAGGAAGTCGCATAAAACCACCCTGTTGAGCAGCCATAATTTCATTACCGATTTCGTCCTGTGACTGAGCCGGCTGCTCAAAAGCTATTGTGTTTAAGTTTTTAAGTAGGGAGTTGGTATCTTTTGATAGTCTTAGTATATCTAATATATCTGAATATCTTCGTGCTATTTTACTATTAGACTGAGTTAGTTTCTTAATTTTTAAGAGCTGATCTTTTGTGAAATTTTCTCCAAATTTTTTATGAATGCCAAGGTCGTAAGCGAGTCTCCTTACAGAATCTAACCTAGAGTGGTACTCATTTGGGTTTGAATAATATTTATAATTATCTGCTATATATTCAGGAGTTTTATTTTTAGATTTTATACTATTTTGTATCTGCTTTTTCTCTGCATCCGTTAAAGTAATACCTTCCAATCCACTCCAGTCTGAATTTTTTTCAGCCACAATTTGACGTGTAGTCATATCATCAGCCTTACTATGGTCTCTAAGACTTGCGTGGGATATTTCGTGAGTAAGAGTTGATCCCGTGTTTGGGTCAGCAATTTCTACTTCAGAATATGCTGTATAAGGTATATTATGATGCGACATTTCATACCCATAATAATCAGCATACGGGTCCTCATTAAAAGTTATAGAGGCGTTTTTTACATTTTTAACCCTGTCATCACGAAGTATTCTAGCTTCTTTGTCTGGCATATAGTTTTTTAGTCTGTTCAGGTATGTGTCTGATTCTAGATATTTTATATATGAAATAATATCTTCAGACTTTTTCTTGCCCACAAACTTATCCTTGGTCAGATTTGGTCTATTATAGGTGTTTTCATAAAGGTCGCCTGTTCTAAAAGTACCTAGAGATAATCTATTTAGTTCATCAATAGATTGATCAGTCATTGGAGACGGAACTCTTTTTCTTTCATAAGTTTTAGCATAGGCCTCTTTATCGGAGCTTTTCGGCAGCCTTTGTTTGTCTCTTCTTGTCCTAAAATCTCCTAACTTCTCTTTTGTTGTCTTGTCGAAATAACTTCCTTCCTGTGAAAGAACAGGAGTTATTTTTCTATTTTTAAGCCTATTTTTTAAAGATTCCAAAGAGGAAGCTTTATTTTCTTCCCAGTCAGCAACATCTTCTAAAAATTTTCTCATTTTACGACGATCGCTCTTGGTCTGCCAACCCCTTCCCCATTCTCTAGATAAAGAACGGTTGTCTTTTAATGCATTCATTACATTAAAATTACTCTTAGCTGTCATATCTATTAGAGCTAACATTCTTTGTTGATCTCCAGTTAAGGTATCAACATTATAACCACTGTCTTCAAAATCTCTTAACCACTGTGGAACTTCAGAGTTAAGATTTTTCCATCTCTGTACAGATGTTTTTACCGAAGGTTTGTCGTACTGAAACAAACCTACACCGTGTTTATTTGGGTTAAAATTAACCCCTCTTGGTAGATTTTGTTTTATTGCTGGATTATTACTTTTTGCACTTTCGTGGTAGGCTACTTTTTCAAGCATTTGAGCTATGGCGAACGGATCGGCATTTAACCTTTCCCCCATTTTATTAAGAAAATCTACATACTCATCCGAGTAAGGGTCATTTGTCTTATAGTCTGGAGCTACATAGCCTGTAGCCAATGGGCCGAGTTTATTAGTCGGGCCGAATTCATTAGTCTGATCAATAACATTTACACCCAACATTAAAGGATTGATTCCTTCTTGGGATTTTAATAGTAAACCTCCTATTTGCTTTAAGGCATAGGGGTACATAGCTCCTCCGTTTTGAACAGTCATTATCTCATCTCCTTGAAAGTCTCTTCCACTGCCTCCTACATCTACTGTCTCGTTCCATAGCCTGTAGATTTCATCCGGCGACATCTCCCCACCGTTAATAAGTTCAAATATATTTGATCTACTTATTTTATCATCTAACAAACTATTTATTACCTCTGAAAACTTTTCAGGAGATAAGTTTGCACCGCCCTTATGTAACCCTAATTCTTCGGCTCTTTTTCTAAGTTCTGTCAGTCTGGCAGTTTTTTCAAAACTTCTCATAAAATATGGAACCTTAGTAAAATTTTGTTTTGACTGAGCCTGAATTATTTTAGTGGCCTGTTGTGGTTTCCTGTTAAAAAACTCACCTCCAGGTAAAAGGTCTTTCTGAACATTGTATATTTCATCTTCAGGGATTGTAAAACGAGAAGTATCCGGAGAATCAATTAAATGCCTCAACTCGTGTACGAGAGTACTGCCATAATCACCCCTATTCTGTGTGTACATATCAATATATGGACTACCCTCCCATCCAAAGAAAGTAGCTCCTTCAGATGTTGGGTCATCCTCCTGGGTTTTATTTCTTATATCCGCATTGCTTAGACGTGCATTGTACTGATTTATTCTATCAGTTACCATTTTACTTATCTCACTTATATTTTTATTAGGGTACTGGGCCTTCATCTGATTTATAAGCCTCATCCTAACATCCTGAGAATTTACATACTTTTTCATCCAGTCTAAACTTTCTTTTTCTTTAAAGTTTTTAACTGTTATGTTTTCCTCAGATTTAGTTTTAGGTATATTGGTGTTTCCCCCACTACTTGCAGTTGGGTCTACAAGGTTGCCGTAGTATGAGTCATACCTGGTTGCACGTTCCATTATATCTTTCTCCCAGTCATCCAGCGGTGAGTCAGAAGAATTACCAAACTGCGGATTACCTTCCTGTGACTTTAGAAGCAGCCCACCCATCCTCATTTTGTTTATAGGATACTCTGTTACCTGAGTTGCGCCTGGGAAGTAGTACTCATTTCCGGGCTGCATCATTATACTCTGGCCATTATTTGCAACAGCCATAAGGGGTTGACTGACCCCGTCCATTGTGATGGTGTCTGTGTCAAAAGTTTGTTGTGGAAGATCCTTATAAGGACTGTTGTCCTTGTATCCCATCTTCTGTCTGTAGGCTTCATCTTTTGGGGCCTTGAAATTTCTGCCCTCCTGAAGGAACTGCACCTCTGGGTTTCCGTACTGCAGGACATCCTGTCTCCTGTTCATAGGAATAACACCCCTGTTCCAGTAGTTTCTTAGAGCCTCCTCTGGATTTTTTTCCTCTACAAATACGGGTAATATTTCCATAAGTTTCTCCCTCTCAAAGTCAGCCTCTACATCTGTCTCAAGTAGCAGAAGCAGTTCACGCATATTGTTCTTATTTATAGAACCGTCACTGTTTGTAAAGCCTCTATCTTCAGCGTACTGCTTTAGTATACTGAAGCTGTCATTTATGTCAAGCTGTGGCTCCTCTGGCTGTTGTTGCTGCTGTTGCATTTGATCCTGACCCTGTAGTTGATCCTCAGGCATCTGCTGATCTCCACCCTCCTGGCCCATCCAGGAAGCCGTCTTTCTTGTCTGATTTTTAAACAGCGGCTTCTGCATAGCGCTTAACTTAGATGCCTCCATCAGACTAAACAATCCGCTAAGAGCTGCTGCAGGTGCAACATTCTTTACAGCGTTCACTCTATTTAAAGCGTTTTGAGCCAGGTTTCCTGATGGCGCCGGCTTTAGAAACTTATCAAATATACCAGAAGAGGATAGGTCAGAGTCCAACTTCTTAAAAAATTCAGAGGCATCCCCGTACTGCTGTATTGGATTTACACCCTGGCCTCCGCCCTGTTGGTATAGTTTATTTCTTAAAATTTTCATTATCTAATGTCTTTTTTAATGGTAGTTTTTACACTCAGCAGTCTCAGCAATGCGCTGCTGTTTTTGTCATAGGTTAGCCTGTATATAATATGGTCATCATTTAATACCTTGCCCCGGTACTGCTGTCGCTGCTCAGGTAAGCACTCAAAACG
>Ga0209229_10001097_pt1 | contig 11157 bp, 6 predicted proteins | sample SanBayMetagenome_FD_187466 | JGI IMG/M metagenome (GOLD analysis project Ga0209229, IMG submission 187466) | Freshwater and sediment microbial communities from dead zone in Sandusky Bay, Ohio, USA (SPAdes) (version 2) | ecosystem: Environmental > Aquatic > Freshwater > Lentic > Sediment | place... | reverse complement strand
GCACTTTCATCGCTTATTGGAAACGCTGTTTCAAAGCTTTTTCCACAAAAATGAAGACAAGTCGAAAAATGAAAGCAAAACGTGTTGTTAAAAAGCTAACCCCCTTTGCACGTAAAGAAGCTGAAGCCTTGAAATTTTACAGGACACAGAATTTGCTTCGTCCTCCCGAACTTGTTGAAATGAGTGATTTGGATATGAAAATGGAAAACATTCTAACTCGTTCAGATATTTCACCATCACAAAAACTTCGTCATTATTATGAAACTTTGTCACGTTTTCGTCGTTTGTTTGATGATCGGCCTCCCCCCCTGCAATCTGCAACATCAACACCTTCTGCTAATGATAAGAGAAGAGGAGAAAGAGGTGAAAGATCACTCATTGATCTTTCTGACGATGATCAAACGTCAGAGGAAAGTGAACAAAATGTTTCGGATTCATTTCAAAACCGTCCACCAGTTGCGGCGTCGACACCACAAGTCACGAATCATCGAACAACATTGTCTTCAAACGAAAATGAAGAAGAAGAAGGAGCTGAAGAAGACGGTGAAGAAGGAACTGAAGAAGACGGTGAAGAAGAAAAGGTTGACAAAACAGAAGGAGTTGCAGAGACAGATGAAACAGAAAATGACCAAATTTTTCCAGATATGACGGCAATTCCTGGGGCTGTGCCAAAAAAAGATGACGATACTGATCAAGACGAAGATGATGACGAAGATGATGACGAACAATATGAAAAATCTCGTGATGCTAGCATGACACAAGATATCTCCTTTTCACCGAGTGCTCGTCAATTCTTCTATAAGATGCAAGGGATTTTGGACAAAGAGGGAAATATGGATGGGGTTAAGATATTAAAAAGAAAACCTGATAATGCTGTTTTCTTTTCCCTTTTAAGTCCTATTTTTGGGGATTCAAGCAAAGCGAATATTCCTGCACCTCTTTTCAAAAGTGTTTTGAATTTTCTGTTCAACGATACCAAACAACCAATTCCAACTTTTCAAGGAAAACAAACACCGAGTACTGTCAAAAAAATTTTGTCATTTCTATGGCGAAACAACGCCATCAATTCAGAAATGGATATGAGTCCTTATCCTAACCTCGTTGAAATGACTAAAAAACATCGTCGTTCTTTGAAACAACTTTCAGATACTGACGAACGAAAAGTTGAGTCTTCTCGTCGAAAGCCTCAGATTTCGGAATCGAAAGGCGGCGGGTTCTTTGTCAATTTTGAAAAGTGGAATCATTTTCTTGATCATTAAAGATAAGTGATGGCAAAACGCAAACGTTCCAAAAAAAATCTTTCGGTGAAAAAAGTTCGTATGGTTCCGCGTCCGATGAAAAGACAGCGGAAGAAAAAGAAACACGGAAAACTTTCCATCTCTGACACTATTCGAATCTCACCGTCAACAAAACAAAAACTTCATGGAAGATGCCATATTCTAATGTATGGAAAAAAACCTTCGTTGTGAATAAAAAAGATATTGAATGACATTGTTGCATGTTTTCTTTCATTCAGATTTTTATTCATTGAAGTTTTTTTTGCAGAAATCATGTCGACGAAAACCGACAATGTCAAAGACGATGAGTGGGAAACGGTTCTGAAAAATGTTTATTACAAAGCGGGAAAAAGTGGTGCTTTCAGTTCGGCGGATGTTTTGAAAAAAGTTTTGTTTGACGAATATGGAATTTCGGTGCCAAAGAAGAAAATTCAAAATTGGCTTGAGGCTCAGCATACGTATTCAAGACATCGAAACCGCCGTCTGAATTTCAAAAGAAATCCTGTCATTGCAACCCACACGAACAACAATTGGCAGTGCGATATCGGATTTTTAGACAAATACAGCAAAAATAATCGCGGTTATTCCAACTTTTTGGCGTGCATAGACGTGTTGTCAAAAAAAGGGTATGGAGAGCCAATGAAATCAAAAGATATGCTTTCAACATCAAACGCTTTTTCTGAAATTTTGAAACGTGCACATCCAAACAAACCAGAAAAATTGCAAACTGACAGAGGGAAAGAATTTTACAATAAAGTTTTCAAAAACATCATGAATAAATATAAGATTTTGTTGTACAGCACGCATTCAGACAAGAAAGCTGCTGTGGCAGAAAGATTTGTCAAAACCTTGAAAGAAAAGATTAAACGTTATATGGATGCAAATTCTACTAACAACTGGGTTTCTGTCTTTCAAAAACTAATAAAAACATATAACGCCTCTCCTCACAAATCCATTGGTATGAAACCGGACGACGTCGACGAATCAACAGAGAAAACTGCAATTCAAAATTTGTATGGTCATTTGTGGAAAACTGATGACGGTGGGGGGAAAAAACAAAAATTTAAAGTTGGAGATCGTGTTCGAATTTCTGAATTGAAAATTCCTTTCAAAAAAGGATATGAAGGATATTGGAGTCCTGAAATGTTCACAATTTTGAGAATAAACAATACCAAACCTTTCCCTATGTATGAGATAGGAGATCTTCAGACAGGTGAAAAGATTGAAGGAGATTTTTATGGGCATGAAATTTCGCGAGTTGTGAAACCAAAAGAAACGTTTTATCAAATTGAAAAAATATTGAAACGTGAAAAGCGAAATGGAAAGTGGTGGAATTTGATAAAGTTTGTCAATTATTCAAAACCTGAATGGTTGCCGGAAACACATGTGATTGATTCGAAAAAAGTGCGCGCGTTTTGAGATGAAATAAAACAAAGATATCGGTTATCCATATAATGTGTTTTATTCACAAAACAATTCGACGACAAAATTGCACAATTTGCCGACAAGCCATCTGATGACGCAGCACAAACAACACCATTGCGGAGGGTTGCAAAAACATTGAAACCATCTAAAAAAAGAAAAGAACAAAGTTTTCAAAATTTTGGAATTATGTTTGTTTGATAAATTTCATGAAAAGACATACCTTTGGTTATTGTTCTTGTCTGAAAAAAAGAAGCAATGAACAATTTCATCAAGAAATTTGGTTTTCATGAATAATATATGAATGTCAATAACATGTATATACACAAAAAAATAATGCAACACACAAAGTATTCATTGAACCAACGGTTCGTCGTCCATATCGTCGTCCGTCTGTGCATACATTTCTTTCAATTGTTTGATCGATTTGAAATAATTTTTCACCAAAGACTTGACGTCAGGAACAAAATTCGCAAACGCAGCGTTCACAAGCAGAAAGAAATTGAAACAAGACATCGTAACCCCTGATTTTGTTGCAAACCACCCATTTCGATTTCCAAACTCCCAAACTCTAATTGACATGTTCGGCATTACGGTTCTTTTTCCTTTTTTGAAAACCAGATCACCTTCATCAATCTTGAAAATAATCTTTCTTGATTTCCCGATTTCTCGAATTGTCACACTTTCTGGCAATTTGTCGTTGAAGTCTTTGATGAAATTGAAAATATTTCCTTGGACAGATTCAAGAAATGGAAAATAAATTTCTTTTGCCACACGACAAATTTCGTTGATTTCAGATTCGGTCAACTCAAGAATTGTTTCATTTTTTGCTTTTCCAACACCTTTTCTCAAAAAATATCGAAAAGTCTCTCCTTTGGTTGGAACAATCATGGAAAAAAACTTTGCCTCTGAATTGTCAAAATCAGATGATGTCATATTTGTGCCAGAGATTTGGACTTCTGGATATTGTGCATTTGAATTTCCGCCGAAAATGACAAGCATTGAATTTTCCATATCTTCAAGATACCCATGAAGAGCTTTGTTGATGCTTTTTTTTGCACTGTCTCGATCGTCCAATCCAGTCACAATTCTCCATCCTCCGAAGATATTTGATTCACCTTCTTCAGAAATTGGGGTTTCTTCCACATCTTTCAAAGATTCAAGCATGCTTTGTTGTTTTCCCTTTTCTTTTTCGATTTCCGGCATTGCTTCCGGCTGTGTGTTTGGTGTTTGAGACATCGTTGATCTTTTCCTTCAAATTTGAAAGCAATTGACGGTTGGCCAAAAGAAACCGTACGGAAGCTGACAAAGCGAAAGCGTTTTCGACAACTTCCCACTCTGAAAGTACATATGAAAAAAAACTTTGCACAAAGACAAAAAATTGAAGAAAAATCTTGTCTTTGAAAATGAGAATTACCTTTTGCAGAGGTCAACGTTTGTGGTAGGGTCAACGCCTTTTTCAATTTTTCCTTCTTCGGTGTTTGTTTTTCTGAAAAAATAAAAAGGGGAAATGTGAAATCTGAAATTTGGAAACAGGCATTACTTCAAATATGAAAACAGCAACCCACTTTTGGTCTGTCGTTTCTTGAAATATTTTTCCGGGTTTGAATCGACTTGGTCAAAAAGATCCTTCTCTGACTCTGAAAAAACAATGAGAAACATAAGAAATGTGAAGTTTTCATCAAAATCAAAAAAGAAAAAAAGAAAAAAGCATACCTGAATTTGACGGTGTTGCGTCGAGATTTCCCTCTTTAGTGTTTTTCAACTCACTATCAAAAGACACACCGTTATTAGTCATTCCTGGAAAAACAAACGGTCAAGAATATCGATTGAAGTAAACAAATTCAAAAAATAATCGTTGAATAATAGATGATCAATACACATCAACAAGAAAAAAGTCGATTTTGCATTTTTTTCTTCAACAGAAGGAAAAAAACATCAAATTATTTTTTGTTTTCAGAATTGTGAAGGAAACATCGTCGACATAGTGTTTGATACTTGTCGGATCCCCCAAGAGCTTCTTTTGAAATGGTGCCTGTCAAAATGCCAGGAAATGGTTTCTTTTTCTCCCGTTTTGGCTGAAAAAAAGTAAAGAAAATTTTTTCTCAAAAATTAAAAAAACCAAACAAATTGACATTTTTTCAACAGAAATGGAAAAAAACAAAACATACCTTTTTGAATTTTCGCCGAATTGTGAAAACACCATCATGATTTCGACAAATCATGCAAACAGCTCTCAAAAAAGTGATGCTTTCACAAACTGACATCAACGAATGAACGTGTCTGAATCCTGCTTTTCCACTCCCATTCAAAGCAGAAATGACGACCCATTTTCCTTGGTTTGCCATCCTGTCAGCAAACAAGGCGATTCCGGGAAACTGAAAAAATTGAACAAATTCAAAATGAAATCACAGATCAAATTTGACAAAATTTCACACACAACACTTGAAAATCAACTCACAAATTGGCCTTCGTCAATCCCGATGACAGAAAAATTGTGAAATTGATAATCAATGTCTTTGGACAACTTTTCCAAACAAATAGCAGGAAAACTTTTGCCGTCGTGAGAAATTACTGTTGGAACAGATTCCTCGTCATCAACATAGCGGGAATCAAAACTATGTTTCACCAACACACAACTTCTTCCAGAAATTTTCCAACGGTTCAACAAACGAAATAACTCACTCGTTTTCCCCGAAAACATTGGTCCGACGATCAGCTGAATCCCACCCATTCCAATTTTTTCTGACCTTGTAACCAAAAGGAATCGTTGAAAAATCTTTGAGAACAATTCGTTTGTCATAATCAAACAAAAACAATTTTTGTTCGTGCTGAGAAGTTATGACCCATGTTTCAGTTCGTTTTATTTTTCTTGGGTTGAAAATTGAAACACCGACACCTCTTTCAAAACAAGACGATACTTTGTCCGGATGTTCCAAATGTTTTCCCATGAAAAAATCTCTTGTTTTACAAACTTCTGTTCTTGAAAACAAATGTTTTGGAAATTGAACACATCCATCTTCGTCGACATTGTTCTTAACAAAATCTTCGACTAATGTTTTCATGTTTCCTATCAAAAACCCCTTCTTTGTCTCAAAACCAAGCGAAAAACCTTTGAATTTGACACAAAATCTTTTTTTGTTTGTCAGATAGGCATAACTTTTTGGCGATGGTGCAGCCATTGATGTTATCATTTCTCCATCCTTGAGCTCGTTTGACAAATTTCCTAAATATGGTCCAGGTGTCAGTTTGGCAAATGGGGAACGGAGCATGTTGACATAAAAACTGTCGGTGTCTCCATAAATCATTTGTGTTTCAGTCCTAGTTGAAACTTGATCTGCAAAGTTGTAGAAGACAATTCTTGCCCACGCTGTTGTTATTGCAGCGATGAAAATATTTCTATCGTTTGTGACGTCGACCAACGAAATGTCTTTCATTTCATAAGTGCAACCGACAATGTTGCTTCGAATTGGTCTGACACTTTTCACTTCAATGTTCTCGTTCGATATCAAACCATAAACTTCCTTCATTGTTGATGCAAATGTGAATTGTGGTCTGATTTCTCGCATCGCGAACCGGCCCCAAAAAGAATTCAATATAATTTTTGCAATGAAACGAACCCCAGGGTTGTCTTGGAATTGGGAAGGATCGATGTCGATTTTTTCCACTTCTTTCATCATTTTCACGAATTCGTCCATATCGATGTTTTTCGGACGTCCACTTGACAACAGCTTCAATTTGAAAAATTTGCGAATGAATGGTGCAAACAGTCGAGAAGATTGTTGGTTGAAATGATAGACTTGATGAATCTTCAACACACGATACCCCTTTGAAACCGCTAATTTCAATTCTTCAGAAAACCATGTTCCAGAAAGCACTCTTTCGTTTTCGCTGTGAGGGCAGTATCCAAAAACCTGGTCTTCAATACATCTTTGACAAAGCCCAAAAATCAACTTTCCTTGAAATTTCATAGGCAAAACCGGAATCAAAAGATCTGAAGGAGGAAGCACATCACACTTGACAAACCCATAATATGGCGAAAGATCTGTTCCAGTATTTGAAATGATGATTGTTGGATGTCCGACAGGGAACTTCTTAGTTGCAAGAACAAAGGGGTACAAGGAATTGACGTCCAATGAAGAAATTTCCCCTTCGTCGACCAATTTGAAACATTCAACCCTCCCTCCAAAAAAAGCATCTTTTGGGTTCAAAGGTTGTGACGAAATTCCGCAGGTTGACAAAAATGACAAAACTTCTTCACTCTTGCGTTGTTTTTCCCATTCACACCCCCACATGACAACAACACGATACCCCTTCTTTTCCAATAATTGCTGTCGTGTTTGTGTTTTGTCCCACAAAGCTTGATATGTTTTCTTCAAAACAGGATTAATTGCGTTCATATCAACAATACAAGCGTCATGACCATGAAAAAAACAACCATTGAATTCAAAAATTGTGTTTGTGCTTTTTTCAAAACCGTCAACCCTGAAAGTTCCAACTTTAATTTCCCCCATTGAAGAATTTCTTTGATGAATGATTTGTCTGTTTTCTGAAAAATTCAAAAACTCTAACCATTCAATACATCTGTTGCTGTACTGATGATTCAAATAACCTCCTGAAGGAGTCTGAGCAATTGTATTTTTCTTCAAAAATATTGTTTTGAAAATCGAATGACAAACAGAAGCAAGTGTGCAATATGCAACAGGATCACAAAATCTAGAAGTTTCACGGATCTGTTTTTTCAAACTGCCCCATTGTTCTTTGTCAAAATGAGATTTTCGTTTTCGAGAACTTGACTCATGTTTCAATTCAGTTGGACAAATGTCAACAACCACTTGATTTGTCATCTTCGAACAAGTATTCTCATTCTGACACCAACTGTCGTCATCGTCGTCTGAATATTCATATTCAGTAAGCTCGTCGCTGAAAATCTTCCTTCTTTTTTTCGACATCGTCAAATCACGAAGAAGTCGTCTGAAAGTTTCAACCCCCTGAAACAAAATTTCAACATCTTGTCGACAATACCGAGCAATTTCCTTTCTGAAGTTAAACACTTTCCCTTTCTGAAGCCTGAACCACTCAAAAAACTCTTCTCTTTTTTGTTCACTCATTTCATCAATTCCATAAAAACTTGGGTCGGGAAAAGGTCCGACATATCGAAAATTATCCTTCTTCACAAAAAGATACGGAAAGAACCCTTTTCCAAGTTCAGAAACCCCAAAAGCGTCTGAAAACCCCGACAAAGGCAAAGGTATAAGATTCAAAGAATCGACAAATCTCATGTTTAACATATGAAGAAACATATAAGTTACCTTCGTCCCATTCGTAATAACGTTTGAAGGTTTCATTGAATTTGCAGTCATATATTGAATCAGAAAACAACCATCAAAAGCCTTAAGATTGTGAGCAATTACTGTGCTGTCTTTGAAAAACGGTGAAAACAAAAATTCTCCAACTTGCTGTGAAACATCTTTTCCAACCCCAAAAGATTTCTCACCAATTTCTTCATCTTTATCATCAAATGATTTTCTGAAAACCCATTTCAAATGACAAAAAACAGGTACATGTTCACCTGTTTCAAAATTAGTTTCAAAATCAAGGTAAACAACTTTTTTCACAAATTTTTTGAATTGAGTTTTTCTCATAAAACACACATGTCCTTCCGACGCCTGTTGATGACAAACACTACATTTAGAAGAACATCCTGCATGCCTGTCCATAACCTCTTTATATGTTTCCTTTACCCAAACCCCATCTTTTTTAACCTTCTTTCGAGCTAAATAACGACCACAATCAAAACATTTGAAGAATCCACAAACCGAATCCTTCCCCAAATGAATTTGTTTGCAGAAAGGACTCCTGAAAACTCGAAAACAACTATCACAACGTTCCCCAAAACCCTCAATTTTTTTGTCAAAACATTCACGATGATTGCATGTAAAACACCAACTTTCAATATCGGAACAACGATGTGAAAACTTCTCTCTATGTGAAACATCACAGAAATCACAAAAAAATTTACCCAGAAACCCTCGAACATTCAAAATACTATCATAATGGAAAGTACCAGGTTTCGCCCCTTCACTTCTCAAAAGATAAACAATATCGTTTGAGGGGCGACCTGAATGAATAAGTTTCATGAAATTGCAACCGTCGAAAACTTTAATTTGAATAGAAAGCAAAGATTCGAAAGCTTCAATTTCGGTAACCCCACCACCTTTATCTAAAACCACCCCACCTTTCCTGCAAAAAAATTCGGCCATTTTTTGTTGATGTGTTGTTACACTTCGTCTGATGTTCAAAAACCGACAAGTTGTTTCTTTCAAAAGATATGCAAACGGTTTGTCTTCTTTGTCGTCTTTGCAAAACAAAGATGAAACCTTTTTTTGCAAAACCCCTTTTTTGGCTAAACACAAAATAATTGCTCTAATCAAACACAAATTGTCGATATTTGAAACCGGACAACATGAAACTTTTTTTGAAACCGCATTTTTCAAATTCAAAATCTTGAAACGCGTCCTCCCGCCAACACCGATGTCGTTTCGATTTCGATCCATCTTGATATGAATCAGTTCAAGAAGAATACGGTCTGAAATCTTGAGACTCTTGTCACTTTGAAAATATGCAGCAGCATGAACCAGAAAACTGGAAACATCAAAATCTTCCACCTTTTGAACTTTCGAACTTATCGGATTGTTCATCACCCCCTTCTCCGTCGTCATTACAATTTGTATTCTGTCGTCAGATTTCAATTTTTCCTCTTTGATGAATTCTTGAACAATGTTATGAAGAACTGTGCTGAAACTAGCCATTAGTTCCGACAAATCCAACTCTTCGTCGTCCTTCTTCTTCGCAAACAAGGAATAAATACGATACTTTTTCAATCCGACAGCACCATTCAAAGAAGCCAAAACTTTGTTAGTATGAATACGGTACTGAACATCACTCATCAAATCTTTTGAATTTGCAGTCTTCTTCTGAGCGTATTCTTTGTTTGAAATATGCTTCGCAACCAATCTATCAAATTTCAAACCTCCGCCTACCATTTCATGTTCGTCAGAAATCCATTGTGCTGGAAGCAGATCATTAGGACCCAAACCTTTAGCAGAAGGACAAACCTCTGTTATAGATGGAAAAAAAAACCTTCCTGCAGGTAAAAATGAAACAGCCTCTTTCCGATTCTTCAAATATTCCTTTCGCCTTTTTGCAACCCCCTCTTCCCCTTTCTCATACATGCAGGACATGCATGAGCACGAATCAACCTGAAAAAATAAAAAAATAATATCACAAAAAATCCGAAAAAAAGAAAACGACACAACCAAAAGAACCGAAACGATCCACTTACACAAATTCCGTGCACCCGCTTCATTGCAGAAAAAACTTGATCACTGATAATTCTAAATAACTGATGAGCGGGCGATGACCTCAAACAGAAAGCATAATTTTTTCAATTTTACTTTCCCCTTTTATACTCCGCAAAACGATCAAAGATGCAGAATAACGCGCGACAGAAAAAGTAATAAAAACCATAAATCAAAAAAAGAAAACCTTTCTGTCATATTTTCGTCTTCCGGGGTACAAGGACATCGCAAATTTATTACACAACGCCGACAAACTTCAACACGCATAAAAACAAAAGAATGTTCGAGAACAATTCATGAATCATCGCTGCAGTAATCAAAAAAAGCAGTCCTGAACATGAAAAGTCAATATTTTACGGTACTGAAAACACGGTACTGGAAATACGGAATTTCGAACGTGAGACACCATCCACTGAGAAGACTGCGCAGCACTCAAAATACGGTATTCTTCAGAACAGCATATGTCGATAGAAACGACATCTTATAACAAAATGACGAAATATGAACCGGTACAACGTCACAGGTCTCCCCTGTCGACAAAAAATAATATACGGTACTCAAAATACGGTATTCGAAAATGATACCAAGAAGATATGATTTCGAAATTACATACCGGTACAACGTCACAGGTCTCCCCTGCTGACGAAAAAATATCCAGTACTGAATATATAGCTCCATATACGGTACTCAAAATACGGTATTCGAATACGGTACCAATAAGATATAATAATACACCGGTACAACGTCACAGGTCTCCCCTCCGGACGAAGGAAATAATATACGGTACTCAAAGTACGGTATCCACAAATTAATATGTGAAAGTACAATGTTCAAACCATCATTTTCCAAAACGTAACAGGTCTTACATGCTCAGACAGAGCTGCCACCTAGCGGCGAGAACGCGAAACAATGAACCGGTACGACGTCACAGGTCTCCCATGCAAACGTCGATTTCCGGCATTTTCGAACCACTACTACAACCCTTACACCCCCCTAGATTCAAGGAGCTTCAGTAGCTCGAAGGGAAAACGCTCGGCTCGCACCCGAGGGGTCCCGGGATCGAATCCGACCCAACGCTGGCGTTTTTTGCTATGAAT
>Ga0209229_10001095_pt1 | contig 11177 bp, 7 predicted proteins | sample SanBayMetagenome_FD_187466 | JGI IMG/M metagenome (GOLD analysis project Ga0209229, IMG submission 187466) | Freshwater and sediment microbial communities from dead zone in Sandusky Bay, Ohio, USA (SPAdes) (version 2) | ecosystem: Environmental > Aquatic > Freshwater > Lentic > Sediment | place... | reverse complement strand
CATCATCGGCGACCGCGGCACCGGCAAGACCGCGATCGCGATCGACACGATCATCAACCAGAAGGGCCAGGGCGTCATCTGCGTCTACGTCGCGATCGGCCAGAAGGCCTCGACCGTGGCGAGCGTGGTGGAGCGCCTCAAGGGCGCCGGGGCGATGGAGTACACCATCGTCGTCGTCGCCTCGGCCTCCGACCCGGCCCCGATGCAGTACATCGCCCCCTACTCGGGCGTCGCGATGGCCGAGTACTTCATGTACCACGAGGGGAAGCCGACCCTCGCCGTGTACGACGACCTCACCAAGCAGGCGGCGGCGTATCGCCAGCTCTCGCTCGTCCTCCGGCGCCCGCCGGGTCGTGAGGCCTTCCCGGGTGACGTCTTCTATCTCCATAGCCGCCTCCTCGAGCGCGCCGCGAAGCTCTCGAACGACCCCAAGGTCGTCGACCACAAGACGATCTTCGCGCCGGGTGGCTCGCTGACCGCCCTCCCGATCATCGAGACGCAGGCTGGTGACGTGTCGGCCTACATCCCGACGAACGTCATCTCGATCACCGACGGGCAGATCTTCCTCGAGTCGGACCTCTTCTTCGCCGGCGTCCGCCCCGCGATCAACGTCGGCATCTCGGTCTCGCGCGTCGGTGGCGCGGCGCAGATCAAGGCGATGAAGTCGGTCGCCGGGCGTCTGCGGCTCGACCTCGCGCAGTACCGGGAGCTCGAGGCCTTCGCCGCCTTCGCCTCCGACCTCGACGCCGTCACCAAGCGGCAGCTCGAGCGCGGCGCGCGCACGGTCGAGATCCTCAAGCAGGGCCAGTACCAGCCGATGCCGGTCGAGCAGCAGGTCATGATCATCTTCGCGGTGACCAACGGCTTCATCGACGACGTCGAGGTGAGCCAGGTCCGCGAGTGGGAGGCCGGCTTCCACGCGTACATGAAGGCGCAGTTCCCGAACATCGGCGAGGCGATCAGGCGCGACAAGCAGATCTCGAAGGAGCTCGAGCCCGAGCTCCGCCGCGCGATCGAGCAGTACAAGCAGAGCCGCTAAGGCGAGCCGCTCATGGCCAAGGGCAGAGAGCTCAAAGGGCGCATCAAGTCCGTCGAGAACACCCGCAAGATCACGCGGACGATGGAGATGGTCGCGACCTCGAAGATGAAGCGGGCGCAGGATCGCGTCGTCGCGGCGCGGCCGTACGCGCGCGCGCTCGGCGAGGTGATCGCGAGCCTCTACAGCCCCGAGCTCGCCGAGCGCTTCCCGCTCCTCCGGCAGCCGGAGCGCGAAGGGCGCGCGGCGGTCATCCTCCTCACCTCGAATCGCGGCCTCGCCGGCGCCTTCAACGCCAACCTGATCAAGGAAGCGCGGACCCTCCTCGCCCGGCTCGAGTCGGCGGGGACGACCGTCGAGCTCCATGTGGTCGGCAAGAAGGGCGTGGGCTACTTCGGCTACGTCGGTCGCGCGCTCGCCACGACCCGCACCGATCTCACCGATCGGCCGACCGCCGCCGATGCGGCCTCGCTCGTCGACGGGTTGATCGGTCGCTTCACCACCGGCGAGCTCGACGCCGTCTACGTGGTGGGGTCACGCTTCAACTCGGTGCTCTCCACCCCGCCGACCGCCGACCGCATCCTCCCCGTCACGCCCCCGGCGGCGACCGGGGCGCAGAAGGACTACCTGCTGTTTCCCTCGGCTGAGACGATCCTCACCGAGTTGCTCCCCTCGTACGTGCGCAATGCGGTCTACCGCGCGCTCGTCGAGACCGCGGCGGCTGAGCAGGCCGCCCGCCGCACGGCGATGAAGAGCGCCACCGACAACGCCGGCGAGATGCTGAACCTCCTCCGTCGCACCTACAACCGCGCCCGCCAGGCGCAGATCACGCAGGAGATCGCCGAGATCGTCGGCGGTGCCTCCGCGCTCCAGGGCTGACCCACATGACTACCGCCACCGCCCCCTCCGTCGGCAAGATCGTCCAGGTCATCGGACCCGTCCTCGACGTCGAGTTCCCCGCCGGTCACCTTCCCGAGCTCTACAACGCGCTCGAGATCACGGCCACCTCCGAGAGCGGGCAGGCCATCCGCGTCGTCGCCGAGGTGCAGCAGCACATCGGGCGCAATCAGGTCCGTGCCGTCGCGATGAGCACCACCGACGCCGTCGTGCGTGGGATGCCCGTCAACGACACCGGGAGCGCGATCACCGTCCCCGTCGGCGCCGCGGCGCTCGGTCGCATCCTGAACGTCCTCGGCGAGCCGGTGGACCAGGGGGCCGAGATCCCGGCATCGACGGAGCGCTGGCCGATCCACCGCAAGCGCCCCGAGTTCGTCGCCCTCGAACCGAAGACCGAGGTCTTCGAGACGGGGATCAAGGTCATCGACCTCTTCGCCCCCTTCGTGAAGGGCGGGAAGATCGGGCTCTTCGGCGGCGCCGGCGTCGGCAAGACCGTCGTCATCATGGAGCTCATCAACAACGTCGCCAAGGGCCACGGCGGGAAGTCGGTGTTCTGCGGCGTGGGGGAGCGCACCCGCGAGGGGAACGACCTCTACCTCGAGATGCAGGAGTCGGGGGTGCTCGACAAGGTGGCGCTGATCTACGGTCAGATGAACGAGCCGCCGGGTGCGCGTCTCCGCGTGGGGCTCTCGGGCCTCACCGTCGCCGAGTACTTCCGCGACCAGGAGAAGGCGGACGTGCTCGTCTTCATCGACAACATCTTCCGCTTCACGCAGGCGGGTTCGGAGGTCTCCGCGCTCCTCGGCCGCATGCCGAGCGCCGTGGGCTACCAGCCGACGCTCGCGACCGAGATGGGTGAGCTCCAGGAGCGCATCACCTCGACGCGCGACGGCTCGATCACCTCGGTGCAGGCCATCTACGTGCCCGCCGACGACATCACCGACCCGGCGCCGGCGACGGCCTTCGCCCACCTCGACGCGACGGTCGTGCTCTCGCGCGCCATCACCGAGCTCGGCATCTATCCCGCCGTCGATCCGCTCGCCTCGGGCTCGCGCATCTTGGATCCGCAGTTCGTCGGCGAGCGCCACTACAAGGCGGCGACCTCGGTGCAGCGCATCTTGCAGCGCTACAAGGAGCTCCAGGACATCATCGCGATCCTCGGGATGGACGAGCTCAGCGAGGACGACAAGAAGATCGTCGGCCGCGCGCGCCGCATCCAGCGCTTCATGTCGCAGCCCTTCCACGTGGCGGAACAGTTCACCGGCCGCCCGGGGAAGTATGTGAAGCTCGAGGAGACGATCAGCTCGATCGAGCGCCTCGTCGCCGGCGAGTTCGACCACCTCCCCGAACAGGCCTTCTTCATGGCCGGCGGGATCGAGGACGTCGTCGAGAACGCCAAGGCGCTGAAGTGAGTCGCGCGCTGAAGGTCTCCGTCATCTCCCCGGAAGCCACCCTCTTCGAGGGGGAGGCGCCGTCGGTCATCGCGCCGGCGTTCGACGGGGAGGTGGGGATCCTCCCGCAGCACGCACCGATGGTCACCACCCTCGGCCGCGGCGTGTTGCGGGTGGGGGAGGGCACGACCCGCTTCCAGATCGAGGGCGGGTTCCTCCAAGTGGTCGACGATGTCGTGCGCATCGTCACGGAGCACGCCACGAAGGTCTGAGAGCGCGCCGTCTTTAGGTGAGCGACGTGGCGCTGGTCGGGGTGATGAGCCCCTCGACCAGCGCCACTGATCGTTCGGCGGCCCCGAGCCCCGAGTTCACGACCCCCTGCGCCGCGGCGCCGGCCCCTCCCCGCGTATCGGGCTCCGTGAGGAGGATGCGCAGCGCGCGCGAGAGCGACGCGGCATCGGTCACCGCCTCCGCGGCGCGCGCCGCGAGCAGGCGCCCCGCATCTCGACTCCGCCGATGCTGCGGCCCGAAGAGCACCGGGACGCCGAACGAGGCGGGCTCGATCACCGAGTGCAGCCCGGCGGCGTGAAACCCACCCCCCACATACGCCGCATCGGCGAGCGCATAGAGCTCGTGCAACACGCCGACGCGATCGACGAGCACCACGTCATCGTCGGCTGAGGCGTTCGCGAGGCGAGCACAGCGCACGCCGGCCTCGGCGGCCCAGCGCTCCAGCGGCGCGAGATGTCCTTCCATGGGCTCATGCGGTGCGAGGATCAATCGCGCCCGAGGGACCTCCGCGCGGACCGTGGGCCAGGCCGCCTCGAGCACCGTCTCATCACTCGGCCAGGTGGAGCCGGCGACCACCGTCGGCCGATCGCTCACGAGCGGCGCGAGGAGCGCGCTCGTCCGATCCGTCGCCGCGGTGCGCGCGGCGCACTGATCGTAACGCGTGTCCCCCGTGACGGTGATCCGCTCGCGGTGCACGCCCAACGCCACGAGGCGATCGGCGTCGGTGGGATCGACGGCACCCACCGTATCGAGCGCGGCATAGGCCTCACGCAGCAGCGCCGCCGCGAGTGCACCCGACCGACCCGAGCCCTCGCTCAGCGTGGCGGAGATCATCCCGAGTCGCACCCCCCGCGCATGCGCGCGCTCGGTGAGCCGCGGCCAGAGATCGAGCTTGGAGACCACGAGCGCGGTGGGCCGCAACGCGTCGAGGAGCGCTTCGGCGGCTCGGGTGGAGTCGAAGGGGAGGGGGCCGGCGAACTCGACCGGGAGGCGCGTGGCGAAGCGCGCGGCGCTCGGGGAGAAGTAGGTGTAGACGATCTGCCATGAGGGATGCGCGGTGCGGAGGGCGCGGAGCACCGGCTCCGCCATCAGCCCCTCCCCGACCGATGGGGCGTGCACCCAGAGAAGGGGACGCGTCGGGTCGCGATGGGCCCTCCCCCAGTCCACCAGCCGCGCTCGGGCATCGCGGCGGTCCCGCAAGGAGCGGACGAGCTTGCTCTCCCCCGGGAGGGGGAGGAGGGTCAGGAGGGTCGCGGTGCGCGCGACCCCTTCATAGAGGGGGGAGAGGAGGGGGTGCATCGCGGGTCGGGTTGCCGGGGGAGCGATGCGCCGTGCGGTCAGCGCGCCCCGGGGGCGCCGCCACGGGGCGCGGCCTTGGCCTGCTCCACGAGCGCGGCCTCGATCGCCCGCTGGAAGGCCTCGTACGGCTGCGCCCCGACCAAGGGGCGCCCACCGATGAGGAAGCTGGGTGTGGACCCCACCCCGATCTGGGTGGCCCGTGTGTAATCGGCGTCGACGAGCACCTTCATCTCGCGGCTGTCCATGCAGGTGGCATACCGCCGCTGATCGAGGGCGATCCCGCGGGCGAGCGAGTCGAGGACGACCCGGATGTCCCGCCGCGCACCCCAACTCCGCTGCGTCCGAAAGAGGGCATCGGCGGCGGGCCAGAACTGCTCCTGCTCCGCCGCACACATCGCGAACTCGTGGGTGGCGGGGGCATTGGGGTGCGTGCTCGGGATCGGGAAGTTCATATACGCGATCTGGGCCTTCCCCGTCCGCACGTAGTCCCGCTCGATCTGCGGGAGGGTCTCCTCGTGCCACTTCTTGCAGAAGGGGCACTGGAAGTCGGAGATCACGACGATCCAGAGGGCGTCGCTCTTCCCGCGGACGCGGCCCCGGTCGGCGCGGGTGAGGCGCGCATCGCGATCGGCGGTGGGGGAGGGCGCGCTGGCGCTGGCGCTGGCGCTGGCGCTGGCGCTGGCGCTGGTGCTGGCCGGTGCCCTGTTGGTGGAGGTCGTCGGGGCGGGGCGCTGCGCGTCCGCCACGAGGGGGGCGAGCAGGCTCGCGAGGAGGAGCAGGCGGATCATGAAAGGGAAGCTAACGCGGGTTTGTGACGGAATCGTGGCAGGCGAAGTAGAACAGGTGGACGGCGAATTTCATTTGTGACATTTGTCACAAGTGAAATTCGCGATCGGCAGGGGTGGTGGAACAAAGGTGGCGGTCGAGGGTTGCGCGGTTCTTGACCCCACCGTTACCGTTTCGTCACTCTGGATCCCCGGCCATCCGGCTGGGGCGCAGGTGTTGTGTGCAGTCGAACCCCCTTTCACAGAGGTATGCACATGCAGGGACGCAACGGGATGCGGAGGCTCGCCGCCTCCATCCTCGCGCTGATCCTCTCGGTGGGCTCGGCCTCGGTGGCTGTCGCGCAGGGTAGCGCGACGATCACCGGCCGGGTGACCACTGAGGCGGGTCAGCCGCTCTATGGTGCCAACGTCACCATCGAGGCGCTCGCCATCTCGGTGGGCTCGAACGAGGAAGGTCGCTTCACCATCACCATCCCGGGCGCCCGTGCGCGCGGGCAGCAGGTCGTCCTCCGGGCGCGTGCCATCGGCTACGTCCCGGCGGTGAAGACCATCACGGTCGCGGCCGGCTCGCAGACGCACGACTTCCAGCTCAAGCAGGACGTGAACCGCCTCAGCCAGGTCGTCGTGACCGGCGTGTCGGGCGCCACCGAGGTGAAGAAGCTCCCCTTCACCGTGGCGCAGGTGACCGCTGAGGACATGCCGGTCCCGGGCTCCAACCCCCTCGCCCAGCTGCAGGGGAAGGTGCCGGGCGCCAACATCGTCTCGGCCTCGGGTCGCCCCGGTACCGCGCCGGCGGTCATCCTCCGTGGCCCCCAGTCGATCAACGCCTCGGGCCGTGGTCAGGACCCGCTCTACATCATCGATGGTGTGATCTCGCAGGGCGGCATCCAGGACATCAACCCGCAGGACATCGAGAACGTCGAGGTCGTGAAGGGGGCGGCTGCCTCCTCGCTCTACGGGTCGCGCGCCGGCAACGGCGTCATCCAGATCACGACCAAGTCCGGAAAGAATGCCGGTGAGGGCGTGCGCTTCCGCTCGCTGATGGAGTATGGGCAGTCGGATATCGAGAACGAGTACCTCTATCCGCGCACCCACTTCATGCTGATGAACGAGGACTACTCCCGCTACTGCGTGACGGCCACGGGTGCGCCGGATTGCGCGCGCACGGTCGACATCGAGCAGGAGGCCTACCGGGTCAACGATCTGGGCACCTTCTCGGCGCTCACCCCGGCGAACTTCGTGAACGACGCCGGCATCGCCCGCAACCCGGGGGCGCTCAACGCCCGTTCGCTCTACCAGACCACCCCCTTCGTCCGCTCGTACAACCCGATCCAGCAGGTCCTGACCAATGGCAAGACCTGGAACGGGACCTTCGATGCGACGGGGCGCGTCGCCCGCACGAACTTCTTCGCGTCGGCGAACCAGTTCCGGCAGGAGGGTGCGGTCCGCTTCATGCGCGGCTACACCCGTACGGCGCTCCGCTTGAACGTCGACCAGCAGCTCGCCTCCTCCTGGAACTTCTCGGTGCGCACCAACTACACCGACGCGCAGGACTGGAACTCGGGCTTCAACTGGTTCCGCGTGACCCGCCAGCCCGCCAGCGCCAGTCTCCTCCGGCGTGACTCGCAGGGCCGCCTCTTCATCCGCACGAACGTGATGCAGCAGGGGGCGCAGAACGAGAACCCGATGATCACCGCGGAGCAGTTCCAGCCGCTGAACCGCATCGGCCGCTTCCTCGGGCAGGTCACCTCCCGCTGGCAGCCCCTCACCTGGGTCGACGTCGAAGGGAACTTCGGCTTCGACACCCGCTCCAACCACTCGGAGTCCAAGACCGAGAAGGGGTATCGCTGCACCACCTGCGCCGCCGCGAACGTCGGCAGCATCGGGGTGAGCTCCAACCGCTCCTACTCGATCAACGCCTCAACCGACATCACGGCGCGCGGGGCCTTCTTCACCGATCGCCTCAACGCCCGCCTCTCGTTCCGCGGCCTCTACGAGGCGCAGGACGACCGTGGCGTCTCGGGCTCTGGCTCCACGATCGTCGTGCCGGGCCTCAACACGATCAACTCGACGCTCGCCAGCACCCGCGGCGCGTCGAACTACAACCAGACGGTCCGGCAGATCGGCATGTTCGCCAATCTCGACCTCGACTGGCAGGGCAAGTATATCCTGAGCGGGCTCGTTCGCCGCGACGGCGCCTCCCTCTTCGGTTCTGCGAACCGCTGGCAGACCTACGGCCGCGGCTCGGTCGCGTACCGCCTCAGCGAGGAGTCGTGGTTCGGCCTCGACTTCATCTCTGACCTCAAGTTCCGTGCCTCGGTCGGTCAGGCGGGGAACCGCCCGCCGTTCGGCGCGATCTTCGAGACCTACTCCCTCTCCGCTGGCCAGATCGGCGGCCTCGGGCAGATCGGCAACCCGAACCTCGCCCCGGAAGTCTCCACCGAGACGGAGATCGGGTTCGACCTCGAGCTCTTCAACAAGTACGGGCTGACGGTCACCAACGCGAAGAACGTGATCGATGGGCAGATCATGCCGGTCCCGGTCCCCTCGATCGGTGGCTTCACCTCGCAGTGGTCGAACGTGGGTGAGCTCTCGAACAACACCTTCGAGGTCTCGCTCAACATCCCGGTCATCCAGACCCGGGACCTGAACTACTCGGTTCGCCTGAACTACGACCGCACCACCTCGGAGATCAGCCGCCTCGACCTCCCGGAGTTCTTCTACAGCGCCGCCGGCCAGCAGGGCTCGGAGACGATGTTCAAGATCTTCCAGGGCGGGCGGATGGGTGAGATCTTCGGCCGTCGCTTCGCGAAGAGCTGCTCGGAGCTCCCGGCTGGATTTGCCGAGCAGTGCGGTGGCCCGGGGTCGCAGTACCAGACGAACTCCGACGGCTTCATCGTCTGGACGGGTGGCGCCTCGCTCGACGAGGGGATCACCAAGAACCTCTGGTTCACCCGCCTCGCCGCGGCCAGCGCCCCCTGGGGCGGCGGCACCGGGAAGGAAGCCCTCAACTGGGGTCTCCCGATCCTCGTCCGTGACGCCACCGGTGCGGTGCCGGTCCAGTCGGTCGGCCAGGCCCTCCCGCGGTATCGCTGGTCGGTCTCGCAGCAGGCGTCGTACAAGCGCCTCACGGCCTACGCCCTCTTCGACGCCACGATCGGCAAGTCGGTCTGGAACGAGGCGCGGCAGTGGTCGCTCGGTGACTTCATGCACCGCGATGCGGATCAGGCCGGCCGCGGCGTCGCTGACGCGAAGCCGATCGGCTACTACTTCCGCGCCACCGCGACCGGCGGCATCGGCGGGCTCTACGACGTGCTCGCGCCGAACAACAACACGGTCGAGGATGCCTCGTTCGTCAAGCTCCGCGAGCTCTCGGTCGGCTACCGCATCGGCCGTCTGGCCGGCGTCGGCGACTGGGCGCTGACCCTCGTGGGTCGCAACCTCCTGACCTTCTCCGATTATCGGGGCTTCGATCCCGAGGTCGGGGTGAGCGGCGGTGGCCTGGGCTCGGGCGTGCTGAACGCGATCGATGCGTACGGCTTCCCGAACCTCCGTACCATCTCCGTGCAGCTCAGCACCAGCTTCTGATGCGGTCCCCCGTCTGGTCGGTGTGAGCCGACCGGACGGGCCCCCAACTTTCCTGAGGAATGAGAATGCGATTCAACACTCGAATGGTCAGCGCCGCCGCGCTCCTGGGCCTCACGGCCTGCGGGGACGGTCTGAACGTGCGCAACCTCGATGTGCCTGACGTGGCGCGCGTGCTTTTTGACGCCGCCTCCGTGGAACAGGCCGTCGCGGGGCTCGGGCCGCAGCTGAACAACACCCAGCGTGCGTCGGAGTCGGTGAACACCCAGGCCAAGATCATGGCCGACGAGAGCTTCGCCACCGTCGCGAACTTCGGTATGGCGTCTCGCGTCGCCAACCGCTCGCTCATCTCGAACGAGCTGGGCAACGACAACCAGGTCGGGAACCGGGCGAACTTCGACCAGTTCCACCGCGTCCAGCGCCTGGCGTTCAACTCGATCACGGCATACAAGAACCTCCGCGCCGCGGGGAAGGCAGGGCTCACCGCTAACGACGAGAACCGGATGCGCGCCTTCGCGTATCTCATCGCCGGTCAGGCGGTCGGGTACCTCACGTTCGCGTACGACTCGGTGGCCGTCGGCTACGAGGGGATGAGCACGACCGAGATCCCCGGGTTCCTCGGCGCGGCCGCCGCGAATGCGAAGGCGGTCGAGTTCCTCGACTCGGCGGTCACGATCGCCGGGCGCGGGATGACGACGATGCCGAACGTCTGGATCAGCGGCAACGCGCTGACGCAGGCGCAGTTCATCCAGCTGGCGCGGAGCTACCGCGCTCGCATCCGCGCCGGCGCGGCTCGGACCCCGGCGGAGCGCGCCGCGCTCCCCTGGGCGACGATCATCGCCGACGCGACCAACGGGATCACCGCCGACTTCACCATCTCGATCAACGGGACGACGGGGTGGGGCGCCGGGTTCGACGCCTCCCAGATCTACACCCCGGGCGGGTGGCACTCCATCCCGATGTCGTACGTCGGGATGGCGGACACCTCGGGCGCGTACCAGGCCTGGTATGCGACGGCGGCGGCCAGCCGTCGCGCCTTCCTCGTGACCACGCCGGACAAGCGCTGGCCGCAGGGGACGACCCGCGGTGTGGCCTGCACCGTCGCCGCCAGCTGCACCGGGCAGCAGACGATCAACAACATCCTCCCCGCGGGGCAGTACATCCGCAACCGGGCGCCGGGTGACGACGTCGTCGCCGCTGGCTCGGGGGAGTCGTTCTACGACCATCGCCGGTATGGGCTCGGGCAGTCCAACACCTCGGTGGCCAGCAACTACGTCGAGATGTCGAAGACCGAGATCGACATGCTCGCCGCCGAGGGGTACATCCGCACCGGGAATACGGCGGCGGCGGTCACCCTGATCAACGTCTCGCGCGCTCGCGCGGGGCTCGCCTCGGTCACCACGACCGGTGCTCCGGCCAACACCGCTGGGAGCAACGACTGCGTGCCGAAGCTCCCGAACGGGACCTGCGGCTCGCTCCTCGAGGCGATGAAGTACGAGAAGCGCATGGAGACGATGATGACTGGCTACATGATCTGGTTCACCGATAGCCGCGGGTGGGGGGATCTCCCCCAGAACACGGCGACCGAGTGGCCGGTCCCGTACCAGGAGATGCAGGCCCGTCTGCAGCCGTACTACAACGGCAGCCTGAAGCAGACGGCCGCGTCCACCTACGGGTTCTGATTGCGGCGGCATGATGCGTGACCTCCGTGACCGGCGGGTGGGACTCACCCGCCGGTGCACGGCCGGGCTCTGCGCGGGGCTCCTCGCGTTCCAGCTCGGATGCCACACCTACCTGCCCACGCAGGAGCTGGTGCCGGTCGCAGGTCGCGAGGTCGCGGTCGAGTTGAATGACCGCGGACGCCTGATGGTCGCAGGACAGTTGGGCGAGTCG
>Ga0209229_10001091_pt1 | contig 11186 bp, 8 predicted proteins | sample SanBayMetagenome_FD_187466 | JGI IMG/M metagenome (GOLD analysis project Ga0209229, IMG submission 187466) | Freshwater and sediment microbial communities from dead zone in Sandusky Bay, Ohio, USA (SPAdes) (version 2) | ecosystem: Environmental > Aquatic > Freshwater > Lentic > Sediment | place... | reverse complement strand
TCAGGATTACATGGATGACAAGGATCCAGAGAACTCACTGATTATTGACCTGAAGAACGGCAATGATTACATTGTAGATCTTGGAAAGAACGGAGAGTATAACTCTTACGACAACTCCAAGGTCCGTACCAAGAAGAGTCCAGCAGGAACTAACGCTGAGATGGCATCTTGGATGGAGTCTGCAACAGATTTGAGCACTCTCATTCAAATGGGAGACTATGATACTGGTAAGCAGATTGTCGCAACTCTTCTTGCCTCACTAAGCCCTTCGCCTAGTGTAGCTAGAAAGGGTAACGATGTTAGTGATGATGATTACGAAACAAGTTTAGAGGCATGATTATGAATAATATGAATAGAAACATTTTAGGATTTTTTCTAGCATTCGTGCTATTGTTTGCCGGATGCGCTGGTTACCCTCCTTATCTTGAGGGTAAGGTTATCACCACTTCAGAGTGGGTTCTCCCTGATTACAAGGGAGAGGTTGGATCAGTTCCTGTGGAGAGTCTCCCGCAAGAACTACAAGATGCTTGGGAGGGAAAGACCATAGTTTTAGTCCCCAAGGAAGCTGTGATGGCAGAAGCCCCACAAATCCCACTTAAGCCCAATGATAATTGGCTCGGATTTGCTGAGGGGGTTGCGACGATTGGTTGGGATGTATTGTCAGGGCTCTTCCCAAGTTTGGCAGCATACGCAGGTATAATTGCGTTGCTATTCCGTAGACCTAGACAACACTTTGCTGATGCTTTGAAGGCAGCACTTCCACTTGACGGAACAGTAGATCTCAAGGGTGCTGTAGTTAGTGTTGCTAAGGGCCTAGGTATGCTGCATACACAGAAGGTCGTGGAGGAGCCACTAGAGAAGCCTGTATCGAATGGGGACGAGGTTCCCGAGGTTAGTGCTCGTATAGACGAGACTAAGCCTGCGTGAGATAGAGAGAGTATCTTGTAGTTCGGTCCCTGCTAGGAGAAAATCCTAGCAGGGATTTTTTATTTTCATCTATAATATGCCGTCCTTTATGTCAGACAAACTTAAAATATTGGTAGTGAAGGCTAACGATGGTGGTTGTGCATACTATAGAGCAATCAGCCCCTTCTCTAAGTTACAGGAATTATATCCTGATAAAGTAGAAGTTATTATTGAAGAGAACCCCCTTAAGTGGCCGGAACCGGGTAAAGTGCAGGAGGGTTGGGAAGAAGATCACAGCATGATAAAGAATGCTCATGTTGTATTCATTAACAACCTTAATAACAGAGGGGCTCAATATACAGCTAGGCTCGTAGGTCTAGGAAAACAATATGGTAAGTTCGTACACTTTGATACAGATGACTTGCTCACTGAATTGTATGAAGAACACAAGTTAGCTGGAGTTTACAAAGATCAAGGACTTTCTGAAATTACTAAGTTCATTTATTCAAACTGTGATCTTGTTACTGTTACACAGTTAAAGTTTGCAGAAAGAATTAAGCCATACTGCACTAAAGTTCTAGCAGTGATTAAGAATGCCATAGATTACAGATTACCAGCTTGGCAGTTACAAAAACAATCATCAAGACAAGTGCGTATTGGTTGGGCCGGAGGGATTCACCACAACCCAGACGTAAAAGTATTTGCTGGCGTTCCTCATTTAGTTAATCAAAAGGTAGGCCGCGAGAACGTTCGTTGGGACTTCTATGGTCATCCTCCTATGCCTCCTCCCGGGCAGAAAAAAGACTGGCAGTTTGAGGCTTGGAACCACTATAAGACCGAGCTTCTGAGAGGATTCAAGGGTCAGGCAAACTGGGGAATTCATTATGCTCTACCTCCCAACGATTATGGAGCCTTCTATGCCAACATGGACATAGCCATAGCTCCTCTAAAGATGAACCCTTTCAACGACTCCAAGTCCGATATCAAAGTCGCTGAAGCTGGAAGGTATGCAGCCCCTTTAGTAGCCTCTAATGTTGGCTGCTATCATGAAACCATTATCAACGGAAAGACTGGGTATCTATTAGATCCAGATGCACCTAAAAGTGAGTGGGCAAGAATACTTTCTAAAGTTTGCAAGGATCATAAACACAGAGAAGAAATTGGAAGAAACCTAAAAGCAATCACAGACGAACTTTTTGATCTTAACAAGGTTGTTGGTCAAAGATTAGAAATTTACGATCAATCTTTTAAAATGCTTGGTTGGGATCCTAGAAATCCTGTAAAGGTGGAAAATGGACTATAAGTATAAGTTTAGTGTTATTGTTCCTCATTATGATAAAAGTATTTCAGATAATCTTTTTTGCGAAGGTATTCAATGTTTAATAAATCAAACTTTTACTAATTTTGAAACATTAATTTTTCATGATGGTCCTACTTCAAGACCAATTCCTGATATTTATAAAAAGCTGCCTAACTGCAGACTGTTCGTTACAAAGCATAGAGAAAACAATTGGGGCCATGGAAATAGAGATAGAGGAATTAGAGAGGCAAAAGGAGAATATATTGTTCATTTTAATCCAGATAACATACTTTATGATAATGCTCTGCAAGAGATTAACAAAACCTCACTAAAAAAATTTTCAGAATATCCTTGTTTGTTAGTTAGTAAGGACAAAAAATTTAGTTACGGTTTTTATAATGGAAACATAATGAAAAAAATACCAAAAGATGCAATTCTTTTTGGAACAAACGACATTATAATTTTTCCAATATACATGGTAGGTCATCTGAGATTTGGAATCCCTTCTGCGGCAGGGGGAAGACATAAAGAATTAAAAAATCACAGACACATTTTTAATGCAGATCCAGCTATAAAATATAATATAGATTGTATGCAATTAGTAATGAAGACTAAACTTTGGTTAAGTTACGGAGGTTGGTATGATAAAACTACAGAATCTGATGGTAATATGTATCCAAAATTTGTTCAAGAAAATGGAGCAAGATACTGTGATAAAATTTTAGGAGAACATAGATGAAATGAAGAAAAATATACTAATTCTTTTCTATAATGAAAATACCTATGAAACCCCAATTACTAATTGAACGTTATTATAAGCATTGTTATAAGCCTTCTGACATGAATGAGCATATGCCTTCCTTAAAAATGTATGCTGATGAGTGTGAATCAGTTGTAGAGATGGGAGTTAGAGCTATAGTTTCTACTTATGCATTTTTAATGTCTAATTGTAAAAAACTTACATCCATTGATATTGTAAATCCTAGTGCTCACGGTAGCGACATTCAAGAAGTCTATAGTATTGCTGCAAGCGCAGGAGTAGACTTTAAGTTTATTCAAGCTGATACTCTAAAAATAGAGATAGAGCCTACAGATTTGTTATTTATTGATACCCTCCATGCGTATCATCAACTTATTCAAGAATTAAACATTCACGCTAAGAAAGCTAAAAAATATATCATACTACATGACACTGTAACTTTTGGTCAGTATGGGCATACGGTAGAGGAGCCGGGAATGTTGTTTCCAAATGTTAAAGGTTTAAGTTATGCTATTCAAGAGTTTATGGAAGCTCACAGGAATGAATGGGCTTACGATAGAATTTACTACAATTGTAATGGATTAACAGTTTTGAAGAGAATTGGTTAATAATTATTATGTCACATGTACAACAACAAGACTTTGTAAAATCTGTAAAACAAAAATATCCTAACTTTTTTATTAATAAAAAAGTATTAGAAATAGGAAGTTTTAATGTAAATGGAACTGTTAGAATTTTTTTTGAAAACTGTGATTATACTGGATTGGATTTATTAGAAGGCACAGGGGTTGATGTAGTTTGTTTTGGACATGAATACAAAGCTCCAGATAAATCATATGATACTTTAATCTCTTGTAATTGTTTTGAGCACGATATGTTTTATGAAAAAACATTCTTAAATATGTTTAGAATGTGTAAGCCTAAAGGATTAATTATCTTTAGCTCCGCTTCAACAGGAACAGCGGAGCATGGTACTAGAAGAACAAGTCCACAAGATTCATTAAGCGCAAAAATACCTGAACTTTCAGATTATTACAAAAATTTAGTTAAAGAAGATTTTACAAAATTACTTAATTTTGATGATCTTTTTGAAAACTATGAATTTAGTACTAATGAAATTGATTTATATTTTTACGGAATAAAAAAATAATTCTTTATTGATTTTTGAATTTAGTTTGCTATAGTAAGTTTATGCAAACGTTTCTTCCGTACCCCGATTTCGCAGAATCCCTTAAGGTTTTGGACAACAAGCGTTTAGGTAAGCAGCGTCTAGAAGCTATGCAACTGGTAAACAGTACGCTCAAGCTCGCTGCTGACCCTAACTCTAAGGTTGGTTGGGCTAATCATCCAGCTAGAACCATGTGGAAGGGCTATCTTGACGCTCTTAAGTTGTACCACAACCTTTCAATTTTGGAGTGGACCAGCCGAGGCTTTAACAACACTATGAAACTGTATACCATTCCTTTCGATAAGGACATTATTATGCCTCCTTGGCTTGGGCATGAGCGGTTCCATGCAAGCCACCGCGCCAACCTTCTTCGCAAAGATGCTGTACATTATGGTCAGTTTGGCTGGACTGAATGCCCGTCCATGCCCTATTATTGGCCTACAGAAACAACAATACCAGTTAATTATTATGCCCAAAATTAAGATAATGTATCTTCCGGGGTCTACTTACCCACCGAAGCAGGCAACCAAAGGGTCGGCTGGGTGGGATTTATTCTCCCCTGAAACACTAATTTTAAAGCCGAATGAAATCACTTTCATAAAGCTTAGATTCTGTGTTCAAATACCAGACGGTTATTACATTAGTATAGTTCCTAGATCCAGCATGGGTAAGAAGGGGATCATTATTCCTAATTCTCCGGGAACCATAGACTCAGACTATACTGGAGAAATAATGATTATGCTGGTAAACATAAACCCGGATATGAGCATTCAAATTAATAATGGCGAAAGAATCGCTCAGATGATACTACACAAATATCATGATATTGAGTTTGAAGTTACAGATCACTTTAAACATACGGATAGAGGTTCTGGCGGATTTGGATCCACAGGCAAATAAATTTTTAATAAATTAGATACCTATTCCACTAAATAGTAAGTAGGAATAGGTATCTAATTATGTTAACAGCCCCAGTCCTTGTTTCCGCTATCCCAGAGTCTTATAATTCCACAAAATTAATTTTCTCATCAACTTTAGCATTATCTGATGCGGGAATTAGTTTTTCTGTTAGGTATCATGATTATATTTCTCCTTTTACAATAAGTTACCCTACGTTTAATGGGTTCTTTGCAAACTTTTCAGCTACTGTAGGACCTTTCCTATCAAGAAATTTAGTAGCACAAGACTTTAGCAGAGCACATATAACTTATTTTAAGGACAATCTTTATGAAATTTTAGATTACAATCCTTTAAATTATGATATCCAATCTAATGGAGATAGACAAAGAAGAATTTATAACATTACAGTTCTTAGTTCTTTAAATAATATTACGACTACTTTATTATCAAATTCATTAAGTGCAGCCGCTCCTAGCATTCCATTAATGTATTCAAGAGCTAATAGAACAGCAGTAACAGATTGGGTAACTGTTCCTTTAGTTAATGGTAGAAAAAGAATTTATGTTGCAACTAGCGGAAGTGATTCAAATGATGGATTAACTACTGATACTGCTAAATTGACTGTTTCTTCAGCTTATAACATTTTAAGCTCAGGAGATCACATCTTATTTAGAAGAGGTGATACTTGGACAAATCAAGCATTTGGAGGAACCTCAAACGGTCTTCCTTCAAACTTGTGTGCAGATAGTAAATCAGGATCAGCTTTAGATTGTCCAACATTTGTTGGCCCTTGGGGAGATGAATCTTTATCATTACCAACGTTTAGAGTAACTAATTCAGCTATTTCAACTTTTTTCCTAGCTGATAATGATGACCAATATGCTGGTCTTAAAAACTTTTACATAAAGTGTCTTAGCTTTACTGCTAGTGGTAGAGATGTAAGAGAAGAGGCAAATGGAGATGATTATCCATCTTTCTTTACTCTCTTAAATACTGGTGGATCTGCTGTTGCAGCAGGTATAAATGGGGCAGACGCTCATTCTGATAATATTCTAATAGAAGGTTGTACTTTCCAAGAGATTGGAAATGCAATAGTTATGAATGCATCGTATAATTCTTTAGTTCCCGGAAATGATAATCAGTATGCATGGGGAACTAGCAACTTCGTAAGCTCTTACGATGCGTCTGTCGGTCCCGCCTGCTTAACTAATATTTTAATAAGAAGGAATATTTTTAAGGACCTATATTTCCTACCAGCAGGTTCAGTATCAAGAAGCAATTCTTCAAATTATATAAATCAAGTTTTAAATCAATATAACAGCTTCTTAAATTATCATTTAAGGACAGGAGCTTTATTAGCTTCTTTAGGTAAACAGCCAAAGGCAATTTATCTATATGGAACCTCTGGAACCGCTAATATGGTAGATGGAAATATTTTCTATCGTTGCGGAAATAAGGCAGAAACTTACCCTGAAACTTATGATAGACAAGTAGCTACCGTTCATTCAGAGGGTGGGTTCAATGGAATTGCAGTAATTAGAAACTTATTCTATAAGTGTGCTAACATAGCTGTAAAACAATTAGATGGTGGTTCAAATATAAATAATATTTATTACAGAAACCCACATGCCATAACAATGATGGGAGACCTAGGGTTGTTTGTTAAGAAAACTTATCAAGGTGTTCCTACTCAAGAAACTTTCCCATCAGTTTCTGCTGGATTACCAGTCGCTGCGAATGAAGGTAACTTTGTTCCTTACTGGTATTTCTTCGATAAGAATAATGCTTTGTCAATAATTTCTAAGAACGTCATTGAGGAGCCTCAGGACATTGGATACAATATTTCTGTTGTCTCTGGTTCCGATGTAGCAATAACTAATAATGCTAGTATGACAGTGCTTCCTAAGAGCACAGCTATAGAAGTTCTTGGAGGAACATTAAAAGTAAATCAAAATTACATTGGAAATATTTCCAAAGGTATCAGCACAGGCGACACTGCAATTGATATTAAAGGATTTGAAGTAAATATTGAACATTTCTCAAGAGGCACAAGTTCCGTGACTCATCCAAGTGCTGTAATGCAATATTCAAACAAAATAGCCTTTGATTCAAATGTTATAAATAATCATGGTTCGTTAAGAGTAAAGAATTTTGCTACAAACTTTGGTGATCTATCATTCTCAAACAATTTTGAACCAAGCGCACTAACCATAACAAATAACACTATAAGAAATGCTGTTTGGAATTATGGTTCACCTATAATTGGATTAAACAGTTTAGTAAAAGAGTTTGGAGAGAATTATCTTCAATTATATGGTCCTTCACTTCTTGCTTCTTGCAACAGACTTGTATTTTCTAACAATAAAATAGGATTCAATCCCGGACTAGCTGTTGATGGAAGTTTTAGAAGAAGAGGAATTTTACTTCTTCCCAGTGTAATAAATCCACAACCTGTAGGAGAATATTCCATAGAACAACTTTCAGGATCTATGAACTCTTTCTTTGGAACAACTACTGCGGAAAGATCTGCTTCAATAAGTTCCAATACATTTACAATCCCTTCTGTTTTACAAAGTAGGGAAGGTGATGGAGTTACACCTTGGTTAGATAATTATCTTTACACTGCTCAAAGTCTAGCAGGAACAAATAGAGATTCTCAAGGATGGACTATTGTAGATCCTTACATTCACAACAATGATCCATTGCATGTAAGTAGCTCAAGAATTTGGTATGTTGATCCAGTTAATGGAATAGACATGTTCGAATTATATGGATCTACCCCCCCAACAGGTTGGGTAAAAGATCAAGGATCCTCTTTGGGCGTAACTAGTATAAATGGGTCTTCTTTTGAAATAGGAAGACACCCACAAGCACCTATTAAAGACATAGCATTAGCTTACACTCAATTAAGACATAATTACCCAGATTGGATTTTATTGAAGAGAGGAACAACATCCAATATGTCTAGGAGATTGCGTGGTCGCGCTTTCTGGCAACCAACAATTCCAGTAGTTCCAGATATTACTCGCCAAGTTTGGTATGAGCATGGAAACAGGAACATGGGTAAATCTGGTCTTTTATGGGAGAAAAGTGGCCCAAGCTCAGATAAAAGAATGGTATTTGCTTCTTATGGAACCGGAGCGGAGAGTCCATTAAATTTATCTAACAATAAAAATTGGTTTGGTTCTTTAGTAGCAGAAAGACCAAAACTTTCAATGTATTCTGATGCACCTCCTATTGGATATGTTCCAAATGCTGGTCAGCCTTACTTAAGGTATGATAATATAAATGTACACATAACTATGGAAAATATAGGGGGGAATACAGCAACTCCTCCTTACGGGTATCCTACTTCCCCAGTTAATCAAAGAGTTCAAAACGTTAGCTTGTTGTCTCTAGAATTGAATTGGGAAGATAATCCTTCTTCTAATCTTTGGGACGCTGGTTATCCAAATTTTATAAGAACTGATGTTCCCTTTGCTTCTCCCACATTTAGAACTTCAAAATTTATGTGGAAGAATTTACCAAAATTCCACATGATAGAAGTTGGTACAAATCCCGGACTTTACAATGGCACAAGACCGGGACCAAGCTTCTCAAATCTTTTGTTTGAGGATGTTAAGTTCTATAATGGTCAATCAGGAATGTCTATTTTAGGTTCTTCAAGTGGTTTAGACACTAGAACTAATACAATAATTCCTGCTAGAAATAATTTAAATCTATCTCCAATAGATTATAGTTTCCTAGCTCCTTCAAGCATTGCAAGTGGTATCGAAATTCGCAGATGTCAATTCAGTCATCTGTGGAGTGATGATACATTCAAGGAAAGTGCAAGATCTCAAGCTCAGGACTCTCTCTATGGAGAATTTATGTATGGAACTCTAATTGAAGATTGCATATTCGATAGAGTTGCTGATAAGGATCTTTATGTTTCTTCTTTAAATAGAAGACATGAAAAGAATTATAGATCTAACTTTACGGCTCATCATATTTATTTCCAACCTCATGTTTTAGGTCCAATATTTAGGAACAACATTTGGTCTAGAAATTGTTTTGACGCATTACAAGTCCGTGGAGGAGCCCACGTTTTAAATAATTTATTCCTCAAAATGCCAGCAGCCATATCAATGAGTGCTGCAACTAGTTCAATAAATTATTTTATTAAAGATAACGTGATGATGAATTCTTATCAAATGCTCAACACGCCTAAGGACACTGCTGGTGGAGGTTATGGTGATCAGGCTGGTGGTAAGTTTATGAGTTTAGTTTTAGGTAATGTAACCATAAAAGATAACATTATTTATAGAACTCACAACTCACAAACATTACAACCAAATAATGATAGAGACGGCGGTTCACAAGGAGCGTTTGTGTTTGGAGGAAATTACACCCCCGGAAATAATATAAGCATCCCATACCCTGTTAGAGATGTTAAAGTATTAAGTAATATAGTTTATAATTGGGGAGGCGTAGCCAGTATCAACCGATTGCAAAACATGGAAAATGGTCCTTTAGCACCAGCTACCCCATATAATGATTACAGAGTAATGACATTCCAATATTTAGATTTAGCTTCTAGTATTACTGTTAGAGATAATGACTTTATTAATACTGATCCTCAAGGAATTCATAGACAAGGAGTTACTTTCGATTTCTACGGAGGTCAAACCAACTTTATTAATAGAGCTACTAATATAAATTTTGATGTAGGAGGAAACAGGATCACACTATCTTCAATAGGTGGTTTAAATCTAGGTGCCATGAACAACGTACAACAAGTATTGTCCAGATTTAACGACAATACAAGTCTTGTTGGTGCTCAAGCTTACTTCCCAAATCCTTTTAGATCTTTGTTAACTTATTTAAGAGAAAGGGATATGACAGTCCCTGCCTTTACAAATGATAGAGATGGAGAAACATTAGCTTTAGAATATTTCATGGAAAAAGCTCTTATTAATAGAAAGGGCTTTGTAGATGAAAAATTTACCGCAACACCAGTCATTAATTATGTCAGAGAGGGATTCGGAAAGCCAGCAATTAATTACAGCTTCCAAGAAGTAGACGATTTCTTCTTAAGTGCAATTAATAATCTGCGCTGCAACAATTCTGCAATAGATTTTGATTTCTTCCCACAGAATATTCTAAATGCAAATTTAGAATCACTTACGGCTGTAACTGTATCTAACCCAGTTCCTACGGGTGGAGGAGAGATAATATTACCCCCTGTGATACCCGGAGGTGGAGCAGGACCAGCCCCTGAAAGTGGAGATTCACTAGTCAATCCTTATGAAGGAGCAGACCTTGTAATCTATAATCCAAGGTCTGTCGCAATTAAAGTTGTAATGGACCCAGAAGATCCTAATTCTGGAATTATTACTTTAGCTCCAAGAAAGACTACGAAGATACCTTATCCAACCACACTTGAGATAAGGGAACCAATTCAAGAAGTTGTAGCTAGGTATAATTTATCCACTATGATAACAAGATATGCTCAAGTAATAGCAAGAGGGTTCGGATCGATTCCTGTTCCTGTATCAGTAACTGAAACCCCCGCTCCTGTGGTCCCTGTTGTAGACTGAGAAATCAGAGTAAAGTTTAAATCCCCTATACCTATATAAGGTGTAGGGGATTTTTCATTATGCCTGCAACAGTAACCGTTAATCCTTATTTTAATAAAGAAATAGAAAGATGGACTAATTATCTTTCTTGGACATTTCCTTCCTTACCCCCTTCCGGTTCAGAAGTAATAATTGGTAGGTCCATTGGAGTTACTCCTGACATTGATGCAACAGACTTTGGATTTACAGAATTAACAAGACTTAAAAATACAGCAACAAGTTACGTAGATGAAAAGATAAATAATAACTTAAAATACTTTTATTCTGTAAGAAGTAGTAATGAAGATCCAGAGGAATTACCTATTGTAGCTTCGTCAATAACTTTTACGCCAGTTTTACCAAAAATTTCATCCGCTCCTAAAAATTTTAGAGTAAAAAAAGTTACAAATAGAATCATAGAGTTTAATTGGGGATTTGAAACAAAAAATCAAAGCCCGGTTACAATTGAGTATACTAAAAATATATCAAATGAATTATTTCAAACTTTAGTGTCAAATATAAGTCCTTCTGTTACCTCATACTCTTTATATGATT
>Ga0209229_10001089_pt1 | contig 11190 bp, 9 predicted proteins | sample SanBayMetagenome_FD_187466 | JGI IMG/M metagenome (GOLD analysis project Ga0209229, IMG submission 187466) | Freshwater and sediment microbial communities from dead zone in Sandusky Bay, Ohio, USA (SPAdes) (version 2) | ecosystem: Environmental > Aquatic > Freshwater > Lentic > Sediment | place... | reverse complement strand
GTAGAAACGATTATGAGGGATTGGTGACCATGCGTTACGATAATTTTGGCCCTGGTGAAGACGGTTACGACAACAACGACCACGAATATGACTCCGACCGAGATGCTCAGGATAGTTACGATGACTACCGAGAACAAAACGCCTTAGATCGGGAATTAGAAAGAGATTCAGAACGGGAGATGTGGGAGGGAAACGAATCAGATTCGGACTGGTAGCAGCATCATCCCTGGGTTTTAGAGAGGATATTTTAGTGAAATAGCTCAACTAACCAGGGGGCAAATTGAGCCTAAACTTCAAAATAATATGAAACGAAAGTTCCGTAATTTCACTGATTTACAAAATGATAGACAAGTTATAACCTTTAATATATGAGCGAACTGATGATAAATGCGATGTCCTGATTGTGGCAACCAAGCAATTCCGTAGTCACACCACTGGCGTATAGCTGAAATTCATCATCTGCTACTCTGAGTTGCTATTTCTCCGCTACCTGTTAATTTAATCCAAACATTACTGATATCTCATCAGTTATTTCTCCAGTACCCCCCTAAGTTGCAACGATTGATCTGGATTGAGATTTTTCCTTAATCGTCCCAGTCATCGTTTTAAAATTTTCACTTATTCTAAACGGGCATTTAAAAGCCTACGGAATAAACTTTAATCCCTTAAATTAGCCAATGAACAACACAAAGTCTATTGTAGAATTTCCGTAATTTTGTTTGGCGATTCTGATCCAAATGAATTTTTCAACTCAAACGCTTTCGTCAAAGCCCCAATTTTTATAGAGGAATATAGCTGAATATGTCTACTATTGCCCCAGATACGACAAAGCTTGTAGAAATAGGTATAGTTAAATGGTTCGATAAATCAGATCAGGATTTAGATTACAGAATACTTACATTAGAAGATGAACGTAGATGGAATTTACACCATCAAGAAATTAAATGTTCAGAATCTGAACTTAAAAGAGGAAGATTTATTCGCTTTGAAATTCAAGATAATAAAATCAAAAATTTAAACTTATTGAGAGAGGTAGGTATAATGGATTGGTATCAAAAAGACAAGGGTTTTGGATGTGCTCTTTTGCAAAGAGATGATTTGTTAACCTTTTTTGAAAAACAGACAAAAGGAAAGGCAGAAGTTTTTGTACATATTAATCAAATTTCGTGTTCCAATGAAGATTTAAAAGAAGGAGTTGCTGTTGTTTTCGATATCAAAAAAAATTTTAGTAGAGATAATCAATTAAGGGATAATGCAACTCATTTAACTCTACTAACTCAAGAAACTAATCCAGAGATTATTGAAGCTTGTGCACTTAGTCAAGATGTAAAACTTTGGTATCCTGTATTTAAACTTTACCTCAACAGCTTTAACGCAGATCAACTTAAGGTTTATTTTTGTTTGCAGAAACTTAATACTCTCAGTAAGTCTTCTACTGGAATTAAAGGATGTACTCTATCACAACAAAGTTTTGCGGATGAGATTCCAGACAATATCTTAATAGCTAGTCATGAATTAATTAATTACATCAGTCTTCAAAAATTAATTAACTTAGTCATAAACCCTGAAAATAAAAACTCAGATATTTTATGGAATGAGCTAATAAACCGTTTACAAAATCTCCCTGAAACCGATCTTCATTGGAAGACTATTCCAGAAGATATTGTATCTAATGATCGAATTTGGTCTTTACTCCCCAACCAAAAACGTATCAAAATTTTAGTTTCTAAATTTAACAATTCATCAAATCCAGAACAACTTATTAGTGAAATCGGTGCAATCTTGAATAATTCTTCTAAAACTGATCATTCACAACTATTATGCTTAATTCCAGAAAACCTTAAAAAGTACCCAACGATTATTGAGACTGTGGAACAACGATTAGATGGTTCTGATGCTAATCAGATTCGTGCATTTGTGGATCTAAGAAAAATTTCGTGTCTATGTCACTTTACTACAATTGAAAATTTAAAAGGGATTTGTTCACAAGGAGGTTTATTATCAAACACTAAACTTCAAGAACGAAATCAGCATTATAAACAAATTGATTCAGGACGGTGGGATGGACAACATAATCACATTTGCTGTAGCATAAATAGTTATAACCGTATGTATCACTACCATGCTAGACAAAACCATAGAACTGATTGTTGGGTATTGTTAGCAATAAAACCTGATTACCTATGGAAACAAAATACTCTTTTCTGCCAAATGAATGCAGCCTCAAGACGTGGTGCTTATATCAAAATACGTTTTGAAGGACTGGAGAGTATGTTTGTTCCTGAAGTAAGAGATATAGTAGGGAGATTATGGACTAGAGGTAATTTACCTGATTGTCGCCCAACCTGTCTTCAAGCGGAGGTATTGGTGTATGAAAGCATCTCATTAGCTGATATTCTATTAATTTGGGTTAATGAAGATCCTGGCAATGTTCAACAAGTTATAGATGCAGGGTGGACAGGAGAAATTAAGATCTGGAAAGGTGTTTTTAAAAGTTAACAGTTAGTTATTTCACAAAATCAAATTATGTTGCTAAACAATAAGCTGTTGAATTACAAATTTCTATCAGATCGCATAGCTGGATCTTTACTTGCTGCTGCGGCTGGTGATGCAATGGGATGGATGACTGAATTTATTCGATCACCAGATGATCTCAAACGCAAAATGAAAGTTGATCGGGTTACTGAATATCAGTCTTGGAGTAAACAAGTCGGTGGACGTTTTCAAGGATATGAAGATTATATTGAAGCCGGAGACTATTCGGATGATACGCAGTTAACAATTTGCACAGCTGCTTGTATTTCACCTAATGGGTGCTTTGACTATCGTAGTTTTTGCGATCTGGAATATCCTCTGTGGTTAGAGTATGCGCGGGGTGCAGGTGGCACTGTTAAAGAAGCGGCACAAAAAATACAGCGTAAATCAGCAGATTGGAATAGTAACTTTTTCAGCCGAAAAATGAAAGAGGGAACAATGGACTACCGCGATGGGGGTGCGAATGGAGCAGCGATGCGGATATCACCTCATGTTTTAGCCAATGCGGGACGTTGGACGCAGGCAGAGGCTGACATTTGGCGTAACTCAATTATTAGTCATGGACATCCGAGAGCGATCATCGGCGCGATCCTATATGGTTATGCGTTATACACCGTTTTACAGGAGTCTGAACCTATCAACGGTCAAGAATTTATTGAAACTCTGGGTAACTGGGTCAAAGAGTTAGAAATTCCACAAATCTCTGGCTTAAAAACTTGGTTATCAGAATGGAATAAGGGAAGGTTAGAAACTTTTGATCAGGTTTTTGCTAACACCAAGCAAGAGGCTATTGAACAGTTACGTCTTGTTTGGAAAGCATTACGAGACAAAGAAAAACCAGAAAGTGTATTGAGACAATTAGGCTGTTTTGATTATAAAACAAAAGGTTCTGGACTTGGAACTGCGATCGCGGGGATTTATTTATTTGCCTATCAACCCGAAGCTACTTCAGACAATATTATTATCGCTGCTAACATGATTGGAAGTGATACAGATTCTATTGCTGCTTTTGTTGGTGGTTTAGGCGGTGCAGCTTTTGGGTTAAATGCAATTCCTGAAAAATGGCGATCGCAAGTTCAAGACAATGCTTTTTTAATCCGTCTTGGTGAACACTTAGCCAGTATTGCAGTTGGTGAACCTGACTCTCTAAAAATCCGTTCTGGAACACTTGGAATCAAGTTAGGAAAACCACTTTCGCGTAAAATAGCAGAACCTGATCTGCGAGTTGTTCATCGTCGTCTTGGGACTGGAATCATTACTACAATAGATCAACAATCTCTCTTGAGTAAAGATCAAACAGCAACTGTTGTTCAGATTAAGTTTGATTCAGGACAAAGCTGCAAATTTGCATTTCGTAAAGATACACCAAGCGAAAATTTATTTACTGTCTAGCACAGCCTCTAAATAAATGTTATGCTAGTTTAGATTGAACGCTCATACCGATGATTCATTGACTCTGGTTGTTTCAACCCTGTTTTTAATAGTCTAAATTGAGGATAAAATAACAATATGACTAAATACCAAATCAACTTATCTTATGATCACATTAATGCAGCTTGTTTTTTGGCAAAATTAACCTATGATCTTGAGCTAAGATACACTGCTAATGATTTTACTGATGAAATAATTCAACAACATAGAGCTTATTCAATAGGTTCTATAATAAGTGCTGTATCTTATCTTGAAGCTACAATTAATGAACTTTTTTTTGATGTAGCAAATCAATTTACGCGTGTTAAAGTCGAACATTTACCAAATGGTACACCTGATAGAATGAAGGCTATGTGGGAACACATAGAAAAAAATTCTATACTTGATAAGTACAAAATAGCTTTAATTTTCGCGGACAAATCTTATGATATAGGAAAAGAACCTTATCAATCAGTTCAGGACTTAATTTCACTACGCAATGCTGTTGTCCATTATAAGCCAGAATTAATAGATTTAGCAGATCATAAAAATGATCAAAGTCAAAATTTAGAAAAAAAAATCAAATCAAAAATAAAGAAACAAAACCCTTGGACTGGCAAAGATAATCCTTTTTTTCCAGATAAGTGCTTAGGATACGGTTGTGCTTTCTGGGCAATTAAGTCTTCTGTAGCTTTCACTAAAGAGTTTTTCCCGAAAATGGGTTTAAACTTTCATAATGCTCAAGAGGATCGGGAACCCTATTTTATGAAAGCTGTTAAAGAATTACCTAAAGTTAATTAAGAGATAAAAACTAAGGGTAATAAAAATGATCCCGAATTTGAGTAAAAATGCACAAAACTGATTTGCCTCATTGATCTTCTGAACAGAGTAGAAATAAAGGGTGCAGAACAACGTTCAGAAGGTTTGATGAACAGCTTGCTAATTAACTTCGATTCCAATTAAATTAAATTACATCATTTAATTTAATTGGAATTCCTGATTTTGATTGTTGTTTGGCGGTTCTGGTAAACGATTTTGCTGTTGACAAAACTCTAAGTAACCATCAACAGAGATCATAAATTCTGTTTTACTTTCCTCAACGGTTTCTCCCCAAAAAGTCACAACATCTCGGTTAATATTAATCACCTGACCAGAAAAAATACCTGCTTCTTCATCAAATTCAGCGTAACCCACATAACCTTTATGATTAAATAAAACCATCGTTTTACCCCTAAACTTCTTGAATAGTTTGCCCCAAACCCGATGCAACTTCTTAATATTTTGCTTTCTTTTAGATAAAAGTGGGGGACGGATAACCCCACCCCCCTATCTTACTTTAGGTAATCATGGCTGAATGCCTGCATTTTTTAAGAATTTGCGTACAGCCACCACAGCGCCCTTATCAGTCTCCTTTCTAGGGTGGGGTTTATGAAAGGTTGCCACAGTATTATTAAGCAGTACGCTAACCCGTGAACCTCCTCCAAGCTGAATTTGACCTCCTAACGCTTGAAGCAGTCTTTCTACCTCAGTCCAGACGATACTCACCGGGACAGGATTTTTGAAGATCGCCTCAAGTGTCTTATTTTGCTTGCTGTTCAACTTGTGTAAGGTTGTTGGCATTAAGCTTTTTTAGGTTAAGGGGGCAAGTAACTAGCCTAATCAATTTTTGAATTTTTGTCAAATTTATTACACGGCTTTGGCTTAATCCAGGGCGATCGCTCTTTAACAAAAAAACTCTGATCCCAAAACTATTCAATATTGGTCGCCTCAAACCATTACAAAAGTTGTGCGTCAAGGATTTCGAGTCAATGATAAAGTATTGCGTCCGATTGAGGTGATTACCTCTAAATTAGAATGAATAAAAAAATTTTTGAGAATTTGCGTAATTTTGTTATTGGGCAGCAATAGATGATTAAAGCTAAATTCAAAACATTGATATTGAAGGGAAGGATCATCATGAAATTCCAGTTAAAATCGACTCTAGTAGCTTGTTTGACCGTGACTTTACTGCTAATTCAAAGCTGTAATCGCAATTCAACCAATGCAATGCTAGAGGGGGAGATCCCCGGAAAAGAGATCACCACGATTAAAGTTTTACAAAATCCTCAATGGTATGTTTATACAAGTCAAAGATTAGGATCGCCGATTCCCCAAGATATTGTAACGTTAGATAATGGTGAAGAAGTTGCTAAATTTTCTGAACCTAAAACAGTAGAAAAGCTGAAAAAATTTCAAGCAGAAGGTAAAATAGAACTGAATCGAGTACAACCCATGCAGCTAATTAATCAGCAGAATTTAGTTTATGTTGCTGATGTTCAAGCTCGAACTTTAAATGAAGCTTATATTCTAACTAGCTTAATCAATAATTGGTCACATCCTCAAATTAAAGTATTACAATCTCCTCCTGGACGTTCTCACCCTCGGAATGTGACAACAGGAGATGTTTTTGAACTGCAAGATGGATCACGTTATATTGTTGATTATGTCGGATTTGAACCGATAAAAGATGTTATACCCGCAGAAACAAAAACGATTCGTTAGGATATGTAACCAATAAAAAAACATTAAAGTTCCGTAATTTCACTGATTGACAAACCTTGAATTATGAATTATTATCAATCTCAGATTCATAGATAGCAATGTTTATAGGAGTATCACCGATATTAAAAATGTCTTCTCTCCCAGATAACTTTTTATTGCAACCTAGCTTAGAACAGCTTCTTGCAGAAATTGTAGCCATCAATCATGCTTGGAAAGAAGCACGGTTGATGTTCGGAAATTCTGCGGGTTTAACAGTTTCTTTGCGTAATTTAAAAACGCGATCGCAAGTTAGACTTTTACGCAATTATGCACCGGAAAAAGTCTACCTCAAAATAGATGAACAAGCACTAGAACCTTCTTTAGAAGCGGATAACGATGCTGAAACAGGAGAACCCCTTTATGGCTTAATTCTGCGAAAACCTGTTAATGGTGTTACCGATGCGGCTCACATTCCTGTCCGAGTTGCTCAGGAAGTTTTATCTGAGTCTGAGATTCAAAGATTTACCCAAAATTAAGTGAATTAAATATTAGGAGAAATACGGATGCAAGCTTTAATTGAATTCTTTTCTAGCAGCTTTGATTCAGGCGATCCAGTTAGTGATATTTTTATTCGGATTATTTCTGGATTCGCTTTAATAGCTTTAGGATTAGAAATTTTTTCTATTATTCAATATAATTTTACGAAGTTTCAAGATACTCAAGATGGGATTAAATTCTTAAACAGAAATAATAAACCAGAAGAAAAATTGGATTTGCCAACAAGCAAAAAGATTAGAAAATGGCTGCAAAGACACTTTTTGATTCAAAATGAACAACTAATCAAAGATGAAACTGATCAGCTAAAATTTATTATCCTATCAGCCCCATCTATTCTATCCCAACCTGCACCTCGTGGCCCTGTTTATTTTGCGCCCACTTTATTAACCGCATTGGGGGTTTTAGGAACCTTTGCGGGGATTTATTTAGGACTGCAAAATATTAATCTTGATAATATTTCAGAAGCAGAAAACCTACTTAAAGCTAGTACCCAACTAATGAAAGGAATGAAGTTAGCCTTTCTTACTTCCCTATTCGGTTTAGGAAGTTCTAGCTTTTTTATGTTATTTCTGGCTTTGGGGAAATGGTTTCGGGAACAACGGCGAGATAACTTGAGAAATCAACTTAGAGAAATTGCAATTTTAGAAACTCCAGTTAGAATTCTTTCTCGTTTAGGTAATCAACAATCTAATCAAAAAGAATTGGTAGAAACATTAAAGAATGTTGCTGATAGTTTAAAAGGAATTAGTAACCTTAGTGCTGATCAAATTGGTCAAGCAACTGGCAAATGTTTTAGAGTAGTTGTTCAGCAAGATATAAAACCTTTATATCAGGAATTATATCAGGAGTTACAACAACTACGGATAACACAAGAAAGTCAAGGTCAAACCGTAGAAACCTTAATTAAACAACAAGGTCAAACGGTAGAAACCTTAATTCATCAAATGGAAACCCAGTTAATTGAACCCGTTGTCAAGCGGTTAGATGAAAGTGCCACCTTAACGAAAGAAGCATCATTAGCCGTGCGAGAGTTAAGAGAATCTTTAGGAGGAATTACAGAAAGTTTATCGAGTGCTATTTCTACCATTCAGGAATTCCAGAAAACTACATTAGTAGAACTTAAAGATTTTGCTGTTAATTTGCAGGAGATTTTAGGACAATTCCGCACAGATACAGAAGGTGTGATGCAGAAAGTTTCTTTTGAAATTGAACGGGCGGTTAATACCAGTATTGAGGGGATGGAAGCCCAGCGTCAATCTTTTGAATTAAGTGCGGAAAAAGCCGCCGATACCTTTAAAGGAATTCGCATTGATTTTGAGGAAGAATTGCAAAAATTCCGCGACGAATATCAAGAGTCTCTGAACACTTTCTTTACTGAACAAAATCAGCTTTTACAGGAAACTTTGGGAGAACAACGGGACGGTTTAGCGCAGGTTGTCAACTCTTTGAAAACCGTTTTTATAGAAGATTCCCAACACATGAGCGAAGAAATTCAAACCAGCATGAAAACAATTAAGGAAACGGTTAAAGATGTTTCTAAATTATCAAATATACTCGGTTTAACCTCTGGTGAACGTCTCGCACAGTTACAAGAATTAGCTCGAACAATTGGGGATGAAGCAAATCAAGTTTCAGGTCATTATCAAAATATGGCAACTCAATTTAATGCAGCTTTACAAGCCGGAAACAAACAGTTAGCGGGTTATCTGCAACAAGCGAATGAGGTTTATAGTAACCGCATTCAGGAGTTTGATACAGCAACAGCTACAATTTGCCAACAATTGAACTATACTTCCCATGAATTTATGGGTGTGGCTCAATATCTGGTTTCTGCTACTGACGATCTTAGAAATACTACGGGGAAAAATTAATCATGAGTGATTTATCAGAATTAGAATTAGAAACAGAACTTCAGGAAGAACAAGATTCTGGAGTTTATCTCTCCATCGGGGATTTAATGTCGGGGTTATTAATGTTTTTTGCCCTATTATTTATTACGGTAATGGTGCAACTGAAACAAGTTCAAGATCGAGTCAGTGAACTTCCTCAACAATTAATTGCAGTCTTAGAAGGATTACCACAAGGAAAGATCATTAAAATTGATCAAAAAACGGGAGATGTTAGTATTCCTGATGCGATTCTTTTTGATAAAGGTAGTGCAGAATTAAAACCGGAAGGAAAAAAGTTTTTGCGAGAATTTATTCCGCAATATAGTAAGGTTATTTTTTCTAACCCTGCTTTTGAGGATACTGTAACTCGTGTTATTGTTGAAGGTCAAACCAGTTCTCTAGGAGATGATCAATATAATATGGATTTGAGCTTAAAACGCTCGTTATCTGTTTATAACTATATCTTCTCAAAAGGATTTACCTTTGAAACTAAATCTAAATTTCAAACCAAACTAATGGCCGCAGGACGAGGAGAAGTAGAAGCTAATCAAAAAATTGATGACCCACGCGATCGCCGTGTTGTCTTTCGCTTTCAACTCAAACAAATTGATTGGGATAAGTTTCTAAAATCATCAAAATCTCAATCAAAGTAAATAACTATAGCAAGTCTAAATCAGTTGTACATCAGACTTAAAATCCAATTCATCGTAGGGGCGAGGCGCGCCCCATTGGTGTCAACTTAAGCCGCGTGATTGCAGCCCAGATCAGATCCCCCTAAATCCCCCTTAAAAAGCAGGGCTGTTTCATTCTCAGGGAAACCAGGGTTTTGTAGGGGTAGTGCCCCCGTGCCTACCCTCCCCATCCACGATTTGCATGCGTTTCAGGGATTGGGGCCACCACGGGGGGATTGGGGCCACCACGGGGGGATTGGGGCCACCACGGGGGGATTGGGGCCACCACGGGGGGATTGCCCCTACAAAGACTAAATCAAATTTTAGGAGTTATTACAATCATGATTTTTTCCAGTTTACATTTACCTAATTTCTCTCCCTTAAAACCTTCTCAACTCCTGGATTTTTCAGAGTCTCTAGGTGAAACAACAGGTATTGATATACAGAGTGAAAATTACATTAAACCCCAAACATTCGAGAAACCCCGAACATTCGAGGAAATATCAAAAGATATTGAAAACAATCAAATAGATAAAATCACTAATTTAGAATGGCTTTATTTAGTTTATTTTAAATCTGATAATAATTTAAAACTGTGTAAGTTAATTTGGAATATAGCCAAACAAAAACAATGGTTAAAAAATCGTTTAATTTGGAATTTAGTTTTATATTATGGAAATGAAGGTAATAATAAAAAAAGAATTTTATCAGAATCTTTAGTTAATTCCTTTTCTGTGGATGTCTTAGATCAAGCGGATTTTCAAGACTTGGTAACGCTCAAAATTATTGAAAGTTTAAAAAAAGCTCCTGCTGATTTAGCAAAATTAAGTTTGACGTTTAAGATAACCCCCAAAGATTTATTAAAAACCTATCAGTTACCCCACTGGATAAAAAAAGCTGAAGATGCGCTAACAACGGTTGCAGAAGTTTTTGTATCTTCTCGTGATCTTCAATACGAGACTTGGTTGCTCAATTGTCTTGAAGAAATGCTGTCTGAAGATCAAATTAAAGCAACGGATGATTTACTAACTAAAATATCAGCCGAAACTGCTGGAACTTTACCGAATCTGGTCGAGTGGGTAAAATTGAATTTTAAACCCCAAAATTCTAATAGTAAATGGCATCAGCTTTCGGGACAAGCTAAAGAATCATTACGAAAATGGATCGGTGCAGTTAATTATAAGGATTTTCAAAATATCGTTGAGCTTTTATTAGAAAATAATGATCAATTAAATATACCAGATTGGGAACAAAATCAGTTGCGATCGCGTAAAAGTTTTTGGGCAAATTATAGCGATCGCTTTGAAAACATTCGGATTTTATTACCAGAAAAATCTATTAATGCTCTCGGTCAATATCTTCCTGAAAATGTTGATCTTTTAATAGAAGATGGTAGCGATACAGAAGTTTGTATTTTTGATTTTGGGGATTGCTTTATTGTTGAGTTTTTCCGAGGGGGAGGTAGTGAAACCCGTTTATTTAACCGTTCTCAAAATCCTCAGCTTGAGCAAAAACTATTTGGTTCTTCTCAAGTTTCTGTTAAATCTTTGCGTTGTCTCCAACCTCGTGAAATTCATGATCATGTTTTCTGTTGGCAAACCTACTGT
>Ga0209229_10001088_pt1 | contig 11190 bp, 11 predicted proteins | sample SanBayMetagenome_FD_187466 | JGI IMG/M metagenome (GOLD analysis project Ga0209229, IMG submission 187466) | Freshwater and sediment microbial communities from dead zone in Sandusky Bay, Ohio, USA (SPAdes) (version 2) | ecosystem: Environmental > Aquatic > Freshwater > Lentic > Sediment... | reverse complement strand
AGCAATGATCTGATCCACTTGTTCGCGGGTCAGGTGTTCGCGATAATTTTTTCCCATCTGCATCATCGGAGCATAACCACAGGCGCCGAGACACTCTACCGTTTTCAGGGTGAAGAGTCCGTCTGTGGTGGTTTCACCCGGACGAATGCCTAATTTTTCTTTGATGTAGTCGATGATCTCATCACTGCCATTCAGCATACACGGGCCGGTCTGGCATACCTCGAACACATGCTTACCCACAGGCTTGAGATTGTACATCGAATAGAAGGTAGCGACCTCGTATACTTCGATCGGTGTGATCTTCAGGATGGACGCCACGTAGTCGAGGATCTCGGTGGACAGCCATCCCCCGAATTCATCTTGGGCCAGATGAAGCACAGGCAACAGTGCACTTTTTTGTTTCCCTTCGGGATAGCGGGCCACCAGTCGTTTCACTTCGGCCAGGGCGGTATCTGAAAATTGAACAGGCATCTTGATTTCTTTTATTAGGCATCCAATTCGCCGGCGATGAGATTCAGACTACTCATAGTCATGATCGCATCACTCAACATGGATCCCTTGATCAGTTCTTCGTATGCTTGATAATACACAAAACAAGGACGACGGAAATGCAATCTGTAGGGCGTACGACCTCCGTCGCTGATCAGATAAAATCCCAGCTCGCCGTTTCCGCCCTCTACTGCATGATACACTTCACCTTTAGGAATTTCGGTTTCTCCCATCACGATCTTGAAATGATAGATAAGCGCTTCCATCTTGGTGTACACATCCGCTTTCTCCGGGAGATAGTAGGCAGGTACATCGGCGTGATAGACGTCGGCTTCCTTGCCTTTGAAATCCTGCACTTTGCGATAGGCCTGCTCAACGATGCTCAGGCTCTCCCACATTTCTCGTTGACGCACTAGCCAGCGATCGTAATTGTCGCCGGTGTTTCCGACAGGGATGTTGAATTTGAAATCCTCATAGCTGGAATAGGGTTGATGAACCCGCAGGTCATAATCGACACCGGCCGCGCGCAGGTTGGGCCCGGTGAAACCATAATTCAGCGCGCGCTCGGCCGAGATACCACCCGTGTCCTTTGTACGATCCATGAAGATCCTGTTACGGATGAACAAGTCTTCGAACTCTTTCAGCACCACCGGATATTCCTTCAGGAATTTTTCGATCTTCTGGAAGGCAACATCACTGAAGTTGCGTTCGAATCCGCCGATGCGACCCATATTGGTTGTCAGACGGGCCCCGCAGACTTCTTCGTAGATCTCATAGATGAGCTCGCGATACTGCATCACATACAGGAATCCGGTATAAGCACCGGCATCCACGCCTACGATCGAGTTGCAAATAAGGTGATCGGAGATGCGGGACAGCTCCATGATGATCACCCGTAAGTAATCGACCCGCTTGGGCGTTTTCACCCCGAGCAATTTCTCACAGGTCATGTGCCATCCCATGTTGTTGATGGGCGAGGAGCAATAGTTAAGTCGGTCGGTCAGCGTAGTGATCTGATACAGCGGCCGGCGTTCTGCTAATTTCTCAAAGGCACGATGGATATAGCCGATGGTCTGTTCGGTAGAAACGACCCGCTCCCCATCCAGTTCCAGGATGTTCTGCATCACCCCGTGTGTCGCAGGGTGAGTCGGACCCAGATTCAGGGTGGTGGTGGTCTTTTCGATGCTCCCTTCCGGAAGCTTGATGTGTTGGTCCTTCATATTGATCCGTTAACCGCGACCGAACATCGCGTCGTCTTTATCAATCCGGGTTTGATCTTCAAGCGGAAATTCTTTGCGCAGCGGGAAATAATCCATTTCATCCACATTCAAAATGCGCTTCAGGTTCGGGTGTCCGACAAAATTCACGCCGAAGAAATCATAGGTCTCTCTTTCCATCCAGTTGGCCGCGGAGAACAGGCCGCTGGCGGTGTACACATCCGGTGTCTGGATGTCGGTAAACACCTTGAAGCGGAGGCGTACGTTCGCCGATAGGTTATGCAGGTGATACACGACGGCCAATTCCCGTCCGGTCTGGTCGGGATAATGAACCGCTGTGAGGTCGGTCAGGAAACGGAATTGTAGGTGCGGATCATCGAACAGAAAATTCAGCACCTTGAGATTGATCTCTTTGGGCGCTTCAAAAGTTAACATGCCATAGGGCTGTTCGAAAGAACCGACTTGTTCGCCGAATTTATCCTGCAGACGTTGTTGTATGTATTCGCTGGTCAGTGACATGATCGGGGTTTATTGAATGCCGTAACTCTCGAGGAGTGCACGGTATTGATCGCTGTTTCGACGGCGGATGCTTTCTTTTTCCACCAGGTCTTGAATACGCATGACGCCATCGATGATGGCTTCGGGTCGGGGCGGACAGCCAGGCACGTAAACATCTACCGGAATGACCTGATCGATACCCTGCAATACAGAATAGGTATCAAAAATGCCTCCGCTGCTGGCACAGGCACCGACGGCAATAACCCAGCGGGGCTCGGCCATTTGCAAGTACACCTGTTTTACTACCGGACCCATTTTTTTGGCGATGGTACCCATCACCATGAGCAGGTCGCACTGGCGGGGCGAGAATCCAACACGCTCCGAACCGAAACGGGAAAGATCGTAATGTGATCCCATGGTAGCCATGAACTCGATCCCGCAACAGGAAGTGGCAAATGGCAAGGGCCAAATGGAATTTTTACGGGCAAGGCCGACTACTTTGCTCAGTGAAGTAGCAAAGAAACCTTCACCCATGTTCCCCTCAGGCAACTCCGCCATGCTCAGATCGGCCTCGAGTGGTTTTTGTATCAAATTATACGATACAGGACGTGGCATGATCCAACCGATTTATGGTTATGATGATGAAGCAAGCCTCATCATCGATTTAATTATTCCTCCCAATTCAATGCACCCTTGCGAATGATATACATGAACCCGCAAAGGAAAAACCCGACAAAAAGCAATACCGCCCAAAATCCATCCCATCCCAATTCCCGAAAATTCACAGCATAGGGATAGAAAAAGATGACCTCCACATCGAAAAGCACGAACAGGATAGCCGTCAGAAAATATTTGATGGCCATGGGCTGACGAGCATCTCCATGTGTATCGATACCGGACGTGAAATTTTGAAGTTTATCGCTGGTGCGACGCTTGGGGCCGAGCCAGTGTGTGGCAGCCATCAGAAAAGCAACCAATCCAACGGCGATCAACACTTGCAGCGCAAGTGGAAAATAGGATGAAGTGGTATCAGCGGTTTGCTGTAAAAGAAAGAGTCGCATATGCCTTTAATCGGCCGCAAAAATACGATGGCAACCCCAATAAATCAGAGTTCGTTCAGCAGAATTAAGGCTATGAACTGAATAAGCTACTCAAGGCTTTCGGGCCTCGGATCGGACGGGTGCTCCGGAGCCAGCTGGTGCGGCAGGTGCGTTGCCGGGTCTGGCCGGAGCAGCTGATTTCTCGATCTGGTCGATGTACCCCTGAATCGTTGCTGCATTAGCCGGATCAACGGCCAACCATTTACGGAAATAGATCAGGGCTTGATCCCGGTCACGCGCATCATTGATGTAGTAAGAGGCCAGGTAACGAGTGGAACTGATGTACTGCTTTTTGAACTTTACCGTGTCGGTGGCACTGAATTCATTCAGCCGCAGGGCATCCGGAACAGCGATGCTATCCTTTCGCACGGTATCGATGGCCATGGCGCTGTTAAATGACCACTCATAACCGTAGACCTGTTGCGGATATTTCTGTACCATGGTTTGTGCCGTCTCGCGGGACCGATCATATCGGTTAGAGAAATAATGAGCCAATGTGAGATCGAAATAATCGTTGATGGCAGGCTTGGGTTTGATCAACAGGATCTGTTCAATGATCGCAGCCTCCATATCCCTCATCTTATTCTCCTTGAAATAAACCTGACCTTGTTTCAGGAAGTCGATCTTAGCGGCCACAACAGTATCCAAGGCTGCACCAGCCAGGTAATTATCATAGATCTCCTGCTTAGTACCCCCTGTTTTGGCCATGATGTCGGCACGCAACTTATGGTCGAACGGAATGTAATCGTCAGCTGTCTTGCGGGAAAAAAAAGCATCGCTGCTCTTCTTGGCCATGGCAAAATCACCGACTGCCCCTCCATTATCACCCCGCTTAGCCGCTACCAACCCGCGTTGATAATAGGCGTCTGCCAGCAAGCGAAAAGCCTTGGGTTTTGCTTTCGCACCCATCTGCTCGATCAGTTTCTCTGTTTTGTTGATGGCACAGTCATAATCCGCTTTCTTCCAGCACAGCTGTGCATATAGGAACTCGTCCTGCAACTCCTTCACCGGCTTACTGCCGATATACTTATTAAGCTGCTCCTCCGCTTCGACTAACTTCAACCGATACAGAAAGTAATAATAGAGATCATAATAAGCTGCCGTGAAGGCCGGGTTTTTGGCAATGGCTCTATCCAACAGGGATTTTTGAAGTTCATAATCTTGCGCCTTCTCCGCCATGCGAGAGCGACGCAGATAAGCTGGTCCATGGGTTGAATCGATCTCTATCGCTTTTGAATAGCAGATGAAAGCCTGGTTTCCGCCCTCACCCGGATTAGCCTTGCGGTGCAGGTTTCCCAACAACACCCACATCTCGGGATTTTTGGGAGAACGATTGGCGGCGTCTTCCATCAACCGTACACCCCAAGCATGGTCGGCTTTTTCAGCCTCGTGCAATGCACGGCCTATAGCAAAGGCGATCTGTGGATTGTTAATGCCTTTTCTGTCTTGTGTGGCAACCAGCGCAGATTCAAAATGCTGTCGAGCGGATTCGGTCTGTCCGCTGAGTAGTTCTACATGACCCATTCCAACCTTGACCAATGGCGCGTCACTGGTAGCGGTCAGCCCGGCCGCATAAACTTTACGAGCCTGAGCCAAACGTTCGGTCATGGACTCTTCACTCTCCAAGTAGGACTGACCAAGCCAATAAATGATCTCCGGATTAGTAGGAGCAGCCGCATGTAATTTCTCAAAGTGCGCGATCGCAGATGCCGAACGCATGGCAAAAAGATGCTGTTTACCTTCTTCCAGATTTTGAGCGAAGGCAGTAACATTCAGCAATAAAGAGGCACACAGGCAGGCAAGGATCAAGCGCTTCATAATTCTTCTTATTGTATGGTGTAAATATATTGGATTTGATCACTCATTTAATTGCACAGGACGAAAGCCAAAATCTTTTAACAATGGCGCCAGATAGGCTCGTTTGAAAATCAGTTGTCCTACCTCCGATCCCATAAAACGAGACAGCCCCGTTGCCAGTCCCACATGTTTTTCTTTCAGGATGAACGTAATGTCACGCGTCAATGGATACAAACGGGTATACACATTTACCTGATCGGGCAGGGATGTATATTCCGGAAACTTATCATTGGCGATACGAAGCATTTTCACCCGTGGCTGCCAAACACGTTGAATCGAGTCTTCCCGATTTCCGATCCAGCTCACTCCCACAAAACCGATAACATCCGGATGACTGGCAACATATTCGATCACGCCTTGGCTCGTACGGACCGCCTGAAGGGTCGCTGTCGGCTGCTCCCCTCTTAAGATAGAATCGACGAGAAAACGTACCGTGGAAGTTGCTTTCAATCCGTCTACCACCGGTGTTAAGGAATTGTTCATTTTTCCGGAAAGCAGTTCCTTCAGCTCCGAACGGGTCCATACCGACTTCTTCATGCTGGGGTGCGCCAAAACCGCGATCCCGTCTCTGGCCACGGCCCTACTCTTGTTGATCCCGCCGATCGAATCAGTCAGCCATTTTTCCTCTGCTTTGCTCGGTGTACGGGTTACGATCACCATCCGGATGCTGTCGACAAACAGATCCTTCATACAATCCGCCTCCGGCTTGTACTGCACGTTAATAGTGGTTTGCAGATGTTGCGACTGATAGACCTGAATCAACTCTTCCACAATGGGACGAAAACTTTCATCGGCACTGATCCAGATCGATCCGCTATCCGGGGTATCGGATGGAATGGGGGCCACGGGAGCCGTTTGGCAAGCGGTCACCGATACGCCAACCATCAACATCCATATCCAGCCCGTGTATCGCATCATGCTTCTTTTGATTTTCTTCTACCCCGAATCACACGCCAAGCGGCATAGGCGATACAGAGTCCGCCAAACAACCAGTCCGTCGCATCCGGCTCTCCCAGATATTTATTCATCGGCAGAGAAGGAAACTGACCCCTGATCAAAAAAAAGAGTCCCAGTAATCCGATGATCCCTCCCATGACGTAATCGATCAAGGCGCGAAGGGAAAAACCGGAACCGGGACTCGTTGTACTTTTTTCAGTCATAGATGCATGATTGGGCGAGGCAAATTAGCCAATTTTCTCAGCCCCCGACACCCAGGAAGGTAACCGGCAGTACATATTGTACCGCAACCTTCTGTCCGTTCTGCGAACCAGGCATCCAACGGGGCATCCGCTTGCAGACCCGCAGTACCTCCCGATCAAAATCCGCACCGCCACTACTGTCGATGATCAGCTGATCCACCCGACCATCCGCCAACACGGTGAAACGTACCCTGACCATCCGTCGATCCCCTTCATCAAGTGAACCGGGCGTTTGCAAATGGCTGGCTAAAAAATTGCGAAGCGCCAATTCACCGCCGGGGAATTCCGGCTGTTTCTCATCGGCAACGAACGGAGAGGCATTGCCTTCACTGGTATCCGTTCCGGTGCCGGGTTCAACAGGACCAGCCACTTGGCCCGGATCTTTCCCCGTCTGCGTAACGGTTGAAACAGCAGCCGTCTTCAGATCATCGGTCGAAGGCATCGGATCTTTAACGTTCGGCTTGATATCGATCGTGCTGGTGAACTTCTGGCTGGCTACTTTAGGAGCAGCTGTCTTGGACATGGGAGGCAGTGGCTCGGGCTGAACCGGTTTAGGCGGCTGCACCTCCACCTGCGTGATCTTCATCCATTCACGATCCTCCTTATTCATTACAGTCCCGGAGGTTTCACTGCCTCTATACTGAAACCAGAGACAGATACCCAATACACCCGACAGCATGATGCCCAGGGCGGTCCCCATCCGCTGTGAATAATCGCGTCGAAGCACATACGCACCATACGATTTGTTTCGGCCCTCGAACACTAGTTCGAGCAGGGAAGCCTTGTTGTGTTGTGTTCTCATGGTGATGGTTTTCAGGAAGGATGCAGGTACAAGAAAAAATGCATAAACGCAAGTCGCTCCCCCTTGCCGGGCGATGGCTTACATTTGTAACACGCTTCCTTTATCATCTTAACACTGCATGAGTAAACCCAGTCTGCCCGCCGGTACCCGTGATTTCGGACCGGATGTGGTCCGAAAGCGAAATCACATTCTCGACACCATCCGTTCGGCCTTTCAGCGATATGGTTATCAGCCGCTGGAAACACCTGCTTTCGAGAACCTGGAAACACTCATGGGCAAATACGGAGAAGAGGGTGATAAGCTGATCTTTAAAATCCTCAACAACGGACTGGATAATCCCGAAAAAGAAGCCAAGGTCCGGGCAGGATTTGAAACTATCCTTCAAGGAAAAAGCAGTACCGATATCACGGAGCGCGCCTTGAAATATGACCTCACCATACCCTTTGCCCGATACGTGGCGATGAATCATGGTCAACTCACCTTTCCCTTCAAACGCTATCAGATCCAACCCGTATGGCGGGCCGATCGCCCACAAAAAGGCCGATACCGTGAATTTTATCAATGTGACGCAGATGTCGTAGGAAGTCGTTCGCTGCTGTACGAGGCAGAACTCGCCTGTCTGTATCATGAAGTGTTCACAAACCTTGAGCTAACAGGTTATACCCTACTTGTCAATCACCGCTCCTTGCTGCTGGCACTTGCCGACCGTTGCGGAAATCAAGATTGGCTGGTTCCGATCACGGTTGCCATCGACAAACTGGATAAGATCGGTTTAGAAAAAGTAAAGACGGAACTCACACAAAAACAGATTCCATCCGCTGCGATCGAACAGATCGAAAAATATCTATCGATCGAAGGAACAGCAGATTCAGTATTGGAACAGTTGAATGCCTTACTGGGAGAAATCCCCGAAGGAGCTGCCGGTATCGGGGCGCTGCGCGAATGGATGGGATATCTGGCCGATCAGCCGGTTTCATTTCGGATCGATCCGACACTGGCACGCGGACTGAATTACTACACCGGCATGATCTTCGAGGTAAAAGCACCCGCAACCGTATCCATGGGCAGTATCGGTGGTGGTGGTCGCTACGATGACCTGACCGGGCTGTTCGGCGTGTCAGACGTACCGGGCGTTGGGATCTCTTTCGGTGTGGATCGCATCTATGATGTGATGGAAGCATTGGAACTTTTTCCCTCCGATATTGCTCAGCCTCCGCGTATTCTTTTCTTTAACCTCGGCATAACAGAGGCCAAGGTTACCTTTGGGCTCCTACAGGAATTAAGAAAAAAAGGCATTGCGGCTGACATGTATCCCGAATCCGCCAAGTTTGACAAACAATTCAAATACGCAGAAAAAAGAGGGATCACTTATGTTGCCATTTTGGGCGAATCCGAACTCAAAACGCAAACGATCCAACTTAAAAATCTGTCGACCGGAACACAATCCACTTTATCACACACTGATTTTCTGAATACAGAACTTAGTTAAATACACACAAATGAAACAATCCCTTTCTTATCTCGGCATAGCCCTGATTGCCCTGATAACCTTTTCCTCTTGTTCCTCCAAAGTGGATGCTCCCATCCCAACTGATGCCACGTTCGTGATGCACATCAATGGAAAGAGCCTCAGTGAAAAACTGCCCTGGTCGGAGATCAAAGAAACGCAATGGTTCAAGTATGCGGCTGACAATGTCGATGGCGACTCGCTGGGGGTTGTATTGCTGAACGATCCATCTCAATCCGGGCTCGACATCAACGGCAATGGCTGGGTATTTCTGGCCAACCGAGGCAAAGGCGCTTATTCGGCCCTGGTCTGGGACCTCGCCGATGCAGACAAATTCGAAGCACTGATCAAGAAATCCGCGCCAGAGGTTAAGATCCAACAAAAAGAATCAACCAGCTATATTTCTGAAGGCTCCATGCTGGTGGCCTGGAAGGGAAAAAAACTCATGCTACTGGGAGATGCTTCCGAGTTCACGCAGGAATTGAACAACATGGGTGAAGAAACCGAGCAATATGATTCACTCGGGAATCTCATCGAATCAGAAGAAGCATTCCGCTTCACGAGTGATAGTTTGCTCAACATTGCCATCGAACTGCAAAGCTTGAAATCCAGTGCCAAGCTGGGAAGCGATGAAAAATTCGCTGACCTGATCGGTACCAAAGGTGATGTACATTTCTGGCTGAATGCGGGTAAATTATATGGTAACACGCTGACGGGAAGCCTGCTTTCGCTCTCTAAACTAGGTTCCTTAGTGGAAGGAAACATCGCTGCAGCTACGGTTAGTTTCAATAATGGCTCCATCGACATCGATTCAAAAGGATATGTCGGTAAAGAGCTGGAAGCCTTGTATAAAAAATATCAGGCAGCTAATTTCGATGAGACATCATTAAAAAATCTGCCGGCCGGTGAAGTGAATTTCGCCATGGCGATGAATTATCCGCCTGAGGGACTCAAAGCACTGCTTACCTTATTCGGCGTAGACGGACTGGTGAATAATTTCATGCAAGAAGCCGGATTCAGCGTGGATGAATTCATCAAGGCGAACGACGGCAACCTGTTCTTTTCCTTGTCTGACTTCAACATCAAAAAAGTAGAGAAGTCCTTCGAAGGATTCGATGGTGAGCCCATCACCTACAACAGTACCGAACCGGACGGCAAATTGCTGTTTGGCGCCGCTGTGAAGGAAAAGAATGCCTTCCAGAAAATGATGGAGGTAGCCAAGAAGTTGCTGACCGGAAAAGCGGGTATGAGTGAGGAATCACTGAGTGCCGTGCCTTATGAACTGAAAGACAAATGGTTCATCTCCGGAAACAATTCTGACCAGATAAAAAACTATGGTGCCAAGAAAACCGATCATGCATTCATCGAAAAAATTAAAGGTCACCCACTCGGACTTTATGTGAACATCGCGTCCTTTATCAAAGGATCAGCAGCAGAGCTGGGAGAGGATGCTGTCACCAAGAGCATTGCTGATCTTTCACTCGCATTCTGGAAAGAGTTGGTTATGACCGGTGGCGAATTCAAGAAAGGCGCCTCTGTAAGTCAAGTATCGCTCACCTTGGGAGACGCGAATACGAATAGCTTGAAATCCCTCAACCAATACCTGGGTAAGATCGCCAAGATCGCCAAGGACGAAGAAGAGCGTCAACGTAAAGAATGGGAAACAACTGAACCTGTCGATTCAGTAACCATACCCGCACCAGAATACTGATCCGAACTTTTTAAAAAACCACCGTTCTTTTAGAGCGGTGGTTTTTTTTCGCCATGCTACAGCTCCAAAAAATAATACCCACCTATTTCGATCCGGCCACTTGTGCTCACTCGGAGCTTTGGCTGAAGTCCATCGAAGTGGAACCCGGTGAACGGATACAGATACAGGCACCATCCGGCAGCGGGAAAACATCGCTGACCCATTTTTTGTACGGTATTCGAAATGAATATTCAGGTTCCATTCGGTACGATGGATCAGAACTACGCGCACTGGATCCCGATCAATTGGCAGACTTGCGCAGAGAGAAACTGGCTATTGTCTTTCAGGACATGCGCTTATTCACAGAGCCAACCCTACGTGACAATTTTGAGATCAAACGACAACTGACTGAACACCATTCGAAGGAAACGATACTGGATTGGGCTGTACGCCTGGGTATCGATCACCGGTTGGACACCCCTGCTAAACTTTGTTCATACGGTGAACAACAGCGTGCTTCCATTATACGTGCACTGCTTCAACCGTTCAAGTGGATCCTGCTCGATGAGCCGTTCAGTCATCTCGATGATGCCAATGCACACAAAGCCATGCAACTGATCCTGGAAGAATCAGAGAAGCAAGGTGCAGCTGTGCTATTGGCCGATCTGGAGATCGTTCCATTCTATCCTTCTAGTCGACTGATCCGGCTGCTCGCATGAAACACCCTTCCTTCCATATCATCAAGCCCTTGCTTTTCACCGGAGAGCGTTCCTCTACGAGATGGTTTTCGTATGTGGGATTGGGGATTGGTGTCTTATTGCTACTGTTAGC
>Ga0209229_10001087_pt1 | contig 11195 bp, 5 predicted proteins | sample SanBayMetagenome_FD_187466 | JGI IMG/M metagenome (GOLD analysis project Ga0209229, IMG submission 187466) | Freshwater and sediment microbial communities from dead zone in Sandusky Bay, Ohio, USA (SPAdes) (version 2) | ecosystem: Environmental > Aquatic > Freshwater > Lentic > Sediment | place... | reverse complement strand
CGATCTGGTGTTGGCCGCGATTACGAGCGGCGTGCGGACTTCGACCGCCCGGAAAATCCCACAGGCCAGGTGCATGTCGAGCTCGCTCGATCCCCAAAACCACCCGTCGTTCGTGAGGTTCACGAGCACGTCGGGCTTCTGTCCTCGGGCGGTGAGTGTGCGCACGATTCGCCGCACGGTTCCGGGCAGCGCGGTTTCATAGCAGATCGTCGGGGCCACGCGGTGGCCGGCGATCTCGACCGCGATAGGCTCCCGGCCCGGCGTGAGCCCCGCCGGCAGCGGCGTGAGCCGGTAGAGCCAGGGAAACGTGGCGCCGCCGGGAATCGTTTCGCCGAATAGCACCGGAACCATCTTGTCGTAGCAGCCGAGCGGCCGGCCCTCGGCATCGAGGAACAGTGCGGCGTTGTAATGGCGAACGCCGCCGGGAGCGTCGGGGCCGATCTCCTGGCGATCGAGCCCCACGAGCCAGTGGGTGCCGTAGCGGCGGGCAAACGTGGCGAGCGCCGCGAGCCGCTCCGCTTCGAGTGCCGCTCGGGCACGGGCCTGCCGCGCGGCGTCGTCGAGTCCTGCGGGAACGCTGCCGAGCGTCTCGGCCACCACGCTCTCCGGCAGCACCTCGTTGGCGGCGATCGTGACGAGGCCCCAGCGCCACATCGTCTCGGGCCAGACGACGAGATCGGGCGTGCGTCCGGGCGTTGCCGCAAGCCCTGCCTGAGTGAGGTCGTCGTAGTGCCGCGCCACCTCGCCCGCCGCCTCGGGGTCGTGCTTGAGCTCCGTGTCGATCGAGCCCTGCACGAGGAGCACGTCGAGCGGTGGCCGAGGAGCCGCGGGCGCGGTGGCCAGCCGCCAACTGCCGTAGGTGAGCGCGACGGTCGGCACGAGGACGGCGACAGCCGCCGCGAACGCGCGTTCGCGGCGCGTGCGGGCCGTGGCCATCTCGACGAGGCCTGCTGCCACGGTCATCACGACGCCGCTCACGCCCGCGGCACCGAAGGCATCGGCCACTTGAACAAGTGCCGTCCAGCGCCACTGCGTGTGCCCGAGGCCGGCGAACGTGAACCCGCCGAACAGCCAGCCGCGCAGTTGCTCCGTGCCCATCCACACGACCGGCGCCGCCAGCACGAGCGGCCAGCCCCGGCGATGCACGAGCCGTCGGGTCGCCCAGAGAAATAGCACGACGAACGCGGCGAGATAGGCCGAAAGTGCCACCCAGCCGATCGACGTCGCCGGATGCGGGAGCCGCAGCCAGTGGATCGTGAGCAGCCAGTGGATGAACCCGCAGATCCAGAGCGTGCGCCATGGAAAGCGGGCATCCATGTCACGGCGAGCCGCGAGCGCGAGCCACGGCAGCGGTGCGAACCAGGCGAGCGTCCACAGGTCAGCTGGCGGCTGCACGAGAAACATCCCGATCGCTCCGCTGGCCGCCAGGAGCCACGTGGCGAATGACACGGACGACGGGCGGCGACCAGGTTCTGCCGGCAGCGACATCATCGTGTGCTCACTCCGCCGCCGGCTCGAACTCGGCGATCGCCATGCCGGGCGTCACTGCGGCATCTTCGTCGACAAGCTGTCGCACGAGCCGGCCCGTCACTGGCGCTTCGAGATCGATCGTTGCACCGCCAGAGAGCAGTTCGGCCACGCGGTCTCCTTCGAGCACCTCGACCCCTTCGGGCACGAGCCAGAGCGAGAGCACGATCGCCGCTCCGGGCATGCCGAGATCGGGCACGATCAGTTTCGACGACGGGGATGAGGCGCGATCCATGCCGCGGCTCACTCGAGGCCACGTAGCCATTCGAGCACCACGCGGCCGACTGCCTCGAGCGATTCCGCCGAGCAGTGTTCGAGCGTGTCGGCCGTCGTGTGCCACTGCGGGTAGTCGAAGTCGATGACGTCGCAGGTGGGAATGCGGCCGATCATGCGTAGGGGCACGTGATCGTCTTCGACGGTGTATTTGGGACGCGGCACGAACTGTCGCACGCCCAGCCGCGCCGCCACGCCCCACAGATCGTCGACGATCGGCCGCGTGTCGGGCCAGCCGACGCTGTGCTGCTCCTGAAAGATCTCCAGATCGCGGTCGGCCACCATGTCGAGGATCACGCCCGCGCGGTAGCGATGGGGCTGGGTGCCGGCCTGACAGGCGGCGGCATACTGCCGGGCGAAGAAGTTCGACCCCAGGCAGTAGGGATCGCGCGGGGCGACGACATACTCTTCCGCATCGAAGAGCACGAAGTCGACCCCGATGGGCCCGGGCAGATCGCGCACGGCCGTGGCCAGCTCCATGAGCACGGCCACGCCACTGCCGCCGTCGTTGACGCCGAGAAACACGCCCCGCGGATCGACAGGATCCCTATCTGGAAAGGGTCGTGTGTCGTAGTGGGCGCCGAGCAGCACCCGGTCGGTGCGGTCGGGATGCCATTCCACGATCAGGTTTTCCATCGGCACCGGCTGGCCGGTGCGGCGGTCGCGAATCTGAAAGGCCTGACGCGACACATTCGCTCCGGCCGCCTGAAAATGAGCGACGACGAGCTCGCGTTGCTTCACCATGCCGGGCGATCCGCTCGGCCGCGGGCCGAGAGCTGCGATCGCCTCGAGATGTTTGAACGAGCGGGCCCCTGAAAACGTGGGCGGCTCGTCGGCGAGGCTGCCAGCGGCCGCGATCCACAGGCAGCCCGTCCAGGCGGCTACTCGGAGCAGGGAACGAGTTCGCCGTGGAACGGTCGCTCGCGGCAGGTTCGCGGTGGGATCGAGCATGCAAAAAGTCTACTGGTTTCGCCGGAATCAGGAATGTCGTACAACGAGCGTGTCGGCCGCGTTTGCGGCGAAACCCCGGTGGCTGGTCGATGCAACGCAGGCTGTGTGTGGCGGTCGTCGCGGTTCTCACCGCTCTGGCCGTGCCCGCGCGGGCACGGGCGGGCGGCGGACCGGAAAACGTGTTTCTTGTCGTCAACGCGACGAGCGCCGACAGCCTGGCCGTGGCCAACGCTTACGCGGCCCTGCGCGGCATTCCGCCGATCAACGTGCTGATGCTGCCGTGGCCGGGCAGCCGCGACGCCGTCGGGATCTCGACCTTTCGCACCGATCTTTTGCGGCCGATCCTTCAGGCGGTCGATGCCCGCAAGCTCGCGCCGCAGATCGACTGCATCGTCTATTCGACCGACTTCCCCTGGCGCGTCGACTTCACGGAGGAACTGCCACGCGAGCTCGCGGGCCGCGATAAATTTCCGTCGGGCTCGCTGACCGGCATGACGATGCTCTATGCCGCGGTGCAGGCGTCGAGCCCAGCCTATCTCGACCCGGCGAGCAACCGCTACTGGCGGCCCGTCGGGACCGACGGCGTGCCGACGACCACCGCCGGCTTCCGCGGCTGGTATGGCTGGGGACCGCACGGCGAATTGATCGAGGCCGGTGGGTCGCGGTATCTGCTCTCCGCCGTGCTCGGCGTGACCGACGGCCGTGGCAACACGCTCCCCGAGATTCTCCGCTACCTGCGGTCAGCCGCCGCCGCCGACGGCACGAAGCCCGCCGGCACGGTCTATTTCGTGACCAACTCCGACGTGCGCACCACCACGCGCAGCAGCGTCTTTCCAGCGACGGTGGCGGCGCTCGAAAAGCTGGGCGTGAAAGCCGAGGTGGTGAAGGGCACGCTGCCGAGCGGCAAGCGCGACGTGGCCGGCCTGATGACGGGTGCCGCCGACCTCGACTGGCCGGGGAGCCGCTGTGCGATTGTGCCCGGCGCGATCTGTGAAAATCTCACGAGCTTCGGCGGCATCTTCACGCCCTCCGCCGGACAGACGCCGCTCTCGGTGTTTTTGCGGGCGGGTGCGGCTGGGTCGAGCGGCACCGTGATCGAGCCGTATGCGCTCCAGGCCAAGTTCCCGCACGCGTCGATCCAGGTGCATTACGCCCGCGGTGCGAGCCTCGCCGAGGCCTTCTATCAGTCGGTGCGGTCGCCCTATCAACTGCTCGTCGTCGGCGATCCGCTCTGTCGGCCTTGGGCTTCGATCCCGGTCGTCGAGGCCGTGGTGGCCCCCGACGCGCGGCCGCTCGAACCGCACGCACCGCTCACGGGCACGGTCGAACTCGAGCCGCGGGCGACGGTGCCCGGTGGCGGCACGGCCGACCGCTTCGAGCTGTTCGTCGACGGCGTGCGGCTCGCCCAGTGCGGTCTCGGCGAGCGGCTCACGGTCGACACGACGCAACTCGCCGACGGCCACCATGAGTTTCGTGTGGTGGCGATCGAGTCGTCGTCGGTCGAGTCGCAGGGCCGCTGGATCATGCCGGTCTCGTTCGCCAACGCCGGCCGCACGCTCACGCTCGACGCCGAGCCGCGCCGCGTGAAGCCGTCGGGCACGGTGCGGGTGAGCGTGTCGGGCACGGGGCTCGACGGTGTCGTGATCTTCGCGATGGGCCGGGTGCTCGGCCGCACGCAGGAGGGCACGGCGTCGATCGAGGTGCCGGCCGAACTGCTCGGCCGCGGCAGCGTCACGATCCGCGCCACGGGCCGTGCTGGTGGCGGCCCGGCCAACAGCGTGAACGCGATCCCGGTGACCGTCGAAGTCACCGACGGCGGGTGATGCTCACGAGGCTCCGGCTCGGGCCTGCCCCGTAGCCATTTTGTAGGACAGGCTTCAGCCTGTCATGCGTAGCTCTCCGGTACAGCATGTGACAACGACCCGCACTCGGAGCCGGCGGTAGGCATGCTCGACTCCGGTCGTGTTGAGAGTACAAGACTCGTGGGTTTTGCTCAGACGCCGATAGTCCTCAACGACTCCCTGCGTCTGCGCGTGCCCACCGACCGACTCCGCCGAAACTTCTTAACGCCTACGAGTTGGGGAGGCGAGGGGCTGCCCCTACCGTTGAGACGGCGTATGTGACCAGCGCAGCCATGGATGGCGCAGCGCAGGCACATCCGAGTGAGCGGAGGCCTGGAGGGCCGGAGTGAACGTCCGGCGAGACGGTACGGGGCAGGCCCGAAGCCGGCGCTGGGCGAAGCGAGGCCATCACGAGCGAGAGCCCGCCCTACTTCGCCTCGTGGGCCTTCAGCGACACGATCGCGCCGGAGGGGGACGCGAGGATCAGGCGGTCGGTGGCTTGGTTCACCACCGGGAAGGTGAAACCTCCCAAGCAAAACCGGTCGCGCACTTCGCCTGTGGCGAGGTCGATGCTCACGAGTCGGCCAATGCGGTCCACGAGCCAGATGCGTCCGGCGGCGACGGCCATGACGCGGCCGCACACGTGGGTGCGGCCGAGGAGCTCTCCGGTCTTCGTCGAATAGACGGCGAGGCCATCGTCGCCGAGCGGCACCACGATCTGCTCGCCCGAGGCGAAGAGCAGGCCGGTGGGAGGGGCGTCGAGGAACACGCGCCAGGTGAGCCGGAGGTCGCCGGCGGCAGCCTCCTCGAGTGAATCGATCCGGACGAGGTCGCCCTCGGCCGTAGCGGCGAAGATCGCACCGTCGTGCACGAGGGGGCGGCCGGCCGGCGGGCGATCGAGAAAGAATTCGTTGCGACGCCAGCCGTCGCCGGATGGATCGAGCACCACGAGCGTGCCGTCGTCGGTGCACCACAAGACGCCGTCTTGGAAGGGATGGGGCTGGAGCGACACGCTGCCGCCCTCCCTGAGCGCCAGCGGTTCGAGGCTCTCGACCTTTTGCGGCGCCGTGCGGCCTTTCTTTTTGGCGGCCTGCTTCTTGGCGGCGGGCGTCTCTTTTTTGGCGTCGGCCGCCGGTGAGGAGGCTTCAGCCTTGCGATACGGGTTCGTCGGCAGCCGCATGATCTTGCCGTCGCCGAAGGGCGTGTAGACCCAGCCGTCGGAGACGGCGGCGCCGGCATCGGCGAGGTGACCGAACTGACTACTCCAGAGCGTCTGCCCGGTCGTACGGTCGAAGGCGTGGATGCCGTCGCCGTGCGCGACGGCCACGAGTCCGGCACCGATGGCGGCTGGCTGAAACGGACCGGCGTGGGAGTCGAGCGGATGCTTCCAGAGGATCGTGCCCGGCAGAGGCAGGCCCTCCCGCGGATCACCCGCCTGCACGGCGACCACGTTGCCATCGCCGGTCTGCACGACCACGAGATCGCGGTCGATCACGACATGCTCGACGGCGGACGTCGCCGCATTGAACGGAATCTGCACGAGCCACTCGAGATCGAGCCCCGCCCGCTCGGCGGCCAGGCCGTCGGCCGCAGTGCCGCACAGGCAATCGGCACGGCTGACCGTGCCCAGCGACCCGATACCGGCTGCCGTGAGCACGACGCCGCGCAGCCAATTCCGACACGAAATCGTTGCAGACAAGCGGCCCATGAGATCAACCTTAGTTCCCAAAATCCACCGTGCAAAAATGGTACGATCCGGGACTCATTTTCGACGCGATTTTCGTTGCCCAGAGCCTGTCTCACCGTTCCCACCCTCCCATCCGTCACGTTCGCGCCATGTCGCATGCCAGGCCGCCATCCCGTGCTCCCGATCCGGCGGCCGCGGTGCTCGGCTACCTCAACTTCTCCGCCGGTGCCTTCGATCCGGCCGTGTGGCGGGGCTGGAGCGAACTGTTTGCGACCGTCGAGCAGGCTGGTGCCGCGGGCGTCGTCGAGCGGCCGGATGCCGTGGCGGCCGTGGTGGGGCTGTTGCGCGAGCGGCTCGCGGCGCTCGAGGCGGCCGAGCCGGCGTTTCGCGACGCGCGGCAGGCGCGGCAGATGCTCGCGCTCGTGGAGGAGCGGCTCCTGCCCGGGTATCGGGCGTTTCATGGCGACCTGCTCGAGCACCAGCCGCCCGGCGCGATCGAGCGGCCGTTCTTCGTGGCGGCTGCGGCACAGGCGCTGCTCGCGGTCGGCTGCCCTGGTGACGATAGCGCGATCGACGGACAGACGATCGACGCGGCGATCACCGGAGCCATCGGTCGGCTCAACGACTACGTCGGCTGGCGGCCCGTCGCCGTTCTGGAGAATGGGCGGCTCTCCGAGCCGTATCCCCACGAGCGGGTGCGGCCGGTCCCGCTCTTCGTGGCGGGGGCGGGCGTGGCCCACGGGACGTATCACGACCTCGTGCAGGGTGCGCTCGAAATCCTCCATGCCGCGCCGCGGCAGCTCCTCGAACAGGCCGACTTCGATCCGGCGCTCCTGGAGGAGCTGGCGATCGACCCGCGGGCGTTCGACTTCCTTCATCCGGCTGCGAGCCGGCCCAACTATCTCTTCGGGCTCTGGGATCCGGAGCGGATCGACGCTCAGGGCCACTACCGACGGATGGTCGTGCAGCAGGCCACGCTCGACGGCATTCTTTCCTGGCCCGACGCGGCGGCGGCGTCGCCGCTCGACCGCACTCCCGAGCGGCAGGCCCAGCTGCGCCGGGAGTCGTCGGCAGTGCTTGCGGGCGTGATGCTCATGGCGTCGGGGCTCTCCGGCCGGGGCCCTGGCGCCCATCATGCAGGGCTGCCGCTCGCAGAGCTGCTGCCGCGCATCGCGGGCTACCGCGACGACTTCTACCGTTGGCTGCTCGACACGCTGCCGCCCGATCATCGGCAGCGGCTCGACGCCGAGATGCAGCGGCTGCGCCAGCCGTTCGGCGGCGTGCGCCGGCACATCAACGCGCTCTTGGCGTCGCGCCGGGCACGGCAGGTGGAGAACGTGGCGCTGGCCGCAGTGCTCGCGCAGCTTGGGCGGGCCGAAGGAGCCGAACGGCTCGCCGGCCGCGTGCCCGCTGCGTCGGCGCGGATGTTCGCCCGCATCACGAGCCATGTCGTCGCGGCCCGGCGGGCGCTCGTGGGCCCGACTCCCGGCGCCGACGAGGCTCTCGCGCGGCTCGATGCGGCCACCGACATGCTCTTTCGCGCGGTCGGCTGCGGGGCGGCGGTCGATCCGTGGAACATCCTCGGCCTGGGCGGGCAGTTTCCCCTCCATGAACCGGGTGGCGAGAGCCTTTCCGATCCCCGGGTCGACGACCTCGTGGCGGTGACGGAGTCGATTCTCGAGGGCTACGCCGTCGCGTGGCGTGTGGCCAGGCTCGACCGGTCCGAGCCCGATGCGATGCGGGCGGCAGCCGCCCTCGAACGGCTCGCGACCTGGTGGGACAGGCATGCGACGACGACCGTCTCGGGCGTGCCGCATCTTTCGGGCCGTGAGATTCTCGATTCGACCCGGGAAGTGATCGCGGCATTGGAACGCCGCCGCGGATTCGTCGACGCCCCCCCGCCGGCGTTTTGGCGGAAGGAGGTCGGCGAGTTTTCCGCGTCGGAGAGCCATGCCCAGGCGGCAGCGGCGCTGCTCGACGAAGGCGATCTCGATGGCGCCATGGGGCTGCTCGTGCACTGGGCGTCGCTTCTCGAAGGCATGGTTGTGGAGCGGTCGGGGGCCGACTGGCTGGCTGCCGCGGTGCGCTGGACGGCGCGGGCCGTCGCCGACACGTCGCCCACCGGCCGAACTCGCGTGCGGCGGTTTCTGGAGCTCGTGGAAGCCAACATCAGCAGTGTCGTCGACTGCCTCGAACGCGTGGCTGGAGAGGGCGAGGCGGGGGGCCGCCCGGCTGCCGGGCCGCCGGATGATCGGCGCGGCGGCGATGACGCGGCTGGCGACGATCAGGTGGACGAGGAAGAGCGAGTCGCCTCGGCCTACGAGTCGATGGTGTGGCGCGACTCGACCGACGATGGCGTCGATGGCGGCATGCTCGACGTCGATCTGCCCGGGGCCGCGCGTGCCGGAGGCATGGTGGAGATCGAGGAAGCCGCCGAGTTCATGGCCGGCGTCTGCCGGCTGCTGCGGCATGCGGTCACCGCGTCGTGTGCCGTGGACGTGCGCGAAGGCGGGGTGCCATCGCGGGCCGACATTGATTCGGCGCTTGGCTGGCGGCACACGCTGAAGCGGCTGCGGCGCACGTTCGTGCGGGCTGCCGAGCAGTTGGCGGCGACCGACGCCGTCCCGCCCCTCGGCATGCCGCCGGCTGAATTTGACCGCCTCCGCTGGCAGCGCGACGCGGCCGTGGAGCGGCTCATCGACGCGGCCGTGCAGGCGACCGAAACGCTCTGGATCGTGTCGGCCCGCATCTGCCTCGGCGGCAAACCGGCCGGAGCGGCGCCGCGGCTCACGGTGGGCGGGCTGTTCGCGGCGATCCTCGTGGGCGACGTGACGGCGGCGAGTGCCGCGCTCGTGGCGGTGAGGAGCCGGCTCGCAGGCAAGGCTGTGCTCTATGTGCCGCTCTCGCGCGGTGGTCGGCCGCTGCGGATCGTCCGGGCGCGGGGCCGCGAACGGCTCCTCGAACGGCTCGCCGCCTGCCTGCCGCGGCTGGGGCTCGTGGCCGAAACGTCCGAGATCGTGCAGCTCGCCAAGGCGCTCGAGAGCCGTCGGCCGCCGGGCGCCGCGAGCGTGAGTGAATTCGACCGGGTCTTCGAGGCGGCGACCGCCGCGCTCGTCGAGCGGATCGTGGAGAGCGCGCAGGCGCCGGGTGCCGATGGCGGGCTGCCCGATGCCGGGATGGTCACCGAGCGAATCCTCGCCGGGCTGTCGCTCCTGGTTCCGAAGCTGCTCGACACCTGGATGACCCATGCCCGACAGCTGCGGCTTTCGGTGCTCGAGCGGGTGCGCGAAGCGAAGGCCTTCGCTGTGGTCAAGGAATTCGTCGAGCAGTATGGAGCGGGCCTGTTTACGCAGCACGTGCTCGCCCCGCCATCGCTCCGCGGCATCCTCCGCGGCGGCGTGCGTCACTATCTCGAGCAGCTCGTGGAGCGGCATGCCGGGGAACCGGCCGAGGAGACGGCTGCAGGCCGGCCACGGTTTCCCGTACGGCTCGTCGAAGATCTCGAACGCGAGGTGGTGCCCGTCAAGCAGGCGGCGGCCCGGCTGCGGTTCGTGCTCGAATGCATCGCGGAAAACCACGCCGAGTATCGCGATTGGAATTCGACGACGACCCAGTCGGATCGCGGGGAGCACCTGCACATCCTCCTCGACTTTCTCCGGCTCAAGGCGGAGTACGATCGGATCGCGTGGACGCTCCGGCCGGTCAACATGGCCCACCGCGTGCTCGCCCGGCGCGGGCTGCACGAGGCCGCGGCGGCGTGGCGTGGCCGGATGCGCGAGGAGACCCGCGACACGGCAGCCGACCTCGTGGCCAGGCTCGAGAAGCTCGAGGCTTTTTGGGGCGTGCGGCTGGCGAGCGTGGCCGATCGTGTGGGGCGGCCGTTCACGGCCGTGCTCGAACAAGACGAGCTCGAATCGCTCGTCGAGCCGGCGGTGGCCGAGGCCACGGCGGGCGTGCCGGCCGGCGCCGGCGACACGCTCGAAGAGCGGGCGGAGGGAATGCTCGGGCAGGGGAGCGGCTCGGGCGTCGAGGTGCCTGATTGGCTGGAACGGCTCGGGGGTGCGGTGGAGCGGGCACTCGAACGGGCCGACGCCGGCCCTGTGGCCCGGCTGCGGGCAGGCACGCTCCCCGACGCGGTGCCCTGGGTGCCGCTCGCGTGGGAGTCGCTCGAGGCGCTGCTGGGCAAGAAGTAGCCGCGGGTGGGGTACAACAGCGTCATGTGCGATCTTCGTGACACGCCCGACACCGACAGGATCACGGCACCACGCCGTGCACTCGCGGCGTGGCTTGCCGGCCCGATCGGCCTCGATGCGGCGCTCTCGATGGCCGAGCGGTTGGCGTGGGAAGTGTCGGAGCCATCCGGCCGGCCGCCGACGCTCGTGCTCCACGAGCTGGAGCCGTCGATCACGATTGGCCGCGCGGGGTCGCGGGCCGACGTCGATCTCACCGACGAAGAGCTCCGCGGGCAGAGGCTGCCGCTCAAGTTTGTCGGCCGCGGCGGTGGTGCCGTGGTGCACGGGCCGGGCCAGGTGTGCGTGTCGCTGTTCGCGACGCTCGCCGATCTCGGCCTCGACCACCACGACGTCGGCGGCTATCTCGAACGCTTGGAGCACGCGCTCGAGGCGGCGGTGCGCACAGTGCGGTGCGGCGTGGCCCGCGATTCGAGCCTGCCGGGCATCTTCGGCCGCACGGGGCTTCTCGCTGCCGTGGGCGTCGCCGTGCGGCGCGGGGTGGTGTGGCACGGGGGATTTTTGAACGTCTGCCCCGAGCTTCAGCTCCATCACCGCGTACGCTCGCTGCCTGTCGCCGCCAGGGCGGGAATGCGTACGATGGGATCGATCGAGGCCGACGTCCAGCGGCCCGTGAGGCTTCAAGACGTGCGGTCGGCGCTCGTGCAACAGATGACAGATGCCTTC
>Ga0209229_10001085_pt1 | contig 11198 bp, 8 predicted proteins | sample SanBayMetagenome_FD_187466 | JGI IMG/M metagenome (GOLD analysis project Ga0209229, IMG submission 187466) | Freshwater and sediment microbial communities from dead zone in Sandusky Bay, Ohio, USA (SPAdes) (version 2) | ecosystem: Environmental > Aquatic > Freshwater > Lentic > Sediment | place... | reverse complement strand
GACAGTCCACGTAGTGCGTCAGCCGCATCCTGAGAATCCCCGGATGCACTTCGCTGCACGATAGCATGCATGATGATGAACAGGTACGAGCCAAAATCATCGACTTTAGGATGATGAAACTGCCCGTCATCATCTTCGTGAGCACCAAGCGCACGCCGTGCATCTGAGAGAACGAGCTCGTGCACCGGAAAAAACGTCGCTAAAATGTCGTGTTCTTCTTCTGGCGTTGGTGAAGCAAGGTTGATCCACACCATCGCGTCATCGGCAAGGCTTGATGCTGACATGCGCAGCAACTCCTCACGAGTGAGAGAGCTTGCAATGCCTTGATGAAAGTGCCGAATGTCGACCATGCGTGCCGTAGAGTAAAAAGTCGGGTTACCTTTGCACGTCAAACATACCACGTAAAGACGCATGCGTAATCAGCGACCACAGCAGGAAATCGAGATTGACATTGACGCCATCGGGTTCGAAGGAGTTGCCGTTGGCCGACTCGATGGACTGGTACATTTCGTTGCGGGTGCGTTACCTGGCGAACGTGTTCGTGCTCGCATTACCGGATCGAAGAAGCGGTTTAAGCAAGCAGAGGTGATCGACGTGCTGCGTGCGTCGCCTGATCGCCGCACACCACCATGCCCACACTTTGGCGTATGTGGCGGCTGTAAGTGGCAGCACTTGGTGTATGATGAGCAGGCGCGATGGAAGCGCCAACACGTTGTTGACGCATTCGAGCGACTTGGTCAGATCCCAGTCGAAACCGTCCATTCAACAATGTCGTCGCCAGAGATCTATGGCTATCGCAACAAGATGGAGTTCTCCTTTGGCGGCTCTGCGTGGTTGACCCGTGAAGAGATCGATTCTGGGGTCGAGTTTGTTACGTCGTTTGCGCTTGGCTTGCATGTGCCCGGACGGTTTGATAAGGTCCGCCACATTACCTCGTGCATGCTACAGAACGATGTGGCGAATCGAATCCTGGAACACACACATGCCTGCGCCGAACGAACTGGTATCCAAGCCTATCATCAGCGGCACCACGACGGATTTGCTCGTCATCTCGTCATTCGCTCGAGTGTGGCAACAGGTGCTGTGATGACGATCCTCATCACAACAACTCCGAACGATGAGCACCAGGAAGCGTTTGTCAACGAGTGGTTTGAGCTTGCAGAACACTTGCCTGACGGCTCGTCGATGATTCACGCAATCAACGATACGTGGTCTCCCGTAGCTGTTGGAGATATCGTGCGTGTTGTTGGTCCAGGTTATCTCGATGAAACATCTCTTGGTATCTCGTACCGAGTTTCGCCATTCTCGTTCTTTCAGACGAACACGCTGCACTTGCCCAATTTGATCGCACGAGCACTTGATGGCGCGCAGATTCAGGAAACGGATGTTGTGTGGGACCTGTACTGTGGTACCGGTACACTCACGCTACCAGCAGCACGACGCGCACGACATGTGGTCGGAGCTGAGTTGTCGGAAGGATCCATTGCAGATGCACGATCGAATGCAGAGCGTAATGGAATCTCAAACACTGAGTTCCATGCGCTCGACTTGCATGTTCCTTCCGCGCTTGATGTGCTGAAATCGTTTCCGCAGCCTGATGTGATCCTGATCGATCCACCACGGAATGGCATGCATGAGCAAGTAGTGCGACACCTCTTGGCCGTGGCTCCAGAGCGTCTGGTCTATGTGAGCTGCAATCCAGCGACAATGGCGCGCGACTGCGCGATTCTTGCTGAGAAGTACGATGTAGTTGAGGTGACGCCCGTTGACATGTTCCCGCAGACGTATCATGTCGAGGCTGTGGGTGTTTTGCGACGTCGTTAACGTCCTATGCCAAGTCCAATTGCGCTGGCACCCCTGTATGTAGTCATGCGCATGAAGTATGTGCCTGATGCAGCACTTGGAACGCTTACTGACCGTTGATGCGTGCCCGTCGGGACGTTGAGCTCGTCAACCAGCACAGCTACCTGACGTCCCATGATGTCAACAACATCGATAAGCACTGGCGATGGTGATGTAACGGTGAAGATGAGCGATGTTGTGCCTGGTGTCACCACAGGCATCCCACTTACAAACAGGATGCGGTCCTGCGTCGGTGTCACCGTGAACTCACTCGCGTTGAGCCCCATGCCTTTCGCAGCACGCCGTGCAGCACCAGTCGTTGCAGCAATGCTATCATATGATGATCCAGCAGCGAGCACAAAGCATACTTGTTGCGTTTGACCGGGTTCTAGCGTGAAAGGTCCGCCGCCAATCACTCCCGATACATCTGTGATCCGCGAGTTTGCGCGACGAATGCCCCCTGACATCATGAGCCACTTCTCTGCGCGCAAGAAATTGTCGTAGATACTCGGTGATGACGCATCACCCTCGTTATCGACGGCAAAGAAATTCGTTGGCAGTGGGGAGACCATCGCCACACCGATTGACGGAAGGGATGAATCGCGGGTATTCTGGAACAAGCCAATTCCCGTGCGTGCGTCGTAGGCGCAGCCGTTGTTCGCCCCCATTGGACCAATATCGAAGTCGAAAAAGTAGCTCGCGTAGATATCGCGAATGGTCGTATCGAGTCGATTCCGAATGTCAAGTGCAACGATAACTGCATCGCGAACAGAATCTGCTGTGAGCGCGTATACGTTCGATGTGACATCCACACCCACAGGAGATGGATCGACTCGGTCGGAGAATGACGTTGTTACGCGAGCACCTGCGCCCGTGCTATCTGCACGCAACTCGGCAACACGTTCGATTCCAAACAACATGTCCTTCGTTTCCGTTGTTGCACCACGAGCCACATTCGGCAAGTCGCGTGGCTGCGTTCCGATCATAAGCGCGCCTTCGAACAGCGTGTTGTCACTTCCGTTGTGCGTAAAGCCAACACCCTGAAGGTTTCCCGGATAGTCGTTGAATCCGATGTTGCCAATAGAGTTGATCGTCGTTGCAATTCGGTTTGCCTGAAGCGTGCGGTACGTAGGGTTCACAGTTGTTGTGATCATCTGTCTGCTCACAACTGTATCGGCGTCATAGATCAGGACAAGGAGGCGCAGCTCGCCGTCGAACGTAGCGTCGTCAGGGATGATTGTCGTGAATGCTTCCGTCAGTGTCCGCGTTTCGCCAGGCAACACCGTGCCGACAGCAACGGAGTCTTGCACAAGAATTGGTGAGAATGTCGACGGTGCAGGAGCAATCTTCACAGCGCACTGTTGAAGTGCCGATAGCTCGTTGCTGAGCGTGATTGTCACGCGACATTCATCGCGTGGCTGGATGTAGCCGTTGCCATCTCGATCGACAATGCTCCAAGACGTAACTGTTGCCCAACGAGGGTTCGACTGACTAAGAGCACGTAGAGCATTTACGCGTCCCACACCAAACTCTCCAACAAAGACGGTGTTGAGACTGTCGATGTTGTCGCAGCCCACCTTCACAGCAGCATGCAGTTGCGATGGCGAGAACCACGGAAATTGAAGGTGTACCAGTGCAGCCACGCCGGCTGCTACAGGCGACGCCATTGATGTGCCATCGAAGAAGTCGTATGCATCGCCAGGGATCGTGGAGTAGATGGCAACGCCAGGAGCGCATACATCCACACTGCTATGCGTGTTGGAGAAGTAGGCGAGTCTGTCGCGTTCGCCTGTTGCTGCAACAGAGAGCACCTCAGGATACGCTGCGGGATAGAACGCCATTGACGAGCCTTCATTACCAGCGGCTGCAACCACGAGCGCTCCGAGATCTGCTGCTTGCTGAATAACCTCTCGGTCGGCAGTCGACGACGAGCCGCTTCCAAACGAACAGTTAATGACAGAAGCACCCATTGACGCAGCGTACAGGATGCCATCGGCAGAATTTGCTACAGTCGTTGACTGTGGATCGTCACGGCCGATCTTGATTGCCATCACGCGGACATTCGTCGCAACGCCAGATCCGCCGATCCCATTGTTTGAAATTTCTGCGATGATGCCACCAACGTGCGTACCATGACTGTTTCCTGGCAACGGAGAGTTGTCGGGTGTCTGACCATCTGCGCCAACGAAGTCCCAGCCAAAGAAGTCATCGACGAATCCATTGCCATCATCGTCGACACCATTGCTGCGTCGATCTGCGCCGTTTTGATCGGTACCCATCTCACCATCGTTGCGCCACGTGTTTGCGCCGAGATCAACGTGAGTAGTGTCAATGCCCGTATCAATCACGCCGACCACCACGATTGAGTCCTTCGGTAGAAGCGACCACGCATCAAAACTCTTTACGAGGTTATGGTGGTACTGTCGAGTAATGTCTGGATCGTTTGGTGTGTCGACGATACGCTGCACGGGAAGGGGCTCGGCATACTCTACGTCAGGATGTGTGGCGAGTTTGCGTGCGGCAACAACAACGTCGATGTCTAGCGAGAAGCGAACAACAGCAATGCGAGTCAGACGTGCAGAGGATGAGCGTATGCGGAGTTGATTGCGTCGAGCATAGGCCGCATCGACCGACGTTAGCGTCGCTTGTGAGATGTAGCCATGGGTGGAGTGATCACCGAGGAACTCAGTTAACGAGCTGATCGCGCCACTGCGTCCATTTGCTAGCCATGACTGCAGCGTAGGGGAGTCCGCCTTCAGCGCAACGATGACTGTCCTTGATTCAAGATCTGCTCTACATGGCTGCATTGCGAACAGCGTCAGTGCAAGAACTGCTATGCCAAGGACGATGCGCATTACTTGCCCTTCCAGGTGATACGTTTGCGCATGATGCGCTGATTGCCGAGACGCACTTCCGCCACGTACTCACCGTCGACCACCGTCTTGCCATTTGCATCTCGTCCATCCCACGTGAGCGTATATGCACCGGGTGCCTGTATCCCGCGGAACGGCTGACTTACAGCAATTGCCTGTGTGGAATACACCACGATGTCAACTTCAATGGTTTCGTCCACCACGTATCGGATGACGGGGCTTACGTCTTCGGCGATGCCAAATAGCTTGGCGATATCACCAAAGCTCACCATCGCATTACCGGTACCCATTGGCGTCAAGAGAACACCTGGAACGTACATCGCATTTGCAATCGTGAGTTGATACTGCGTGCGTTCCTGTGGAGTTGGCTGGAGGATCGATGACGGAATGTCCATCGTTGAGCGAATCTGCTCCCAGATTGATGGACGACGTTCGAGTTCTGCACGATAGCGGAGGAATGACGATGTCTCCTGCAACGACGCGGCAAAGCGGCGAGCAGCCGGGATGCGGAGTGCCATCGCAGTGGAGTATGCCGAGTCTTGTTCTGCAGTCGAGCGCGTGCGAATCTCGCCAGGTATCGCAACACGCGAATCATCATACGTTGAGTCTGCCATCAGAAACTCGGCAGGCGTCAGAATGCGAGGCTGGATTGCTCCGCCCTTCGTTGATGGTTGCGCATACGCGTGTCCTACTGCGACGCTCAGAAGCACAGTGACCACGATGAGTAAGCGAGGTGAGAAGCAACGTATCATGAGTGACCGAAAAATACAGAAGCCGTCATGACTGGTCACGACGGCTTCGAGATAATTCGCGTGTAGACGAAAATGTTACTGCTTCAGGATAGATGCATCCTTGAGCATGTCGCCAAGCGTTACTGCTGGGGAAGACGGAATGTTGACGGATGGACCGCGATCGCCACGGTCGCCACGGTCGCCGCGATCACCACGATCCGAGCGTTCCGGACGTGAATCGTCCTGCTGCTGTCCGCCGATGCTGCCATCCTCGCCCTTCATCGCAAGGATCAAGGACGCGTTTTCTGGCGTGCAGTCAACGATAACGCACGTAATTGTGTCGCCCACATTCACTTGCACCTTCTGGCCGCGACCAGCATTGAGGATCTTCGAGCGTGGCATGAAGCCGTCGAATGCATCAGCAATGCGTACGACTGCGCCTTGCGTGCTGACGCTCTGCACAACACCCTGGGTTTCAGATCCCACAGGCATCGTCGTTGGAAGCGCGAGCCATGGATTCTCAAGCGTTTGCTTGTAGCCCAGTGCGAGCTGATGCTTTTCTTCGTTGGTCGAGAGCACCACGACGTCGATCTCTTGATTGACGTTGATGACTTCTGATGGATGCTTGACACGGCGTGTCCAGCTAAGCTCGCTGATGCGGAGCAGACCCTCGATCTTTGGCGCAACCTGTACGTATGCACCAAAGTCAGTGATGCGGCGGACAGTACCCTTGAGCTTCATGCCCGTTGTGAACTTCTCTGCTGCGCCCTTCCACGGATCTTCTTCATGCTCCTTGTGCGAGAGCGAGAGTTTGCGCTTTTCGCGATCGATCTCTGATACCGTTACCTTGAGCTTGTCGCCCTTCTTAACAACATCTGCAGGGTTTTCGACGCGTGAGCGTGACAACCGCGATACGTGGACAAGACCTTCAACACCGCCGATGTTGACGAATGCGCCGAACTGCGTTACGGATGATACCACACCATCGTACACACCGCCCTGTTGAATGCCGTTCCAAAACTCATCAAGGAGAATCTCGCGACGCGTCACAACCGCAGACTTGTAGCCTGTATCGTCTGATTGCAGTTCGTGAACCTTCACGCGGATCGTTTGGCCGAGCAGACCGTTGAGATCCTCTTCGGTGACATTCTTACGAACGCCAAAGTGCGATGCTGGCAAGAAAATGCGGAGTCCATTGAACTCGCCACGCAAGCCGCCCTTGACGCGCTCAGCGATCGTAACCTCGAACGCTGTACCCGCAGTCTTGAATCCTTCGAGCATAGCATACGCATCGTCGCGCTGCTTGCGTTCTTCCTCTTTCCGCTTGCGTTCTTCTTCACGCTTTGCCGCCTGCTCTGCTTTTTCAGCTTCGCTCATTGCAGGGGCTGCGTCAGCTGCCTCTGCAGGAGCTGCGGTTGCAGCAACCTCGGCCGAGGCCGTTGGTGCAGGTTCGGCAGCAGCGGCAACAGGTGCCTCTGGCTGCGCTTCAGTTGATGGTTGCGGTGCAGATGCCTCAGGAGTTTGAGGTGCTTCTGGCGTCTCTGCTGCGTCGTTGATCTGTTCGGACATAACCTGATCGAAGAACAAGTGGAGGAAGTGGAAAGCTCACCTTGCGGGTGATCGAGTCCTGTCCCTAAGGGCAGGGTTACGAAGATACAGGAAAACGCACCACTCAGCACACACAGGTAAATGCGGCAACGTTTGGGATTCCGGAATCCCTGCCGTATGTTTGTCGGCTACAATCCATGTAACCCTGCCGTTGGTCTGGACGCCGACGGCTGCGCAAGGCAACCATAGGAGGTCCACCATGAGTGTTCGTCGCCTGTACGAAACCACATACATCATCAATGCGGCCCTTGAGGACGCAGAGATCGACGCCGTAGCTGCGCGCGTCAATGCCTTTCTCGAAGAGAATGGTTCAACTCTCGTTGAAGTAAACAAGATGGGCCGTCGTCGTCTTGCGTACCCAATCAAGAAGAAGTACAACGGCTACTACGTCTACACGGCGTTTGAAGCACCAGCAGCTACGCTGCCGATGCTTGAGAAGTTCTTCTTCCTTGAGGACGCGGTGATCCGTCACCTCTCGCTCCAGCTTGACCCAAAGCTTCGTGAGTTCCGCAAGGTTCGTGCAGAAGCGCAAGCATTGCGTGCCGCACAAATGGCTGAAGCAGCCAAGAATGGCTCGCCAATTTAATCACCCTCGAATCCAGGTACGACCATGAAAATCATTCTTCGTCAAGACGTAGAAAACCTGGGCGCCATCGGTGAGATCGTCACGGTGAAGCCAGGTTACGCCCGCAACTTTTTGATCCCGAACCAACTCGCGTACGTTGCATCGGCCGGTGCGATGCGTGCTCTCGAATCAGAGAAGAAGCAGTACGAGCAGAAGATGGCAAAGGCCCGCCAGCATGCCGAAGCGGTAGCTGGACAGCTCGCAGAACTTCAAATCACGATCTCAATGCAGGTTGGTGAAGAAGGTCGCGTCTTCGGTTCGGTAACGGCACCGATGATTGCACAAGAGCTTGAACTCCGCGGCTTCCATGTTGATCGCCGCAACATCATGATTGACGAGCAAATCAAGACGCTCGGCATTTTTGAGGTAAAGGTGAAGCTCCACAGCGATGTTATCGCCCCGCTCAAGGTGTGGGTGATCGGCCAAGAGTAATTCGGCCTACCATTGAACAATCCCAAAGCCCGCACGAACGATCGTGCGGGCTTTTGTGTTTATTGCCACATGAAACGTTACATCATTACCGGTGGTACCGGTTTTCTCGGACGTGCCATTACTGCGGCACTTCAGCAACGTGGCGATGACGTCGTGTGTATCACGCGGGGTCGCGGCAATGGCGGCAGCTTGCGCACGTGGGAAGAACTCCCGTCAGTTATCGAAGGTGCTCATGCGGTAATCAACCTTGCCGGATCGAGCGTGGGTGGACCCCGGTGGTCGGCACGGGTGCGACATGAGATTCTTACGAGTCGCACCGAATCAACACGCAAGGTTGTCGATGCCATCGCGAGCGCACAGCAGCGTCCAGCGCTGATCAGTGCGTCTGCCGTTGGGTATTATGGCAACACGATGATCCCAAGTAACGAGGCTCTGCCGGCTGGCCAGACCTTCCTTGCCGAAGTAACGGCAGCGTGGGAGCGAGAGGCAGAGCGCGCTCGTGCGCACACGCGCGTGTGCACGATGCGCATTGGAGTTGTCCTCGATCCTCGTGAGGGGGCGCTGCCCAAGATGGCGCTGCCAATGAAGCTTGGGATAGGGGGCGCACTTGGATCGGGCCGACAGCATCTTCCGTGGGTGCACCGTGATGATGTCGTAGGTGCATTTCTCTGGGCTGCCGACGACTCCTCCGCGTTCGGTCCGTACAACGTGGTTGCGCCCGAAACAGTGACAATGCGCCAATTCGCCAAAGCTCTGGGGTCGGTACTGCACCGTCCATCATGGCTGCCAGTTCCAAGTCCAGTTTTGCGGCTTCTGCTTGGTGCTCAAGCCGACGTGGTGCTGCATGGACAGTGGGTTATTCCGAGTCGTTTGCTCGGCACGCCATTCCGCTTTTCGCATCCGCAGCTCACCGAAGCACTGCGTGATCTCCTGGGCAAAGCCCCTTGAACTTTTTTGGTTAACTTGCACGCCTTCAATCTCGAATAATATCCAGCCAGGAAGTGTTGCATGAGCATCGAAGTTGTCATGCCCAAGATGGGCGAGTCAATCCAAGAAGGTAAAATCCTTCGTTGGGTAAAGAACGTTGGCGACAAGGTTGAGCGCGACGAGGTGATCCTCGAAATCTCGACTGATAAGGTCGACACAGAAGTTCCTTCGCCATCGGCTGGCGTGATCACGGCGATCATGTTCCAAGAGGGTGACACCGTCGAGGTTGGCAAGGTTATCTGTGTGCTCGGTGGTGAAGGCTCAGCTGCTGCTGCTCCAGCACCAGCCGCCGCACCAACTCCTGCGCCAACTCCTGCACCAGCCCCTGTTGCTGCTCCTGCGCCTGCTCCAGCGGCTTCTCCAGCGGCTGCTCCTGCAGCCGGTGGTGGTGAGATCGACGTTGTGATGCCGAAGATGGGCGAGTCGATCCAAGAAGGTAAGGTCCTTCGCTGGGTCAAGAAGGTGGGCGATAAGATCGAGCGCGACGAAGTGCTCCTCGAAATTTCAACTGACAAGGTGGATACTGAAGTGCCGTCACCTGCAGCTGGCACACTTGTTGCGATTCTCGCAAACGAAGGTGACGTTGTAGAAGTTGGTAAGGTCGTTGCACGTCTTGCGTCGGGCGCAGGCGCTGCCGCACCTGCACCTGCTCCTGTGGCTGCACCAGCAGCGGCAGCAGCTCCAGCACCAGCACCAGTAGCCGCAGCACCGGCTGCCGTTGCAGTGAATGTCGCACACGCTGCAACTTCAAGTGTACCTCGTCAATCAGGTGCGCGATTCTACTCGCCACTTGTTCGTAGCATTGCTGCAGCTGAGAACATCTCTGTTGCAGAGCTCGACAGTATCCCAGGAAGTGGCATTGAAGGCCGCGTGACGAAGAACGACGTGATGGGCTACCTCGCGCGTCGTGGCACTGGTGCACCAGCACCGGTTGCTGCATCGGCACCAGCGCCAGTTGCACCAGCGGCATCGGCACCAGCTCCAGCAGCTGCGCCTGCAGTGCTCACTGGTGGACAGTCAGAAGTCATTCCAATGGATCGTATGCGCCAGCTCATCGCTGAGCACATGGTTCGCTCGAAGCACACATCACCGCACGTTACAAGCGTCGCTGAAGTAGATGTGACGGGCATCGTGAAGCTTCGCGAAAAGGTCAAGGACGCATTCCAGAAGCGTGAAGGCTTCAAGCTCACATATAATCCGTTCTTTGGATGGGCTGTATGCGAAGGCGTGAAGGCATTCCCACGCATTAACGTGAGTGTTGACGGAACGAACATCATCCAGCACAAGCGCGTGAACCTCGGCATGGCTACAGCGTTGCCAGATGGTAACCTTATCGTGCCTGTGATCAAGGGTGCTGATACGTTGAACATCACTGGTGTTGGTCGTTCGATGCAGGATCTTGCAGATCGTGCACGCTCGAAGAAGTTGTCGCCAGATGATATTGCTGGTGGCACAATCACGGTCACAAACGTTGGTTCATTCGGTTCGCTCTTCGGAACACCAGTGATCAACCAGCCACAGACATGTATCGTGGGCATCGGCGCAATTCAGAAGCGTCCGGTTGTGCGCGAACTTGATGGTGAAGACGTGATCGTTGTGCGCAGCATGGTGTACTTGTCCATCACGTACGATCACCGCGTTATCGACGGTTCGCTCGCAACGCAAGCACTCGCTGCAATGAGCCGAGCTCTTGAGTCGGTGAATGAGAATACGGTAACGCTCTAAGCGTAACCGACCAACCAGGTCGTAGAGAATATTCTGCGGGAGTTTATGCGCAAGCATGAACTCCCGCGTTCGTTATGCGCCAGCATTCCGCTCGAGAATAATCGTCACTGGCCCATCGTTGACAATGTGAACCTGCATCATGGCTCCAAACACGCCTGTTTCGACGTACAACGGAGTGTCACTTGCAGAGGCGCGGTTGCGTGCCATATCTACAAACGCATAGTACAGTGGCTCTGCATGTTCCGGACGTGCAGCGTCCATGTATGATGGACGTGTGCCCTTCGTGAGATCGCCGTAGAGCGTGAATTGCGACACGAGAAGAATCCCTCCGCCGGTGTCGCGAACCGAGAGATTCATTTTGCCGTCGTTATCCGG
>Ga0209229_10001083_pt1 | contig 11205 bp, 9 predicted proteins | sample SanBayMetagenome_FD_187466 | JGI IMG/M metagenome (GOLD analysis project Ga0209229, IMG submission 187466) | Freshwater and sediment microbial communities from dead zone in Sandusky Bay, Ohio, USA (SPAdes) (version 2) | ecosystem: Environmental > Aquatic > Freshwater > Lentic > Sediment | place... | reverse complement strand
TGTTGTAAACCGCACTCGGTGTGAGGATAAGCATCTCAATGCTTCCGATCATCTTTACTTCAAAGTCCGTTTCCTCAGCCGAATTGAAAGACTTCTGATACGCGTTGCTGCAATCACGATCACTAAAGTCACCCCATTCCATTACACCGGTCTTCTTTGATGCATCATAGGATTTAACTCGGAACCCCGTATTACAGTTATTTCCCAACCAAGAATTTTTTATCTTGTGATATTCAATAAAGGCAGAAACGGTTTTTTCATCGTTTTTTGTCGGATAGCCGTCCCAGTCGTGGCTGACAGAATTTCTATACTGATCTTCCGAAACCGCGAAAGTAATGTCATAGCCTATGGAACCCGACTTGAACAGCGCATCTGCCCTGCAGTTCGGAAATTTTATCTTTTCATCAGAATTACAAAATGTACTGATGAGTTCAGCGATTTTCTTGCCGCTTAAATCTTTCTCAAGAAAACATACTTGATCGTTCGCGGTTACCTTGTCTTTATCTACTTTAAAAGTAGCGCAATTCTTATCGAATACAATATCACCGTTGGTTGGAGAGCCCTCATACAAGGGTGGATTATAAATCCATTGATTATCCTTCGAAAGGATAAACTCCTTGCCCCATTTTTTCTGCTTGAGCCAAGTTGGTGTCGACCCTGAGGAACCCTTATAAAGAACCAATTCCGAACTATATTCCTTGAAAGTAGATCCTAGTTTCTCAATTTTAATCGTCTCAATTCGCAACATATCCTTAAAGACAGTTCCATTCTCAAGTTGACCAGACTCATCTGATCCGATGATCAGACCTTTTTTGAATAGGGCTTCGGCACTCGCCACCGTTACTTCGCCCGCTTTTGTTCCAGCGATGATATTGTTTATCTGACCAGATACTTTCGTCGAGACTTCTTGTTTGAGCTGCTGAATTACTTGTTCTCTCGGCCTCATTAAATTACCAGAGGAATCGAGATTCGTTGCGACCATCTCTGTTACGCTCTTCATAATTCTTTCTTGTATTACTTTCTGCCCGGCCGCAGTATCCGAAGACTTAGAGAGTTCATTGTCACTCGTTTTACGTTGGGCAATCTGAGCTTTTACTTCCTTCGCCACATCACCCAACGCGACTGAAACAACGCGGGCTACGTCATGCACTTTTGTATTTGATTTGGCCACATAATTATTTCCTAGGAGGTCTACTTGCAGACCCACGTTGGCTTTGGCCCTGTCCTCAGCCTCCTTTAGGCCGGCAGTATCAGTTTTTATCGAGGGGTCAGCCACAATAATCTGACTGACCATTGTTGTTAGAGGCGTGACAACTTCAGGCCTGGTAGCGGGGGCCGCGAGATTGAAGGGCTCCTTTCCAGCCTGACCGATCGTTTGCCCGTTGTCGTCTTTATCCTTTGCGCTGGCAGTTACCTCTGCAACCACGTGAAGCCCTTCAACCTCCCCCGAATAAGAAAACTCGTATTTACCGTCTTTATCTGTTAAGGCAAACGGCTCCCCAGTATCACATGCTAAATTTTTATTAAGGTCTAAACAAACTTTTGCGCCCTCAATAAGGCCGTCGATTACGGTTCCGGAAAAGGAACTTCCGTTGTATCCTCCGCCCCCACCACCACAGCCCGGGAGAATTACGGTCGCAAACAAAAGAGATAAAACAAATTTATGCTGAAAAAGCCGTTTCATATTTACCCCGCTAGTGGATGGTTTTAGCTCAGTCTTAGAAATAAAGCCTGAGCCAGAGTCTATCAATCAAATCGTCTGGCTGTCCATGACAAAAATAAGAACTATCGTACAAGTGAGTTTATCTCGATCAACGGCATCATGACTGCCAGAACAATGATTAGAACAATACCGCCCATCGTCACAATGAGCAGGGGCTCGAGCACCGCGGTCAAGAGGGTCGTCCGATAAGAAAGTGCGTCCTCGAACTCCTTGGCGGCGATCGCCAACATCTGTGGGAGCTCCCCGCTTTGCTCGCCCGTCATAGCCATCTGAACTAACAGGCTCGGAAACACGCCGGTGCTGCCAAGCGACCTACCCAAAGGGGCGCCCTCTTTGACCAGGCTGTTGACCTGACCGGCCTGAGTCCTTAGCCAAGAGTTTTTCAGTGCCTGCCCACTGTGATGCAGAGCTGTCGGCAGGGCTACACCCCCGAACAGCATGATCGAAAGCATATTGGCAAAACGGGCTGACTCTGCCAGACGAGCCATCGGCCCAAGTAGAGGAATCTTCAAAATCACACGATCAATACGGAGTCGAAATTGTGTCTTCGTCCGGTATCTGTATGCTAAGGCGCATGCTGTGACAGCGACAACCATAGCAATTACTCTGCCCCAGCTGGAGATGAGCTCAGAAACCAGAATCAGGACCTGTGTAAGAAAAGGCAGGCTCTGTTTCTGGGCCACCAAGACCCCAACGACCTGAGGTACCACGTAGGCCATTAGACCCAACACAATGAAAAAAGCAATCGAGCTAACGATAACCGGGTAAGCGAGCGCCCCCAAAAGCCCCGCCTTCAGGGCGTTCTGGGTCTTGAGCGCGTCGGCGAGCTTTCCGAGCACTATCGGCAGGCTCCCTGAGAGCTCCCCTGACGCGACAACGGCCCGATAAGAGTCTGAAAATTCTCGTGGATATCGGCTAAGGGCGCGGGCAAAGCTTCCGCCCTCGCGAACTGAGGACCGTACGCCAAGAAAAATCTCTCTAGCCCCCGCACGGGTAGTCTGTTCAGCAAGAACTACAAGACACTGGTCCAGTGGCAGGCCCGCTTTGAGGAGGGTAGCAAGCTGACGGGTCAAAAACTCAAGCTCGCGCGATGGCAGGCTTGATCGCGGAATCAGCCTCGCCAGCGAACTAGTGCCCGGACTCTTCAAAGGTGAGCACCCGCGAGACCTCCTCGGCCGAGGTAATACCCGCATCGATCCATCGCTGCGCATCTTTTGCCAATGGGACCATCCCAGCCTTCAGAGCGATCGCGTGTAACTGGATAGCGTCGGCGGACTGTTTGATTGCCGAACGAAGCTCGCCGCTATTGGTCATGAGCTCAAACACACCAGTCCGTCCAAAATAGCCTGCTTGTTTGCACTCGATACAGCCCAAAGGATTTGCCCTATAAGCAGATGAGGCCGCTCGGCCCTCATTAACAATTCTGCACACGCCACATAGCTTTCTGACTAAGCGTTGAGCAAGTACACCATTAATGGTTGAAGAAAGCAAAAATGGCTCAATACCCATATCAATCAAACGCGTGATCGACGATGGCGCATCGTTCGTATGCAGCGTTGCTAAAACCAAGTGTCCTGTCAAGGCTGCCTGAACAGCAATCTGCGCGGTTTCGAGGTCCCGAATCTCACCGATCATCAGAATATCCGGATCTTGACGAAGAATCGCCCGTAGCGCTGCAGCAAAGCTGAGGCCAATCTTCGGCTGAACCTGGGTCTGTGCCACGCCAGCCATCTCATACTCAATTGGATCCTCTACGGTCATGATGTTGTCCGCACTTGTTCGAATCGCCTCAATTGCGCCATAAAGAGTTGTAGTCTTGCCAGAACCCGTAGGCCCCGTGACGAGCACGATACCATTTGGCATTGCAATCAAACGGCGAAATTCGGCAAGCAACTCTGGTGGCATTCCTAGAGAGGTCAAGTCAGCACTGCCCGCTTCTTTTCGCAACAGACGCATCACTACTCGCTCGCCATGACCAGTGGGCAGCGTGGATACCCTCACATCAACCATCTGATCTTCAAGCCGCGTGGTAATTCTGCCGTCTTGCGGAAGCCGCTTCTCGGCGATATCTAAGTTCGCCATGATCTTAATGCGAGAGACAATTGCAGCATAGATATCGCGTGGCGGGGCGGCAACATCTTTAAGTACACCATCGATACGAAATCGGATTTGCGTTTTTTGGCCATAGACTTCGAGGTGGATATCCGAAGCCTGGCGAACAATCGCATCGTTAAAAATCATCGTAACGATCCGGATTATCGGAGCGTCAGCGTTTAACCCATCATCATCTAAAAGTCCTGCGGCCGGATCGCGCAGTAAAGCTGAAAGCTCTCTGCCCAGGGATACACCCCCGATCAGATCGGCAGCACTCTCACCGGTCTTTAGATCAGCAGCACCCTGAAACTCGGTCTCTGAAACGAACCGCTCGGAACGCTGCGCGGAGCGATTGGCCTGCTCAGAGAGTCGATAAAGCCCGTACGCCCAAAGTGGTGCCGAGCTGGAAATTAGAACCTCACGGTGCTCGCGATCCTCCACAACGCCGAATGACTGAAGGTTAAAAAGCATGGCTATCGCTTCGCCGGGAGGGGAGGCTTAATTCTGGGAAGCGGGCTCTCCTCGAGCAATGGGGAACCAAACTCGGGCAGTGTCGGTGGGCCCTGAACAAACTCTCCCCGTTGAGCGCGACGAATCATGTCATAACGATTGGCAGTCACCACATTTGAGTCTTCTGCCGAACGAAGAATTACAGGGCGCAAGAAAACAAGCAGATTGCTTTTGACGCGAGACTTCGTGTCGTAGCGGAAGATAGTTCCTAGCACCGGAATATCCCCGAGAAAGGGGACTTTGCTCTGCCCCATGACCTCCCGATCTTCGATCAGCCCACCCAGCACAACGATCTGCTCATCATCAACGAGTACCGTTGACTCAATTGCTCGCCTATTAGTGATCAAACCGCTTGTCGCTGCAAGGCTTCGATCGGATGAAACGCTGGAGACCTCTTGGAAGATTTGTAAACGAATTGCACCACCCTCGGTCACCATCGGACGCACCCGCAAGGTAGTACCAACGTCACGCCGCTCGATGGTCTGAAATGGGTTTGGATTTACGCCAGTGGTATAGGTACCGGTGAGAAACGGCACATTCTGGCCAATCATGATGCGAGATTCCTCATTATCTAAAGTTAAAAGATTGGGAGTTGCAATCACATTTGTATTACCCCGCGACTCTAGTGCCCGTGCAAGCGCACCAAGGTTTGCAAAAGTATCTCCGTTGTATGTAATGGTTCCCCGAATAAGGCCAATATTCAGTCCGCGCGCTGCCCCGGTTGGATTTGCAGCCAGCTCCAAAAGATTCGTACCCGTTCCAGCACTGCCGAAATTAGTCCCACCAATGGCTCGCGATGCGCTAGTATTTAGACCGTCGAGGTATTGAAATTGAACACCAAACTCCGCTGCCCGATCGGAGCTAACCTCCACGATCAAAGATTCTATGTAAACTTGGGCGCGACGGACATCGAGCTGGTCAATAACCGCACGTATCTCACGGTAGACGGATTGCGGTGCTACAACAACCAGCGCATTTAGAGTGGGTTCAGGCCGAACTAAAACACCCTCTCCCAGAACTATGTCCGCAACAGGCAGCGTGGAAGGCGCGGACGATGACAACGGCAAAGCCCCGGGGGGTTGGCTAGTCAGATTAGAAGATGCTCCGGTGACGGGAGGCTCAGCAGACCGCGGCCGGGATCCCCCACCAGCCGCAGGGTCTGCTGAAGGCGTCGTGGTCGAGCGGAAAATACTCTGCAAGACCGTTGCCAAATGGCGAGCCTCGGCATTTCGAAGATAAACAACGTGCACGTTGCCCGGCGTACTATTGGGCACATCTAGCTGGCGTGCAAACCTCAGCGCCTGCTCAACCCGAGACCGATCATAGCCGCGAATGTAAAGCGTATTCGTGCGCGCGGCAGGAATAAAAGTAATACGCTGATAGGCGGTATCTGCTGGCTGACCGATCCTAGAGAGCGGCTCATTCAAAAGCCGATCAATCATGACTGCGAGATCGGCAGGCAGCAGGTGTTGGGAGACATACGATTCAACCGCACCGATGTTTGAAACATCAAGTGAGGAAATAATTTTTTCGATACGTGCCATATTTTCGGCCGTGTCTGTAACGACTATCGCATTGGATTGCGGCAGAGATGACAGCGGATTGGATGCGGGCACCAACGCCCTAATTGCGTTAAGTACTTGTGCGGCTGACTCGTACCGTAACGTGAAAACACGCGTTAGCATGCCCACAGCCGGTCGCTCGCCTGCAACGCGGCCGCCGGCAGTCTTCGCATCTGCCGACGGGAGAATCTTGATCGCATTGTCTGATTCGATCACCGAAAAGCCCTGCAACGACAAGGCAGAAACAAAAATCGCATAGGCTTTAGCAATAGGAATTTGTCCTGGTGACTCGAGGGTAATTTTTCCCTTGACCCGAGGATCAAGGAGTATGGTGATACCCATAGACTGGCCGAAGGCCGTTGCCACCTCTGCAATTTCGATCTCGCGGAAATTAAGCATTACCCCTTGGGTCGCAGGAGCAGATGCTGCGGCGCCTGTTGGCTGCGAAGATGATGGCTGCGCGAGCGTTAGGACGGGGGTGGCAGCGAGACTAGTCATCAGCACGACGAACGCAAAACGTCTACCCAAGCCTCGCATCTCTGATTTGTTAATGACTGAATTCATAGACCTCACCATTTTTTTTACCGACGGTTGCCATCATTCCCACCAGATACTCACATAATCGCTGGCATCGCATCTGCCCCCTGACCGTCACCCGGTCGGCCCACTCGCCCTGGGCGGACAGCCAAAGTGCAGACTCCGGCGAAGAGTCCAATAAAAAACGCGTCAGATTGGGCCCTGAGGAAGACACTGTCAGCCGAACATCACCAAGGGGCCGAATGGGAGCCAATGCCGATGCGACCTCGGAAAGCTCAATAACTAACTTATCGGATTTTAGGTCAGGACGTGACGCCCAGGGCTGAAGAATCTCAGGCCACGAACCCCTGATGCGGCCCGAGACACGGGCCAGGCCCATAAGGCCCGGCAGGCTCTCGAACCTCAGCGGCTCCAATGTCCATTGGCCTGCCGGCAAATAAACGCCTGATGTCGACAAGCCAATCTGAAACATCGATGAGGCGCCACGAAGTTCGGCAGATTTAATCGCAACTGTCACCTGTGGCGACCAGAGATCAAATCCAACGCGCCAGATCACGGGGGCAGACAGCCGCTGCCACTCTGAGGCAACCTTCCCTGGAGCTAAATCAGCTTCGCTGAGGACAGAGAAGTTGATGATAGGAATCCCACTACCACTCCAGAGTGTGCCCTTAGGCTCGGCAATTCGAATCATTCCGGAGCTCAGTGCGGCAACAACGCGATCTGCCCATACTGCCGGAGCATTTACCGTAACGGTCAGGCAAAAGACCAACACAAAGGCGAGCATCGCAAGTGCCACCCGCTTTTTAGTCATGGTGAGAGCTCCAGCTCGATTTCCGCCGATGCAAGGCCTAAGCTAGCTGAGTAAATCGAAATCTCCTTTAGGCTGGGATGAAGGCTTGCACTCGATAGGAATGCTAATAAGTTTCCGACGGGTTGATCTGGGGCCCGCAATCTCACACTGGTAATCGTCGCGCTTTTCGTCTCGAGCTGCACAGCATAAGCTTTTTTCATCTCGCCAATCCATTTCTCTACATTCGGGCCGCGCAGCCCATCTGAAAGCTCAACCGGCTGAAGCTTCACAAAAATTCTATGATTCGCAAGATTAACCTCTGCCAAAGCAACGTCTTTATGTTTTTTTAACGTCTCAATCAATTGGGCCTGGATAAGTAACTGGCTTTTTTCGTCGACCGAGCGAAGCGTTAAGTTCTTCAACGTTGACCAAGTCATACTAACAACGGACTGACTAGACCCCTTGTTAGTCTCAATTAGAATTCGTAAACTCTGAATCTGAGTTATCCCTGAGCGCCGAATTTCTCCGCTAATTAAATTTGAAAATCTCCAGTAAGCAGATCCGCTCTCTTGCAAGGCTTGATCAATTCTCCCAGCAGCGGGAACGGGAAGCGCCTGCTGCTTTAGAGTCTGCACCGCGAAACTTATTGATGCCGTAAGCACGAGGCCGAGCGCGCTTATCCCTAGCCAGGAAGAAAGAAATTGTCTAGCCCGGTTAATAATTCCGTGCCAAGCCAAATCTGTCGCATCGATACCATCTCTGGCGAACCCCGCAAGACCACGATCTCTAAAGAGCTCGAGGTGTAAGTCAGGAGATTTTGATAGCTCGCCGAAAACCAATGGGCGCGAGATGCGCTGCGCAATCTGCCGGGAATAGATGCTTGTTGACCCCGCATGATAAATCTGTTTGGGCCGTGCGAGATTGAGCTTCTCTAGAGCGCAGTGCATACTTTGAAGTTCTGTTTCGCTTCCCACTGACCAAGTCAGAAATCCACAACTTGTATAACGAAGCGTTAGTGTCTGTGATGTTTCATAAATAGCCCATCCTGCCGCAGGCAGCGGCAGATAAAACGCGAGTGGCACCGCCGAACCGGCGGTCACTGCCCTTTCCCGTAGTGTAATGACTGGGCTACGAAACGTGAGATTCATTCGATGTACAACAAATCCAACTGCTTTTCGATAACGAGCGACACGTAAAACTACAAAGCCTTGTTCCAATAATTCCGCATAAAGATCGGGTGCAAGCGCATTCGAATCCACCCCCATCATGGCGGGTGATACAACAAGCAGCCGAGGTTTTATGCCCGGAATTCTGTGCCTGAGCCAACCAAGCCAGCTAGACGGTGGCTTGGTTGGTGGGCTCAGCTGCGGCTGATGGTCCTCGGCGAGGATTTCATAAACAATCGACTGCACGCTAATTAATTCTCTCGATAATCCAAAATCATCACTTGGCGGCCCTGACGCATAAGCAAGGCCTGAAAACTGAGCTCCAAACGGCCAAAACGAGCAAGCCCCTCAGCCCGAAAAAAACTAGATTTCACATCTAATTCATTACTTGATACCGGGATTGTGCCTGCAAGTGCCGCATTTATCTCGGCAATGTCCCGAAAGGGTGCCCGCTGACGTGCCTCGATAAGCCGGTCCACAATCGCGCGGCTGTCCCCGCCGACCATGACAGCAATCACTTCAGGACTAGCCGTATTGACGTTTACCGGTGTTGAGCGCGGTAGCCAGGTGATCACATTATTTAGTCGCTGACGCTGATCCTCAGGCAATCCAAGGCCTGCTATCAACTGCTCAACTGTACGATGACGCGGTTGTCGCAATGGCGATATCGCATCCGAAATGGCTACTTTTTGTAAGGTCTGAATAAGCTCTGTAATCTGTGTCGATTTGAGACCAATCGACTCTAGCAGTAGCTCGAAACGTCGCACCTCTCTCGGATCCAGCTGGCTCTCAAAAACCATTCGGCCCAAGTTAAAGCGAGCCTGCTCATCGGTAACCTGCCCTCCAAATGCGGCAAGCTGAAGATCTTGCTGAGCAAGACCTGCGGTACGCGATTCAAAAAGCTGATCCAGTGATGTCGTCGGAATCCTTTGGGCCCACGGCTCGTAAAGATGGTCCATCAGTGTATTTGCGGCTGGATCTAGCCCTATGCTGTCTGTCGCGAGTACCCAGCGCGCATAATCCACTGCCGCCCGCGCAATCCATCGGGCCTGGGCCGTATCTCGCTGATTCTCAGTGCGGCTCAAACCTAAATTCGACTTCCACATTACAGCGCCTGCCAAGGCCGCGCAGACCATGACCAATGCCATGACCGACACTACCGCTGCGCCTGAGGGGCGATCGGGCGTTGGGGTCGAGCAATACAAAAATATCATGGGCGTCTCGCAAGGGCCATCAGTCGGATGACCTCGGAGTCATTGCTCAGCCGAAAACGAAACTCGATGGCCTGGACCGGTTTACTAACCTGCAGGCCCTGCCAATCTAACCGACGGTCGTCTTGTACCCCAATCAACTGTATCGCCTTAATCACTCCCTTCCATTCAAGGAAGTTTTGAGTAATGGTCTTATCGGGATAGCGACGAACTGATTGGCGATCGATGACCCAGTAAATCCATCGCTGGTTGTCACCCGCTCGGCCTGGCGGAACCGCTAACTCAATTTCTGTTTGATCCGCTGTGATTCGAACTTGAATCGTCTGGCCAAGCTGGCCCGACATCACTCGCGCTGAGGTGAGGTCGGACTCCATAAACATAATAGCCTGCGAGAGACTTGTCGTGCTCGCCTGACGGGTATCGAGCCGCTGCCCCTGAAAATCAAGTGCGGTAAGGGCTCGAACGCCAAGAATAGAAATTAATGCGAACAGAGCTAGCGCTACGAGAGTTTCAATCAGAGTCAATCCAATTGGTGGTTGTCGAGGCGGGCGCTTCAGGGCATCTCCTTTGAATAAAAACCGATACGCCGAGCAAGAATACGGCTCTCACCATCGCGAACCGTGACTTCAATTCGAAAAAAATTGGGATGGGGCGTTGCAACGATCGACCGCTGACAGACAAAGGGCTGTTCCGCCTGCGGGCAGGCAGCGGAAACTTCTCCGACACTTGGAGCGGCCGCCATTACCCAGATTTCGTGGAGAGTGTTTTCCGCGCTTAACGACGCCAAGAATCGCTCATGTGCGGCACCTGTCAAATCAGCAGCATGACTAAATGTTTTCAAAGCAGTAATTAAGGCGACACTTGCGATTGCAAGTGCAATGAGAACCTCAACTAACGTAAAACCGTCGCAGCGAGAACGGATCATTGCAACACTCGAAAGTTTCCTAATACATTAATTTGTAACCGGCGGCTTTGATTTCCGAGCGAAAAAGAGACCTCTGATTCAGCGACTGCGCCTGCGGTACTTATCGGAACATCGATCTGTGATGCGTTTACGCGAAAACCGACCGGCCAAGGCCGTGCCTGAAATGGGCTAGCCGTAAGCAGACGCCAACTTCCAGAGAATCGTTCCTCTACTCGATAGCCCTCCGGTGCCATTACTATGCGGTGCTCACGGCCTAGCAAAACAGCCCGCTCTGAGGCCATCTGCGTAATACGTTCAAGCCTCTGCAACTCAACATCAAAGGTCTTTGAAGCTGGTCGGAAAAGTGATAGCGATACCGTTGTCATTGCGATCGAAATAATCGCAAGTACAACAAGAATTTCCAGGAGACTAAAGCCCCTCGGATGTGATGTCCGCATTGACCCCGGTTCCGCCGGGACGGCCATCAGCGCCCAAAGAGAGGACTTCGACGTCGTCTCGTTGGCCGGGATTTCGATATACATAATCATTACCCCAAGGGTCCTTCGGAAAACGATCCAGATAGCCACCATTTGGCCAATTGACGGGCACTGGCTCTGTCGTTGGCCGCTCTACGAGCGCTCTAAGGCCCTGCTCTTGCGAGGGATATCGAAAATTATCTAGACGAAAAAGCTTAAGCGCACTAACCAT
>Ga0209229_10001082_pt1 | contig 11211 bp, 20 predicted proteins | sample SanBayMetagenome_FD_187466 | JGI IMG/M metagenome (GOLD analysis project Ga0209229, IMG submission 187466) | Freshwater and sediment microbial communities from dead zone in Sandusky Bay, Ohio, USA (SPAdes) (version 2) | ecosystem: Environmental > Aquatic > Freshwater > Lentic > Sediment... | reverse complement strand
GGGGGGGGGGGATGTTTGTTTGTATGTTATGCGAACTGATTAGACATACAGGGATGAATGCTCCACCCACGGGGTTGCCCTAACCCGTACCCTTTGCACTCATCAGCTGATTATGTTTACAGCTCGCCTCGATGCTTTGCCTAACTCATTTCGTCTTGCATGATTTAGGGCGCACCGATCTACCCAGGTTCCCCTGTTTACTGCCCACCTCATGCGACCGAGGCACACACCTGCTACTAGCCAATTGTCAATTACTTACATTGGTGAACACTTGCAGCGCTTCGCATACGTGTATTCATGGTTACTGAACGTCTGAGTATAAGGCCCTTGTACGCGCTTGTATTGCAACTTTGGGTCTGCAGTCGCATCAACCAACATCAGGTCGATGCCAGTCAACCAACGATTGCCATCACAATCAATGCACTTGTTTTCTTGAATGTCTTTGTGATTGGCTTTTCTGATCATGTCGCGCATCTGTGGCAATGATGGGAACTTCCCAAACTCTTCAACCATTGGCATTGCTTTTCTTACTTCATCTGGTGTTACTGATTGCAAGAACTGATCTTGTTGCCAGACCTCAATGACGACGTTAAATGAGATTTGCTGTGATGGGAATATGGCTCGAATTTTGTGAACCATTGACTCAATGTTCTGATTATTCATATTGCTCCTATGCTTTCGGATTGCTAAGGGTGTAGAGAATGTACTCCATGTCGCTGGGTTTCCAAACCGCTGCATGGCATCCAGCCATCTCACACGCGTTTAACCAAATCTTTTGTCCAGGCGTTGTCTTGCCCTTCTCTGCTTTCAACTCAATAACCAACGGCCGACCGCCTTGGAACGGATGCACCATGAACAGGTCAGGAAACCCCACGTCGCCTTGCACGTTTGTCATCCAGCGTCCTCGAGTGTTCTGTGCCGGCAGATCATGATGCACTAACCAGCCGTAACGCTTGGCAATGCTGATCACCATGTCTTTGAAGTCGGCTTCGCTGATCTTTGGGTCTAACTTCATTACAGCGATGCCGACCAAACTTTGTCAGCCAAATGCTTAATGGCCCATCGCACAAATTGCTTTGCTTCGCGCTGGTCTTCATTATCCATGCGGTCATAAATGCTTTGCAGCCGTTCAATCGCGCTAATCAGTTCATCTAATGTCATTTTAGCCTCTCAATGATTTTGCTTGCTTCGTGTGATTTCAACAGCTCAAGAACTGCGCTGTCATCTTCCAATGTTTCATGTATGAATTCGAGTAATCCGAGATCGTCCATGTTGGCGTCTTTTGCCAGTTTCTTTATGTAACCAATTTGCTTTGGTGTGGCGAATGCACCAGAGGGTGTGTGCACTTGACCAGACGGTTGCGGTACGCCGCCTAGACGCTCCACTTTTTGCATCTCATTGCGTGACGGCCTAGGGCCAGATGCCGGCGCTTGTAGCGGACAATTGGCAATAGCACGACCGATTGCGCTGGTTTCACAGTTCTCGACAAATGACGTTGCGTTGACGCCACGATCAGATTTGATTTCTTCCGCGTAACCTGTCGCGACTGGCACCTTGTCGTCTTTGTCGGCGTACAGCTCTGCGTAGAACACGCAAGCGTCACCTGTGTAGTTCATCATGCACGTATAAACGCGACCGTTCGGATATGCAGCCCACCATCGGACTAGGCGTTGCTCAACTGTCTCGTAGTTGCTTAGGTCAAAACCCATCAGATGCCAGCCCACACGCTAAGACGCTGTGCATGGTCATGTTGTCCACCGCGCTGGGCATACGCCAGTTCGCCTGTGTTCCGAATGTGTCCACGACGCGCAGCTGCGTTCAGCCGTCCAGCGATGCCTTTTGTGACAGGGAAGTCATCGCCCAAGTGCTTCCAAATGTCATCAGATGTGAAGAACCCTTTAGTGCGGGCAACGTGCAAGATCGCAGCGTCAACTTGATTCTGTTCTGGTTTTGTCCAACGCGCATCAGCAGACGATTGTGACGCCAACATTCCTTGTATGAATGGCGCTTGTTTTCTTGCCGGCACACGGCCGTCACAAACAAAGTGTGTTTTGCCTTGTATGTCAGGGTAGGCGATGGTTTCTTTGCAGATCGTGCAGGTTTTCATTGGTTTGCCGCCATTGCTTCGCCGTAAGCATCTCGCGCTTCTTGGCAGATCATGCAGAATCTTGTGCCGTGTTCTTCTGGCGTTATGTTCATGTCTGCTACGTACATAAAGTGCGTCAACATGACCGCAACGTCTTTCCAATTATCTTTCATTGTCGGAATCTCCTTGTAGTCGGTTTAGGAATGTGCTTGTAATGCTTTGATTGCTAAATCGAGTGTAGTCACATCGTAAAGCGGCATTGGGTCTTCTAATGACAACTGGTTTTTCATTGTCTTTAGACGTTGGATGATGCTTGCGTGTGGGTTTTTGCTGACGTTTGCAATCTCATCAATCAGATTAAAGATTGCCATTTGGTGGTTAGCCATGTCGGTGCGCTCCAATACCAGTTTGCGTGTTTCTTCTGTTAGTTCGCCCTGGTTCCATGCTGTGCCTTCGCTCATCGTGTCGCGCTCCATGGCCCCCAGCCGTATCCGTAACGATCTACGCCGTAATTGTAAATTGCTAATGCTGCACGCAAGTTAACATCAGCCTGTAACAAGTTTTCTGGGCTAGTAATTAGACCGCGCTCCGTAAGCCACGGTGTCCAGAATCCGTTGATTTGCATTAGCCCGCGCGACCCATTATTTGGGTCTTTGCTGTTGACCATATTTGGAATACAACGCGATTCCCTGAACATGACAGATTCGAGCACGGTGCGCTGATCTGCCGGCCAGCCAAGGTTGACGGCAAGCGCGCTAAATTGCTCGCACGCGCTGCTGTATGGGTCAATAAAGATCGTTGAGCTGGTAGTCGTAGTCGGCTCAATGAGGTATGGCGTGACGTCTAGCGGGGCTAGCGCAATGGTGCCAGATGGGGCGCCAGACGCGTCAGGAGCGCCTACAGCGACCGTAAAGCCAAAGACGGTACAAAGTACTAGACCTATGATTTTTTCTGCAAAGTAGTTCATCGTTTCTCCAAAGGTATGGGTTGACCCCATTCTGAGGTCACCGTTCTGAATGCGATTTGTCCTAGTAGGAACTTGCCCGAGTCGGGATTGGTAAAGATTTGCACCAAAATTTCTTGACCGTTGTCCATCACTCCCGTATAGACGCTGTAATCAAATATCTGGATATCAGTCATTGCCTGTCCTTTTGTCGGTACTCCGACCCTAGAACACGGGTCAAGCGTTAGGTGGGATTTCCCCAAACACCTTTAAGAATGCGGCTTTCACGAAGATCACCGAGTCGGCGGCCTGTGGACTGATCTCAATATGGAACCAATCGCCCCCAGGTGCACCGCTGACTGTTGGCTTGCTGTATTTCTGCCATGCTTGACGATCGCATTTCCATGCGCGACCGTACGGTGTTGGGAAATAGTCAATAACTATTTGAATGCCTAGATCGTTCGCATTGGCAACCATGCGCTCAATAAACGGCAACGCTGATTTGCGTGACGATTGCGGATGACGTGCACCGCCTCGATACGACATGTCCACCGCGCGACCAGTTGCATGCACCGACAAACTTCCTGGCTTTCCTTTCATGTCGCGTTGACCATAAGAGCCGTTATTCCAAAGCGCGCCACCAGAATGAAATTGCACCTGTTTAATAAACTCATTCATGCCGGCACGCGGGCCAGCTGCAGGGCCATCGCTGTTGCCGATATAGGGCCGTGCGTTTGGGTTAATTTTCGCTGTTGCCACGTCCAAAGCCTGAGTCTTTTGGGTTTACCCATCGGAGCAATGGTGGAATGATTGCGGCGATTGCGCCTTTGCCGTAGTCGGCTGGGTCTGTGGTGCCTGTTGAGTAAACGGCGATAAGCGCGCCAACTACTGATCGCAGATAACTGGCAAACATTGCTTTGTCTTTATCTGTGATTTTCAACATGGTTATCAATCTTCTCCTCTATTCGACCCAAGGTTTGATGTACTTGGCCGTGGTCTTTTTTGTTGTCGCTGCCGATTTTGCTAATGAGCGCCACCACCACAGCGAAACCCCCACCGACCAAAGCCACCAAAACCTGAGTATCCATCGCATTACGACAGTAAAGCGGCTACTTCATCGGCAGTAAGTCCTAGTTTGGCGATGGTGTCAGCTTTAAGTTTTGCGCGATCTGCTTCGGCTTTTTCACGCTCTGCCGATGCTGCTTGATCTGCTTCAATTTGTGCATCGTCTAATGGTTGCAAATAAATTGGGCATACGCTGTTCGCTGGTGTTATGTCTTTTGCCATTAGTTTGTTACCCCGTAAATAGTAATTAAGCCTGTGAGGTTGCCTGTATTGGCTAACAACGTAAATCCATCAAATTGGGTGGTTACGTTTACACCGCCAACTGACATTTCAACATAACCAGATGTTGTTGGTACACCTACGTTTGACTGGTTGCTGAAATAAGTGTTTAATGCAGCGACTTGTGGTTGAAAAATGGTTGCTGTTGTAAATGTTGGTGCGTTCGTTGAACTTGTAATAAATTCTGATGATGTTGCTACTGCTGGAGCGTTTGCGCTTACTGTTGAGCCAGTAGCGCGCAAGTATTGTGAATAATAACTGCTTGAGCTTGTGTCAGTTCCTGCAGCTCGAAGACGCAATGAAACATAGTTAGTTGTTGAACGGCTTTGGATGTTGAGCACCATCAGATAGTTTGTGTAAGTTGACGTAAAAACACCGTTTAACGAAATGCTTGATGCGCCGCTAAAAGTAACTTGGCCGTTTGCGTTTGCTGTTCCTGTGCCGGAACCCACCACGACAGAAGTTGGAACAACTGGGGTTATGCCGCCAGCGCTTGCAGCAAAACTAAGATTGTCGTTAAGCGATGCAGCGGTCAGGACTTGCCCGGCTGTGTATGTGGTAAGTGGCATAGTGCTCCTATCCTAAAACATTGGTTGTTGAAAGTGTGCCATATACGGAATCATCAAGGATTAGTTCGTAAACAATGGTTGTTGGCGCGGTGGAATACAAGACCCTGTGACCTGTGCTGAAATCCAGATAATGCTCGATGCCCTCTACCGACAGCTCTTGCGCCAATTGGGTCGTGGTGTTGCCAGTAGGGAATGTCTTTTCTACGCTGATTGTGTCGCCAATGTCAACCGTGGCAAGAGTGTCTTTTTGAGCCGTGGTCAGCATCAGGTATTTGGTTGCCACCGAGGTAAACCGTGGTTCAGGCTCTGGGTTAAGCAGGTATTCGGCAGCTGCTTGGATTGCTGCGGCCTCGTGTAGCAGGCTGTTTGTAATACTGCTTGTTTGAATAAAATAGGTTGCAATAGACGTGGCATCTGTTGCCGTGTAGGTGTCGCCGTCTAGCGCGGTTACGACCGATCGGTTAATAACTGAATCTGCCTCAAAACTGATGCCCACGCCGTCAAACTTGTACCCTGTGCCATTGTCATGGAATTCTGCCACAGGCGCGCTGATTGTGTTGCCAATACGGTCTTGGAACGTCAGTACTCCTGATCGAGACATGAACAATCGGCCAAACTCGGCGGTTTGATTTATCTGGGTTAGGTATTGCAGCACGTTAGTTCCAGCCGGCACGGTGTACGCGGAGTCATGGCCCAGGTTGACGGTGCCTGTGGAAATCGCTCGAGAGCCTGCGGGAAAGTCAACTTCTGGCAGGTCTAAGACGGTTTCTATGCGTTCCCCTGATGTTTCGGCGGTGACATTCAATTCGTCTAAAAATGTTTGGGCTAGTAGGTAGAACTGGTCAGCGCAATACACGGTCACGGTGTCAAGACCGCCAAGCGCAAAGTTGTAGTCATAGTTGACGACATAACCGCTGAACAATGATTCGGGAACATTGGTGGCGCTGTATCGAATGAGCTGTACGGCGCGCAATGGGGCAAGCCCAGGCTTAGATTCGGCGGTGTCGTAGTACGGGCTGTTTTGGTCAAACGGGTTAAACACACCGTCAACGTCTTGGATGGTAAATGTCATAGTGCCAGCGCTGAATTGATCACCCACGTCACGGCGACCGCGGCGCACGGTAATGGTTGTTACTGAGTCCATTACGTCAGCGAACTCGGTCGTGCCGTCAAGCACATAGGTCGTGTTGTCAAGTACGCCTTTTAACGTGTCATCAAGCACAAACGCGTCAACCTGAAACCCTGTGGCAATTTTTAGGTCATAGTTGCCCGAGTCAACAACGGCTACGCCTGGCATTAGGCGACCTGTAGTTGTAACGGCCCAGCGCTGCGTGAATATGCGCGCAAGGCGTTGACCACGCTTTCGCCGATCTCTGCGCTTGTTGCCAATCCGCCTGTCACGTTGATGGTTATTCCGCCACCGTTGTTCAAGCGATCTAATGGCACTACGGCTTCTGGGCCTGCTTCGCCGATCAGCGCCAAGGTAGGGCTATTGACAATGCCGCCTTCGGCCATGCGCGGAATAACACCGCTTTTCAAAGCTGGTGGTAGCGCTGGTGCTTTTGTACCGCCGACACTCCCAAAGTTGACATGCCCAATTGTCGGAATGTCTGGCACTAATGGGATTGCGTTGTAGGCGCGGATGATGCCGTTAACCATCATAATCGCACCATTGATTACAGATTCGAATGCGCCAAGGATGCCGTTAATGATTGCGTTGACGCCTGTTCTAAACCATTCAAACTTGTTGTAGGCAACGACCAGCGCGGCAACCAGTAGCGCTACGCCTGCAGCAATCAAACTGAATGGGTTGAGCGCCATTGCAATGTTTGTGGCCACGATCGCAGCAGCGACCAAACCGATCGCGCCAGCAATAGCCAAGAATGCTTTGGGGTTGTCTTGAGCCCATGCAGCAAACTTGTTCAGCACAGGCAACACGGCCTCAAGCACGGGCAACAAGGCAGCGCCTATTGACTCTTTGGTTTCGCCAATGCTGTTAGACAAGATTTTCATTTTGCCTGCAGCGGTCTCGGCGTTCTTTGCAGTAGCGCCGCCAAACGTACCGCCGAGCACGTTCAGAATTTCGTCAAGGCTGGCGCCTTCTTTGATCAGCGTTGCCATTTCTGGGCTTAATGATCGGAGCGCTTTAAAGTTGCCTTGATATGCCTTAGCGAGTGCATCGGCCACGGTTGCGCTGTCCATTTGTAGAGCTGTGCTGATGTCCATGACCAGGTTCATGTCTTTCATGGCCAAGCCAACATCTTTTGTACCGCGCACCAAAGCCTCAAGACTCTTGCGATACTCGGTGTCAGCAATACCAGATGCTCGAGACATTGCGCTGATCTGATCTTCAATTTGTGCAGTCTGTGCTTTGCCCGCGCCAGTCACATTTTGCAAAGTAAGCGCTAACGCCGCCTGCTCTTGCTGATCTTCCACCGCCGCCTTGGTCGCGTCACCGAGAGCAACAGCCAAACCAGCAAGCGCCGCAGCTGCCGGCACCGCAGCCTTCTTGATCGCAAACTGGGCTTTCTCCGATGTCGTTTCCAGTTGCTTAAATTGGGCAATAGCCTTCTTAATCCCTTTGCCGTCAAACTCTGAAATAATCGGGATATTGATTGCCATTACGCGGTCTCTCTGTTCGCTTCATCCATGACGCGCTTGACCAGTTGCTCCATCTCGGACATGACATCGTTCTGGCGTTGCTCGTACGCTTTCCACATTACTCGCGAACGACTGCCATAGCGTGCAGTTAGCGCGCGACCCAGCGAGCCTGCCATTGACGTGTCAAACATGGTGCCAGTAGCGCCTTTCCATTGGATGCCAAACGTGCCCACATTGGTCGTATTTCCGTTGTATTCCTTGATTGCTCGAGTATTGATCTTGGCGGCGATCTTTTGTTTCATGCCAGGTATCCACGGCAACATTTGAAACCCTGACCCTGTTTTCCAATTGCGCGACATACCAGACAACGGAACGCTAGACGGCACAAGTTTGTTGGCGTCATCAATGACAGGCTGGACAATCTTTTTGTAATCTTTGGTAATTTCTCGGCGTAAAGATTTGTCAATCTTGTTAAGCGTCTTTAAGGCATCTTTAAGCCCTACAACCTCAACGCGCGCAGACACTTCCGCCATGACTACCTTCTTTTCTTGTTTGCCTCGTTAAGCACTTTAATGACCGTGGCTATATCTCGAGTGTCAAACGTAATGTCGCTGGGCCACCAACCGACCGCGACCAGAATCTCTGCTAGTTGGCGGCGGTAGGTGCCGCGTCCGTAGGGTTTGGGTCTGTCTCATCCAATACCGGAATGATCTCCAGCTCTGGGTTTTTGCTAATCCATTCGCGCCAGTTGTCACCGATCTGTTCGCCTTTGAGTTTTAAGATCGTGTGCATCCAACAGCAATAATCGCTGTACAGCGGTTGCGTTGACAGTTGCTGGATGTTGCGGCGCTCGAGTCTCTCCCACTCGGTCACCACAAACAGGTTTGTGTAGTAATACTCGGGCGCGCTGTCGGGCGTGCGCTTTAACTGCAACTTGATTTTCATGTTTCTCCTATGTCGGCTTGGAGCCGTTGAATTAACTTACATCAACTGTGTACGAGCCGCCCTCTAGCTCTATCTCGTAAACACTAAGCTCACCTAAGGACGCATTCACGACTGGTAGCGAACTCATGAAAGTATCGGTCAGTTCAAACCCTGGATTCGTTGCCGAGTTAGCACCAGACGCTGGCGTTACTTTGATGTAACACTTCGTGCCGAGCAATGCTGACAAAACCGAGTAAGACTCACTTGTCGCATAACTCGCATAAATGCTTAATGTGCAGGTATTTGAAAAGAGGCCCCCCGTCATGGTGCGGGAATTTTGGCCGAACGCGGTGTCTTCAAGGGCTTCCTTGGTGACAACGAGGCTGCAAGCAGAAACCATATCGGTGATGTCGGTCGTTGATGCGCTAGTCGCGCCGATCAATACGACTGGGTTTGAAAGGTAAGTTGATGTTGGCATTTAGTGCTCCTTAGTTCTGTTCTGATAGTAGATGATTTATTACTGCTCGTAGTGGATTATGCGGTCTGGGCTTGGATAGCGCAATCAAGGTCATAACATGGGTACAACGCGCCACCAATTTCAAGGCTTGACGGACGGCCACCCATAACGATGATCGGTGAGCCAAGCACGCTTGCCACGATGCTCAAAATCTGACGAAGTACCGGCAAACCTGCTGGGCCTGAGCCGATCACTTTGACAGGGAACTCGAGTCGTATCACGTTGCCGTTGCCAGCGATCGTGGTGAAGTTTGGCGCGTCTAGGTACACGCAATTAGGTACAAGTTTGGTCGGGTCGTTTACAACGCGCAGAGAAGTTACCGCGGTCAGCGTTGCCGTGACGTCATCAATCGCTTCGTTGAACAGGTCGGTGTAAGCCATTAGGCAACCGCTGGACGGGGAATGCCTAAGAGCTGCTTAACGATCGGGGTCAGGCTTTGCTGTGGGGCAGAACCCATGCCGTCAAACGTGGCGTAGGTTGCCTCTATTGACCCTCTAGAGCGCCACAGAGCGGCGCAATACATCAAAGTGCCCAATGTGACATCTCCGCCAGGAGAGGTCGTTAGAGAGTCAACATAGCCCGATTCCTGACGCCTGCGATAACAGAACTGATTGCCTGCTGACACCGATTGCGTGAGCAACGTGTAATCATCTGATGGGTTGGTGATCGTGATGCCCAAATAGCTCATGACCTGCGCGGCAGTTACCCACGAGCAAACAGACGTATAGCTTAAAGTGCCAGACGCCGCTTGACGTGCGACATCTGCTGCGGTAACAGCGTAAAGAACTTGATTAGGAATAACAATTAATTCGTTGTATTCCAAATCGCCTTCATCGTCAACGCCTGTGAACTCATAAGACGGAAGCGCCCTAATTGTGTAGGTGCCGTTAAATGTGGCATCTACTGCTGCAACGACAATCGAATCGCCGACCGTCAACTCCGCTGGGGTGAGAAGTTGAAGGACGGCGTAATTCGACGTAAGTTGCTTACTGATGACCTGATAAGTGGCCATAATTTTGGCCTACCTTTCAGATTACGCGACGATTGCGGCTTTAACGAACTTGGAAGAGTCAATCATCAAAGTTGCAAGATACCCTCTGAAGGCTATCGTGCGTGACAAAGTTGAAGGAACATCAATACTAATTGCGCCCTTTTGCTGCTCAAAGATTTCAAAGCCAGAAGCATCGCCAACGATGACGGTGTCTGCTGAAAAGTTGCGATCAACAACTACTTGCAAACCAAATGCAACGCCGTTGACCTGACCAGGTGCGAGATTTCCAAATGCGTTCATTGGCCCGATCTGTGGGAACAATGGACGATCTGATGTGTCGCTGAGCTGGAGAAGAACGCCCCACCACTCTGGATTTACGAAAAGATGGGTTGGAAGGTTGCCGTTGCTTGACGAAAGAATCGTTTGTGCTGCGCCAGCAATCCAGCCGACCCAATAAGCAGGGTCTAATGATGAGCCGCCCGAGAAGTTACGGGTTACGGTTGCACCAGTCTTCAAGTTGTCTGCTGCGACGTTGTCGGTTTCGTTGGCATAAATGCGAGCCATGTCATCGAGCACCAAAGAAATTACTTCCGGTGTACTCCAGTCAATTGATTGTTCGGAAAGGGTCACATATCCACCGTACGTACCTTTTGTAACCTGGTTGTCTGTAACAACGTAGGTTCCTTGGGTGAGTGCGGTGTTTTCGGTTGCTTGATTGCCAATTGAAGTGTGCGTTGTTACTTCCGGGCGGATAAATACTTTTCCGCCTTGTGGCATTGCTTTTGCACCGATTGCGTCAATTACAGGGCGACGTCCTATGAAGTTGTTATATACAGGTTGCACCAGCGGCAATGGGAGCACGCCAGGGATATCTGTAGTAACCACGTTTGGCGCTGCTGCTTGGATGCCTTCGCTCATTGCTCGCCATTGATCGCCGCCAACAACAAATGCTGAAATGTATTCAGCAGCGGTTGGCATTTTGAACTCGCGCTTAGCGGTTGCAAAAATGGTTTGTGTTGCTGGTGATGCTTCGATCACAGCTGGGGTTTCGACTGTCTGATTCATTGTTTCTGTCTCCTCTTGAGGTGCTACTTCTTCAATAGTACTTATTTCTTCTTCTTCTTGGTGGATACTCGCGGCGACTTCCAAAATCGGGGCATCAAACGCGCCCTGGCCGACTACCGACAGCTCATCCCACCTGGCGCTAGTTACAACCATTACTCCGTCTTTGATGCC
>Ga0209229_10001079_pt1 | contig 11220 bp, 8 predicted proteins | sample SanBayMetagenome_FD_187466 | JGI IMG/M metagenome (GOLD analysis project Ga0209229, IMG submission 187466) | Freshwater and sediment microbial communities from dead zone in Sandusky Bay, Ohio, USA (SPAdes) (version 2) | ecosystem: Environmental > Aquatic > Freshwater > Lentic > Sediment | place... | reverse complement strand
GCCACACTCAAAATCAATCCCTAATCAGTTATCAGTCATCAGTTATCAGTTATCAGTTTAAGAGTTATCAGTATTGCCCATTACCCATTACCCATTACCCATTACCCATTACCCATTACCCATTACCTAACTATTTAGGGTTGCAATGTGGAAACCAACGGCCAAGTCTTAATAACAAAAATACCAACGGCAACAATTCCTAAGACCAATTCAATCACATTGCCTAAAACTGAACCGATAAAAACCCCAATACTAGCCTTAAAAGCTGGCTTGATTCGTTCCGTTAATTTAACATCCCGTTGATATAGAAATTCCCCAATAAAAGCACCCAAAATCGGCCCAATTAAAACCCCTAATAACGGCCCTCCAAAGGGTAAAGCGGGTAAAAGTCCGAATAATCCCACAACCAATCCAATAATTGCTCCAAACTGCGCCCATTTACTCGCCCCAAACTGTTGTAATCCCAAAATTGTCGCTAAATAGACAATCACCATACTTAAAATTAAAATCGAAATTACCACAATCATCGGCCCCACAATTCCCGTAAATTTTGTGGCAATTCCCCAAACTAAAATAGCACCTAAAATTAAACTGGTTCCAGGTAATAAAGGAACAACAATTCCAATAATACCCACCATCATAAAAGCAATCAAAATCCAATATAAAATCCAATAGTTCATGGTGCGTTAATTTTTTGAGTGGTTAGTGAGAACCGCTTGAGCAAAGCGCTCTTGTCCTTCTTCCAAATTCCGGGGAATCCCTTGAGGATAAGTTTTAGTAATTATAGCCTGTAGGAGTTCTACCCCATTACCGGGGTTAGGATGGGTACTCAAAAATTCTGGTGGAGACCCCCCCGAATTAGCAGACCCTAAAATCTGCATTAGTTCTACTAAACCTTTGGGGCTGTAACCAGCTTTCGTCATGAATTCAAACCCCAAGCGATCGCTTTCTAATTCATCTTTACGACCATACTTAAGATTAACTAATTGATTCACCGCTTGAGCTAAAATCGCTGCTTGTTGAGCATTCCGGACGATTAAATTGATATAGCAGGGAAGAGGGAACAGCCCCCCAAACCCCCCGTGCACGGGGGGCTAGGGGGGGAGGGAACGCCGGATCTCGGAGGAAAAGACTTCACCGTCTAGCTTTGCTGCATCACTCTTTGTCCTAATAGGTCTGGCGACTGCTATACTTTTGCGAAGCAGTGTCAGAGTGGGTGGGTGACATCAGAATTTAAGTTGTCTTTCCGGTATCACCCACCCTAAAAATATTGGGTTTATAGCAATCCCATGGGCAAAGATTCACTCAATGCCATCACCATAGAGTTAGTAACGGGTAAACTATCTATTACCATTGCCAAACACAATAGCATTAAATAAAAAATGGAATATTTAAACAGCGATCGCGCTACATCTCGTTCCGAGGGAGATTGTAATAATTGCCAAGCTTTTTGTAGGAAAATCACCCCTAATATCAGAGCGATCGCCCCGTAAACAAAACCACTGGTATGTAAGGGATAAACTAACAATAACGTTGAGGGAACCATAATTAAGCTATAAATCCAAATTTGTTTAGCTGTAACTTCATCCCCTTCAATCACAGGTAACATCGGAACCCCAACTTCCTTATATTCATCTCGGATCATCATGGCTAAAGCCCAAAAATGAGGCGGTGTCCAGAGGAAAATGATCGCAAATAATAGCCACGCTGCCCAACTTAAATCCCCGGTAACTGCCGCCCATCCGACTAAAGGAGGAATCGCTCCAGCGGCTCCCCCAATTACGATATTTTGGACACTATGACGCTTTAACCAATGGGTATAGATCAGGACATAAAAAACAATTCCCGATAGGGCGAGACAAGCTGTTAATAAGTTAGCAAAAACCGTCAGTAAGGTAAAAGAAGTAATAGCAAGAGCGATCGCAAAAATTAGAGCATCAATGGGTTTAACTCGACCCGAAGGAATCGGCCGCCAACGAGTCCGTTCCATAATATAATCAATATCTCGGTCATACAAACAGTTGATGGTGTTAGCAGAACCCGACGCTAAAGCACCCCCAGTTAATGTTACCAATAACAATAGGGGATCAACTTCTCCTTTTGAGGCTAACCACATTCCGGCGGAGGTTGTAATTAATAACAACAGAATAATTCTAGGCTTGGTCAGTTGATAATAACTTTGCAGCACTTGTAAAATATTCTCGTGGTGTCGGGATACCTGGGTTTGAATCACTTCTTGCATGAATTTATGACCTATAGAATTTGTTGATTTTCTGACGGTAATCAGCGATAAGTAATTAGTTATAAGTAAACATAATAGTCATCAATTATTAACTATTAACTCATCACTGATAACTCATCACTGATGACTGATGACTGATGACTGATAACTGATAACTGATGACTGACGATCCCGTAGGGCGAGAATACTAAAACAAACTAAAGTTCCCAGAAGTGTAGCACCCATGGCTTGATGAGCAACAGTCAAGGGTTCCACCTGTAACCGCATTTTATAGGTAGCTACCCCCAAAAGAATTTGAGCGATTAAACAAACTCCGGCGATATTTCCTAAAGTTCTGAGTTTAGGATGTAAGGCAGAAGTTCGCCAAACCAAGACAATCAGAATTAGGGTGGCCAGGGTGGGGGGAACTACCCCGAAAAGATGACTATTCATCACGGTACAGAGTTGGGAGGTTCCCAAACATTGATGTAAAGCCCATTGAGAACCCACTAAGGCTCCTAAAATGCTTTGTAAATAGACTAAAATTGCTGCGGTAAGACTGATTTCCGGTAGCTTTCCCACCCCAGCCGCGCCTTGATAGGGTAACAGCAAACAACCGATAATCAGCAGAATGGTGAAAAATAGCAAGGCGGTTCCCAAATGGGCGGTCACAATATCAAACCGCAGGAGTTGCGTCACCGTCAGTCCTCCTAAAACCCCTTGAAATATAATTAAAGCCAGGGCGAATAAAGCAGCCCAAGGCAACCATTTAGGTAAATCCCGTCGATCCCACCAGGATAATCCCACTAGGGCGATCGCACCCAGTCCGATCCCAGCCGCATCCAAACGGTGAAACCATTCCAAGAAGACTTGCAGATTCATTTGGGCGGTGGGCACTAACTTCCCGTAACACAAGGGCCAGTCAGGACAGGCTAATCCAGCATTCATCACTCGGGTTGCACTGCCCACGGCCATCAATAGTAAGGTAGCAATACTCAGTTTCCAGACCAGACGGCGGATTCTATCCTGGGCTTTAGAGCCGTTCTGTTGGGTCTGGGGGGTTGATAAACTGGGATCATGAAGGAGAGTCTGGGTCATGAGTTCTACCGATTTAACTGGACTAATGCTAATTGAAACATGATGGTTAATTCTACCTATCTCAGTCGAAAATGTGGTATGCAGTTGAACAGACTTAAGATAAGTTTTCCGATTTTGGGCAGTACGCTCGGCGTTGACCGTTGACCCGACAGCCCAATTCTAAAGAAAATCTGTGAATATTACTCAATCTCGTTCTATGAGTTTTGTGATCTGTTTTACCGTAGAGGCGGGATTTTAGATAGACAATCAACCCTGATGTTCAGATTTCTCAACCAGCTATTTTCTCAACCAGCTATTAAGATTAAACAAGCGTGTATGTATATAAGTGTATCTTCCCATCCGATATCGGTGTTGGGGATGGTCAATAAGGAGGAATCAACGTGAAAATTCCGAGTTCAATTTTGACCCTACTGGTGGGGATCGGGATTACTCTCGTATCTCTCTGGTATGGTCAAAACCACAATTTATTACCCGTGGCTGCCACCGAACAAGCGGCGCAAGTCGATGGTCTATTTGATATTATGATGACCATTAGCTTTGGCCTAGTGCTTCTGGTAGAAGGAGTCCTAGTAGTCGCGGCAATTAAGTTTCGTCGTCGCCCGGATGACAACACCGACGCGGCTCCGATTCACGGGAATATTCCCCTAGAAATCGTCTGGACAGCAATTCCGGCGGTGGTAGTTTTGGGAATTGGTATTTATAGTTTTGAAATCTATAACAATATGGGGGGACTTGATCCGATGGCATCGGGTCAACACTCTATGCACGCCCACGGCAAAATGAATGGAGCGGCGATCGCAGCCCCCTTAATCGACGGTCAGCCCCCCCAAGCCCCCCGTGAACGAGGGGTGGGGGGGAAGCCAGAACTCACCCAAATTGCCTTGGGAATTGGGGCATCTCCTAGCCAAGAAGGGAAAGCCGCGGCCGTGAATGTGGATGTTACCGGGTTACAGTTTGCCTGGCTTTTCAACTACAAAGAAACAGGCATTAACGCGGGGGAACTTCATGTCCCCATCGGTCAAGAAGTGCAGTTAAATATGAGCGCCCAAGATGTGATCCATGCCTTCTGGATTCCGCAATTACGGTTAAAGCAAGATACTATCCCCGGTCGGATTACAGAACTCCGGTTTACCCCTAACAAACTAGGAACCTATCCGATTGTCTGCGCCGAATTGTGTGGTAGTTATCATGGGGCGATGCGATCGCAAATGATTGTCGATACCCCAGAGGATTATCAAGCCTGGGTTGCAGAAAATTTAGTAGCAAGTAACCCTGACCTGCAAACAGCCGTTGCGATTAATCCCGCAGAACTCAGCGAGGGCGAATTTTTAGCCCCCTATGCCAACGAAAATCAGTTATCAGTCAACAGTGAACAGTTATCAGTGATGAGACAGTTGACTGTTGCTTCGAGTCAACAAAATCTTGATTTTGTTTCTAACACTGATTACTGATTACTGATTACTGATTACTGAATTCCTATGGCACAAGCACAACTTGATCTCACGGCTAATGTTCCTAAACCTCATCATGAGGAAGAAAGACGTTGGCAAGATTTTTTTGGTTTTAGTACGGATCACAAAGTCATCGGGATTCAATATCTCGTCACGGCATTTTTCTTTTATTTAGTCGGTGGAGCCTTGGCCACGGCCGTTCGGACAGAACTGGCAACCCCCGATCCCGATTTTGTGACTCCTGAAGTCTATAACAGCCTATTCACGGTTCATGGCACGGTGATGATCTTCCTTTGGATCGTTCCGGCTGGTGGCGGTTTGGCCAACTATTTGATCCCCTTAATGGTAGGAGCGAAGGATATGGCCTTTCCCCGTTTGAATACCGTGGGTTTTTGGTTAATTCCTCCGGGGGGAATTTTGCTGTTAGCTAGTTTCTTGGTGGAAGCTCCCCAATCTGGTTGGACATCTTACCCGCCTTTAAGTCTGTTATCGGGCCAATTCGGAGAGGAAGTTTGGATTCTCAGCGTTTTATTGTTGGGAACTTCTTCGATTTTGGGGGCGGTGAATTTCTCCGTCACAATTTTCAAGATGCGGATTCCCACCATGGGATTGAACGATATGCCCCTATTTTGTTGGGCCATGATCGCTACTTCCGCCTTAGTGCTGTTATCTACTCCGGTTTTAGCAGCAGCTTTAATTCTTCTATCCTTTGATTTAATTGCCGGAACCAGTTTCTTTAACCCCACCGGGGGCGGTGATCCGATCGTTTATCAGCACTTATTCTGGTTTTATTCCCATCCGGCGGTATATATCATGGTCTTGCCCTTTTTTGGGGTGATTTCCGATGTGCTTCCGGTTCATGCTCGCAAACCGATTTTTGGTTATCAAGCGATCGCCTATTCCAGTTTAGCCATTAGCTTTTTAGGCTTAATTGTCTGGGCGCACCATATGTTCACCAGTGGAACTCCGGGCTGGTTACGGATGTTTTTTATGATCACCACAATGATCATTGCCGTACCGACTGGAATTAAGGTGTTTGGCTGGTTAGCCACCATTTGGGGCGGAAAACTGCGCCTGAATAGTGCCATGCTCTTTGCCATGGGGTTTCTGGCTACCTTCGTTATAGGCGGTGTCACCGGAATTATGATGGCGTCGGTTCCCTTTGATATTCACGTTCACGATACCTATTTTATCGTGGCCCACTTCCACTATGTTCTCTTTGGTGGGGCGGTGTTTGGGGTGTTTGCCGCTATTTATCATTGGTTCCCGAAAATGACCGGACGGATGATGAATGAACCCTGGGGAATCGTTCACTTTGCTCTCACCTTTGTGGGTACGAACTTAACCTTTATGCCCATGCACGCCTTGGGATTAATGGGAATGCCCCGTCGGGTGGCGATGTATGACCCCCAATTCACCACGCTGAATCAGGTCTGTACCCTGGGTAGTTATATTCTGGCCGTTTCTACCTTCCCTTTCTTAATTAATGCGGCTTGGAGTTGGTTCAAAGGGCCGAAAGCCCCCGATAATCCCTGGGAAGCCCTAACCCTAGAATGGATGACGTCTTCTCCCCCTCCGATTGAAAATTTCTTAGTTACCCCGGTATTAAAAACTGGGCCCTATGACTACGGTAGTCGCAAAACCTTGGCTATTCGTCAACGGTTAAAACAAATGACCGGAGACCGTCCCAAAGAGGTTGGGATTCCGATGTCTCAAGCGAAATCTTCGACTTTATTTACAGACTCCGGTTCAACCACGGTGTTAGAAGCGGAAAAGGATACCAACGATCAATGAATTACGAATTACGAATTACGAATTGGGAATTATTGTGCAGACTATCTAGCAGCGTGTCTCTAATAACTCGTAATTATTAATTTGTAATTCGTAATTATTTATCTGTCAACTTTACCGAGTTAATTCATGCAAGGTTCAGCCATTAACGATTCTCAAACTGTTCTGGGATATGCACAGGAGGCAACTGCCTCTGGACATGAACACGAAGAACATCCCGATTTGCGAATGTTGGGGGTGGTGGTCTTCCTGGTGGCGGAAAGTATGATCTTTTTGGGGTTATTTTCTGCCTATTTAATTTATCGAGCCATGTCCCCGGTTTGGCCCCCTGAAGGAACAGAACGAGAATTACTACTACCAGCGATTAACACTGTGGTTCTGATTTCTAGTAGTTTTGTCATGAACCAAGGGGCAATTGCTATTAAGAAAAATGACTCTGCGGGGTTGCGAAATTGGTTTATTGCTACAGCAATTATGGGGTTAGCCTTTTTAGCAGGTCAAGCCTACGAATACAGCCAGTTAGAGTTTGGATTAACCACCAATTTATACGCCAGTTGCTTCTATGTTTTAACCGGGTTTCACGGTTTGCACGTGACCTTTGGAGTGGTATTAATTTTAGCGGTTCTCTGGCGCGGGCGCAATACTGACCATTATAGCAAAGAGTCCCATTTTGGCCCAGAAGCGGCTGAATTATATTGGCACTTCGTTGATGTAGTTTGGATTATTCTGTTCATTTTGCTGTATTTGTTGTAAGTAAAAGTAGAGACGTGCCAATAGCCTACGGTATCGCTGCGCTCAGCCACGTCTCTACTGAAGCACTCAATTTTCTTTTAACTTAGGAAATATGCTCAATGAATAGCGACAGTTTAGAACAAGCCAAAAATAGACAGCAAGTATTCGACTTATGATTTAACTCGTCTGATTTCTTTAATTGGATGGCATAATTATTTACCCGCCCAATCTCAACTTCCTAACCTTCCAGAAAAAAACTTCAATTGTTTGATTAAAGCCCTAGGTGAAGACCCGGCCCGTTATGTGGATGTGGCGTTAAAAACTTTGGGAATTGAACAGGTGATTACGTCTCCAGTTATTCTTTCTAAAATGGGTTATGGAGATAGTACAGTTCGGCAAACGGTAGAACTCTGCTATGTGGCATTTGTACAGTTTATTGACCCCCTACCCAATGCTAATCAAAAACCTGCGGAATTCCGAACCCTAGCAATTACTTTAAGGGGTGTAATTCCTATTAATAATAAGGAGGATTTTACTCAACAAGCATTGGAATTAGATGCCCGAATGGCGGCGGAAGTTACAGAAATCTTTCGTCGTGTTGTCGTAGAAAGTTTGGATAAGTTATAACATGGAAAAATCAATAGAACTGCGAACGTAAAAGTAAAATCGCAGTATTGGGTGCATTCCGATTCCTGAATTGAATGATCAATTGCCGTACTCAGTAGATGGGGATTAATTAATCAACCGACAAGAATCATCCTTGTGGGAGATGTGAGGGTGGTCTAGTAAACGTTTACTGATTGATTCGACCTATCAACTTAAACATTTGAGTACAGTTATCGCCTTATGGAAAAGGAAGCCAACCAAATTTTATGAAAGCAATACAAGCAAATAACCAAAATTCTTTAAAAACTTTAAATCGAATTTTCACCAGATTTAATCACGATTTTTCTCTGATTTTAGCCCATTGTAATTATAGAATGGTTAGAGAAAAATTTATTAAACAATTAGAAGAACAACATTCTAACTTAATTAAAAATATTGTCATAGATGCCGATGTTACTAATCTTTATAATACATTGGTTAAAGCCATTGAAACAGAAGAAAATCCCCCGATAGCTTTAATCATATCCGGTTTGGAGTCTAACGAACAACTGGAAATTTTGATTAAAATTATGAATCAAATGCGAGAGGAATTTCGCCGGAAATTTGAATTTCCTTTGGTATTGTGGGTTACAGATTCTCTCTTACAATCTTTAATTCGCTTGGCTCCTGATTTCCATAGTTGGTCAACCTCAGTTTCTTTTGAAATTAGTACGGAGGATTTATTACAGTTTATCAAACAAATGACAGAGCAAGTTTCTGTTAAAGTATTAGATAGTGGTGCTGGTATTTTTTTGGCGAATTCTTCTTTTAATTTAGAGTTTGGTTCACCTTTAAGATTAGAATTAGAATCGGCTCGCCAAGAGTTACAGAAGCGGGGAGAACCCTTAGATATTGAACTAGAGGCTGGTTTAGAGTTTATATTGGGTCGAATTTCTGATCATTTTAATCCAGTTGCTTTACAACATTATGAACGAAGTTTGCAGCTTTGGAAACAAACTAATCATTTAATTCGCCATAGTCAGTTATTATTTTATGTTGGATTTTGGTGGCACAGTTACGGAATTTTACATCGATTTCAAAAAGAATCTGCTTATCATCAAGCTAAAACCTATTATACTCAATCTATCGAAGGGTTTAAACAAGCTGACCGTTGGGATTTAGTGGCTAAATTTATTAATGCTTTAGCTGATATTTTATTTGGATTAAAACAATGGCAAGAATTAGAAACCGTTGCTAAAGAATCGATTCATTATAATCGGACTTACGGTTATCCCTTCCGAGAAGCTCGGGCTTATCATTTTTTGGCAGAAGTTTCTTTGGCTCAAAATTCTCCCTCAGAAGCCAGAAATTTAGCAGAAAAAGCTCAAAATTTGTTAATTAAAACCTGCTCCACTTATCAGGCTAAAACATCAGAGCAACAGTCGATTTTAGACTGGGAAACCTCCTATCATCAAGGATGGTATTTATTTACCCTAGCTCACGCCTATCAACAATTGAATCAACAGCAAGAAGCGATTAATATTCTGGAAAAAGCCAAAGCTCGAACTAAACCTCACTATGACCCAGACCTCTATATTAAAATTTTACAACTTTTACAGGATTTATATTTCCAAAAAGGCGAATATTTAATGGCTTATGAAATCAAACAAAAACGTCGGGAAATTGAACAACAATTTAGATTAAGAGCGTTTATCGGAGCCGGAAGACTCGGACATATTCAAAGCATTACTAACCCCGGTTTACCCCCAGTTAACTACCCCAAAATTATTAATCCCGAAATTAGTGCTTCCGGTCGTTTATCCGTGGTAAATTGGCTGTGTGAACGCATTAGAAGAAATGATTGTCGATTAACAGTGATTTATGGACAGTCTGGAGTGGGTAAAAGTTCGATTTTGCAAGCGGGATTTATTCCAGAATTACAAAAAAATACGATTGAAACTCGTTACTGTATCCCAGTATTACTGCAAGTTTATACCAATTTTAGTCGGGAATTTTCTCGGGCTTTAGCCAAGGGAATTAGGGAGTTTAAAAATATTGAGTTAGATTCTTCTATTTTCAATAATCAAGAGATAATTTTAGAGGAAATTAGAGCTTTAGTCAATCAAAATTTCTGGGTGATTATTATCTTTGACCAATTTGAAGAATTTTTCTTTGCTTGCAAAGATAATCAACAGCGACAAACCTGTTATAAATTCATCAAAGATTGCTTAGATATTCCCTATGTAAAAATTGTTTTATCCTTACGAGAAGATTACTTACACTATTTATTAGAATGTAGTCGTCAAGGCTATTTAGAAAGTATTGGGAATAATATTTTAGATAAAAACATTCTATCATATATTGGGAACTTTACACGAGAAGAAGCTAAATCTGTGATTCAAAGTTTAACAGAAAGAACTCAATGTGTCCTTGAACCTGCTCTAATTGAAAAATTAGTTGAAGATTTAGCTGAAGATTTAGGAGAAATTCGACCAATAGAATTACAAGTTGTGGGTTCTCAGTTGCAGGCTCAAAATATTAACACATTACAACAATATCAACAAGCGGGACAAAAGAAACAGTTAGTTGAAGACTATTTAGATGAAGTGATTCAAGATTGTGGTTTAAGTAATAAAAGTTTAGCGGAGTTAGTGCTTTATTTACTAACGGATGAAAATAATACTCGTCCTTTAAAAACTCGCGCTGATTTAGTCCGAGGAATCAAAGAAATAACCAACCATTTTGACAATATTAATCAAAATTTGGATACGGTTCTGAAGATTTTTGTCCTCTCTGGTTTAGTTTTTCTTTTACCTGAAATTCCGGTGGAACGGTATCAACTGGTACATGATTATTTAGTCGGTTTAATTCGTCAAAATCGTGGTTCTGTAATTTTAGAACAGTTGGAGATAGAAACCAAAAAACGCCAACAAGCAGAAGCCAAAAATAAAGAACTTTGGCAACTTTTTGCCCGTTCGACGATAATTGGTGGTGGAATGGCACTTTTATTAACCTTAGCATTAGGATTTTTAAGAATTTCAGAAGTTAAAAATAAACAAGTTAACTTAGCTTTAGAAAATACTAAATACACAGCTTTAACCACAGAAAATAATCAGCTTGAAGCCTTATTAACCTTAGTCACCGCCGGAAAGTTGTTATCTCATCAAACCCCTAAATCTGCCATTGAGCAAGAAACTCAGAGCAAATTAAGTATTGCTGTTCAAGTGATTCAAGAGGAAAATATTTTAGATGGACATGACAAAAATAATGTTTTAAGTGTGAGTATTAGTCCTGATAATCAACTGATTGCTTCTGCAAGTGAAGATAAAACGATTAAATTAT
>Ga0209229_10001077_pt1 | contig 11222 bp, 8 predicted proteins | sample SanBayMetagenome_FD_187466 | JGI IMG/M metagenome (GOLD analysis project Ga0209229, IMG submission 187466) | Freshwater and sediment microbial communities from dead zone in Sandusky Bay, Ohio, USA (SPAdes) (version 2) | ecosystem: Environmental > Aquatic > Freshwater > Lentic > Sediment | place... | reverse complement strand
ATCAGTTCAACTTGCTCGTGCTCGCTTTGCAGTATTGCAGATCCAAGCAGCAGAAAAATCTATCCAAGCACCTATTGCTATCCCACAGGATGTGCAAGAGTTGGCATTGGGACCTGATGCAATTATGCGTTCTGCTAATCCTCAAGGTATCCGACGTGTTCCACTAGAACTTCCTAACGGAGTCTTTACTGAGTCTGGTGTTCTAGAACGTGAACTACGTACAGGTGCTCGTTACCCAGAGACTCGCTCAGGTAACATTGACGCATCTATTGTTACAGGTCGTGGTGTGCAAGCACTACAAGCAGGATTTGATACACAAATCAAGGCAGCACAAGCACAGTTTGCTCGCTTGTTCACAGATCTTGTATCTATGTGTTTTGAAGTAGATGAAAAAGTTTTTGGTTCTATGACCAAGGAAATCAAGGGCGTGGACGACGGTACTCCATTCAATATGAAGTACATCCCATCACGACAGATCGCAGGCAACTATGGCGTAGATGTTCGTTACGGCATTATGTCTGGTATGGACCCAAACCGCGCCATCATTGCTTTACTACAAATGCGTTCAGACAAGCTCGTATCTCGTGACTATGTACGTCGTGAGATTCCAATGGAACTTAATGTGACGCAGGAGGAACAACGTGTTGATATCGAAGAAATGCGCGATTCTTTGCGCGTGGCTGTTGCTCAGTATGCTCAGGCCATTCCAGCGTTGGCAGCGCAAGGTCAAGACCCTAGCGAGATCATCTCGCGTATTGCAGAAGTTATCCAAGGCCGTCAAAAGGGTCTTCAATTAGAGAACGTAATCGGCAAAGCATTTGCACCTAAAGAACAACCAGCAGCTCCAGAAATGCCTATGATGCCAGGCGCACCAGGAACTCCAGCAGCAGGTGCGGCCCCCGTACCTGCCTCGCAGCCAACTCCAGAACAAGGCGGAGCGGCCCCTGCTGCTGGTCCAGAACAACGTCCAGATATAGCAACCCTGCTAGCTTCTATAAGCGGCGCAGCATAACGTAAGGGAGGTGTAAAATGAATAGAGGATCACGTGCAGCAGCACCTATGTCAAAGCCTGTTGAGGGCAAGAAGGATACTTCCAAGCCAGCAGGACCAGGCAAGGTTGTACCATCAATGATGCCAGCAGGTCGACGCGGAAACGCAGTCAAAAAGGGATAATATTATTCTAACTAACGGAGGTACTGGGCGTGGATGAAAAAGAAATTAAAGTTCCACGCTCAGTACACTTCGCTGATTTTTTAGTAGTGCTCGCAGGTTTAGTACATAACATTTCAAGTTCTATCCATACAGCAACAGAAGAGTTAATGGAAATAGCTGTTTACAACGCTAACCGTAACTCAGAAGTTAATAAAGTATGGGAACAATTTTCAAACGATTTAGAGAAGATTCAGGAGGATACCGATGGTAGATAGCCCATTACAAATAGGCGGTCCAGGAAAATTCTCCGTACGTGAAGACCTACCACCGTCACAAAACTACGGTGATCGTAAGGCAATGGCAGAACAAATCGCAGGTGCTCCAACTGCTAACAACCCAGATGCGCGTCCAGTTCCTGCTAGTGATATTAAAGAAGCAGTTAAGCCAACACCAATAACACCAATGTTTGCACCAACAGAACGCCCTGGCGAAGATATTATGACTATGGCTGGTCCACCACAACCAGCAGAAGGTAAGTTGTCAGACACACTTGCTGCGTTACTTCCATTCGATACAACTGGAGAAATTTCTGTTCTCTATCAGATGGCTTTATCTAGAGGTCAGTAGTGGGATCAACGTCCAATAACATTAAGGCTATTTCTGCTCAAGCGATGCTAACTCCAGCACAGCAAGAGCAGATCAATGGCTACATCAAAGCTGTAGACTCGCACCAAAAGTTATCATCTCTTCCATCAGACGTTGCCAAGTTAGAGTACGCAAAACTAACTCCAGAGCAACAGAAGTCCTTGAAGGATAACTTTGGTAATGTTGAGCAAAAGCGTGGGTGGTTAGGAACAGCGCTTCACTACACAGTAGATCCATTGATTACCGTTGTATCTGCTCCAGTTAAATTGGCATTCAAAGGTGTACAAGAACTTTCAGATTTAAGCACACGTGCTTATCGTACCGCTGCTATCGCACTTGACCAGAATGTAAACATTGGTAAGGCGTGGACAACAGCAAACGATAAGGGTGACAAAGTATTTAGCCCATCACGTATTGCTGCAGCAACAAAAATTTTTGGCTCAGGCTATATGTCTGTTGCACAAAAAGTTGCAGAAGGTATGAGTCTTGACCAGATTGTTGCAACTGGTACTGAAGAAGAAAAGCAAATTGCAGCAGGTGCTGCACAAAAGAAAGATCCACTCTTTCAAGATGCACTAGATGCAGCTAACGCTGCTAAATATTCTCCAGGTCGAGCACTCGCTAACGCATTACTTCCTCAAAAGTGGGAAGGTTCAGGCGCAGCCTACAGAACTATCTCAGGTCTAGGTGATGCAGCATTTCGTATCTTTGCAGATCCAACACTTGCATTAGGTAAGGCTAAGAAAGCATACGATGTTTCTAAGTATGCACTTGATAACATTGTTGGCAACGCTGGTAATGTCGAAAAGGCTTTCCAAGTAGCAAGTGTACAGCGATTTGATACAGACTTTGTTGGAGCATTGAAAAAATATTCAGTAGCTCGCAAAGCAATCAAAGAAGGTACAGCAGATCCGCAGGCTTTAGTTCAAGCATCTATTGAACTCAAGCGTATTGCTCCAGAGTTTGGTGACGATGTTATTGAGTCTATGCTTAAAGAAGGCGTAGTCGAAGCTGGCACTATTAAGAACTTCCTTGCTAATAGCGAAGATGCACTGCGTACTCTTAAAGGTCAAGCAGGTCGTCAGGTTCAGTTGCTTCCACGTATGGACTTAGCGCGTAGAACTCGTATTGCAGCATTGACTACTGGTAATAAGGTTCTTCGTTTTGACCAAGCAGGCAAGCGCATTAGCCGTGAAGTATTTACCGACCAGACCACTATCGGTGGTATTGAAGCCCAGCTAATGGCTAAGACTAGATTTATTGATTCACGTACAGAACTTCCAGCAACTGCTAATACTCCAAAGGAATTCTTGGTACAAATTGAAACCAATGTCATTGGTGAGATTGAGCGCAAGACTGCCAAACTACGTGCAGATGGTGCATTCCGTATGCCATTGGATTATATCCAAGATCGCATTGACCGCTTTGCATCTAAGTTTGCAAAGGTTCCATTTTTTCGTGATAACTTCTTTGACCCTAACGCAGTAGATTCTGCTGAGAAGGTCTATCAGTTAGCACGTCTTGCTAATACTCGTTACAACTCACGCCTGTTTGCAGAAGCATTCAAGGCTGGAGATGAAGCACAGAAGCGTCAGATTATGATGGGTGTCTTCAACACAGTAGCTGAGATCCGTGGACTTAATAAAGTTCCAGGTGGTAAGAATATCCTAGACGAATTAGCTAATTCATCACGTGAGCAACTTTTTGCTCCACGAATCCTAGTACGTGATGCTAAAGGCAAGCCAGTTCTTAACGACGATGGTACTTACCGTTACTTTGAACCATCCAACTTTAACGACCAACAGTTTGCTATCTTTGATTTCCAATTAGCAGGAGGTATGACTGTTCCTAAGATTCAAGATCTTGATGGAATAGTTGACCGCTTCCAAATTGGAAGTAAGATTATGAACTGGTCACACTCTCAATGGGCTGAGAATCTAACATCTGCTTGGTCATTCTTGACTCTTGCTGGTCCTCGCTTTGCTGTGCGTAACTCTATTGAAGATCTAATGGTTCACCTTGCAGTAGGCGATGGCGCTTGGGGTGTTGTGGCAGGTAAGCGTCTATCTACTAAGATACGTCTTGGTCAAGGTGGCGAGACTCTAGGTGTTATTAACAAACTTATCAAGCGCTCAGACCGTGAACTTTACGCTGGCAAGATTGCTGAAGCAAAGACAGTTGAAGATGCTCGTAAGGTTATGGCAGATGCTGTTATGACAGACAAGTATCTTGGTAAACTAGATCCACAAGCACGTGAGATTATTGCTGAGATGGCAGAGTTTGGCGCTATTGATGATCTACTCGCAGGCGTTGCAGAAGGTGGCAAGAAGGGTATTACTGGTGCTGACCACTGGACAGATGCGCTTCGTACCGTAGATAAGTTTGGCACATCTCGTGAATACAAAATTGATGGCGTTACTTACGCCAAGCAAAGCGGTGGAAACTACCGTGAGTATTCTCCTATTACAGCAGAGGGAAAGATTGCTTGGATAACAAGCATTGCTGCAATCGGCAACGATCCTCTAGGTTCTATCGCGCTTCGTTATATGTCAGATAGCCCAGAGTCTAAAGAATTTGCTATTAGACAAATCATAAAGTTTATTGATTCTCCAGAGTATGCAGCGCAAAAGGCTCGTTTCCAGCTATACCGTCCTGGCAATAATGCTGATGTACGAGTACACGCAGAAAATGTATATGCTGCAACTCGTAACCTATTTGTTAACAGCCAAGATAAAGTAAACCAAGCATTGCTTGCAAAGGTCACGATTCGTACACCAGAAGGTGGCATTAAGATCAATACTCGTGACTTAGGTATTGATGACTTGCCAGCATTGGCAGAAGATGCACCACAGTTTATCTCTGGTCCGAGCATTATGCCTATTGCAGAAGGTAATCCTGCTGGCAAGATCGTAGGAAAACACTGGAACTGGGTTGGCGAGATGAATGCTCGCTGGTCACGTGAACCAATGGTGCTATCTGCTGCTGTAGATATGCGTAAGCGTTGGAAAGCAGGCGGTTTAGAAGAGCGTTATATCAAGATGATGACAGATCCTATCCGCAATAACGCCAAATTAAACGCTGAAGAGAAGGCTGCTTTAATTGCCGATGCTGAACGTAAGGCTAAAGTTAAGATTATTGAGATGACACAGGACCTTGCTAAAGAGCGAGTCCTTGCATACGTAGATAATCCAGAGGTTCGTACCCAGTTAGCCTTCACAATGCGTAACTTTGCTCGCTACTATCGTGCAACTGAAGACTTTTATCGCCGTGCATTGCGTGGTGTTCGCTATAACCCAGAGTCAATCGCACGTTTATCACTAACTTATGAAGGTGTATCCCACTCTGGCTTCATCCAAAAGGACGATCAGGGCGAGGCTTACTTCATCTATCCAGGTATGCAACCAGTTTACGCAGCAATGTCTAAACTTGCTACAGTATTTGGCATCAAGGGTGCATTCGTTGCACCTATGCCAGTAGAGTTTGGCGCAAAGCTGAATATGATTTCACCATCTATGAATCCAGACTCGTTATTCCCAACATTCTCTGGTCCATTAGCAGCATTGCCAGTCAAGATGATGTACGAGTTGGTTCCATCACTGAAAGAATCAGAGAAGTATCTCTTTGGTGAGTACGGTGAAGACCAACCAATCATTAACGCTATCCTTCCAGCCCACATTAACCGTGCATTGGGTGCATTAAACAAGGATGAGCGTGATTCACAGTACGCATCAGCTTTCCGCAAGGCAGTTACCTACCTAGAGGCTACTGGTAACGGATTAAAGATTACAAAAGATGCTAATGGTATCGAAGTTCCACCATCACCAGGTGAACTAGAGGAATATCAAGACAAACTGAAGGCAACAACCCAGACAGTCTTGGGTATGCGCTTCTTTAGTGCCTTAATATTGCCAGCATCACCATCAGTTCAGCTCAAGTCTGAGATGGCTGGATGGGTTCGTGACAACGAACGTACAAGTTTTAAGCAGGTATTCTCTAACCTAGTTACTGAGTACAACGGTGATTACACCCGCGCTACTGAGGAATGGATCAAGTTATTCCCAAAGCAAATGCCATACACAGTATCTGAATCTAAGAAGAATACCGTTGCTGTTATCAAGTATGGCGAAGCAGCAGGTAACTGGGTGGATAACAACACTGAGTTACTCAAGAAGTACCCAGAAGCTGCAGCATTCTTGATTCCAAACATTGGTAAGTTCAGTTATGACGCTTACAAAACAATGATGAACGAAGGCTTCCTTGATAAGAAGCAGGTTGGTGACTTCCTACGTGAATCACAGATTGCTACTGACAAGCAGTACTACTTCCAGCAACGCAAGGATTACCTTGCTGCATTGGAAGCTACACCGTCAGTAGAGCAGAAGCGTATGATTAACCAGAAGTGGGATAGCTGGTCAGGCCAGTTTATGTCAGTTCGTCCACAGTTGCAGACAGAGTTTGCATCAGGTGGAGCATCAGATGTTCGTCGTGAGATTGCTCTTAACGACCTACGTAATATGCTAACTAACGAAAAGAACCTTCCTAAGACTAAGACAGTAGCAGTTCTTCGTCAAATGCTTCAAACCTATGACCAATTTAGCACACAGTTCTCATCTATCACAGATAGAACAGATGCTGCTCAGGATCGTAAGGATGCTTTGCAAGCAGGTGCCAAGGCTCAGTTGCAAGAACTAGCCAACAGCAATCCAAATACTAAATCAGCTTATGATGTTTTGTTTGCATCATTGATCGGAGACTAAAGTGCCAGTAGGCGGAACACCTAAAAGAAAGCAGCAACCTGCTGCTGGAACAGCAGATGCAACATCATCTGGTGGCTGGAATAGTGGTGGCATCGGTGATGTCACATATATCACTTCAAGTATCCCTACTGCAGCAAACCCAAACAATGTAGAAAAGACCACTCAAAAAGAACTTATCCGTAAGTTCCTAGAAATGAGTCCACAAGAGCGCATTGGTATTGGCAACCGCCTCAAGAGTGCTGGTTATCAGGTAGGCGGATTAACTGGTCAGGCTACTAAAGATCTTCGTAATGCCTATCTCAAGGCTTATGACGACCTTAATCAAGAGATCTTGATTGGTCAGCAACTAGACTTCAATACATTCCTTACTCGTGAGGCAGGCACAGGTGGCGGTGCAGGTCAAGGTCCACGCCAGCCTTACACACAGGACCAAGAGATCAATGATATGTCTGCAAAGACTTTGATTGATGGAATCGTTAAGAACCTTACTGGTCGTAATGCAACCGATGATGAAGTTACCCAGTATACAGCGATGATTCGCGCCCAACAGAAGAAGAACCCGCTAGTTACTACATACACAACCAAGGGTGGACAAACTACTGGATCAAGAACTACTGGTGGTTTTGGTGCTCAAGAAGCACAACAGTTCTTATTAGACAAAGTTTCACAAGGTGATGAGGCTAAGGCCAATCGCGCTTTAGACGCATACTCAGCAGTAGTAGATCTATTTGGAGGGCTTCGTTAATGGCAAATCGTCCAGATAACACGTACGTCTCCCAAGTATTTAACTTTGGTGTAGATAAGAACCTGCCTCTTGGATTTGTAAACGTTGTGTACAGCAAAGAAACTGGCAACGTAGTTGGTTACGAAAAAGGTGGCAAGTTCTACAACCTAGGTGAGAAGATCCCTGAGAAGGTTACAGAACCACAGAAACGCAAGACTTATTCTGGCTCTATTGAAGAACGCGTAACTGCTATTGAACGCGAAGCAGAAGAAGCTAGAAAAGCAAAGGCAGATTCTGATGCTAGAGCAGCAACTTCTGGCGACCAAAGAACTAGAGCGGCACAAGGCGATGTTTTAGATAACTACGCTACTTCACTCAAGCCACGGCTTGGTGAACTTGGTTTTCAAGTTGAAGCCTATGCTCGCAAGATTGCACGTGGCGATAAGTTATCTCCTATTGAGGAAAAAGAATTAAAGCGCCTCAGCGATGAATATGCCAAGTTAAACAAGGCATACAATGAGGCACGTTCTGATGCACTAGGTTTCTACTATGGAACTCAGTCAGAGCCTGCAACACAGACTGGTAAGAAGACAGTATCTGCGGCTCCACAGACACAAGGACCTACTGGCACTCCAGCGCAGGCACCTACACTTGCACCTGTTCCAACTCCTGCACCTAAGCCAAAGCCATCTACTGGCGGAACTACAGGCGGTAGAACGGGTGGTACTACTGGTGGTACTACTGGTGGACCATCAACTACGGCGTTCCCACAGTATGGTGGCGTAGACACAACAACACTTGCTGGCATTACTGCAGCTAGCGCTCGTCCACCAGTAGAAACTGTACTAAAGACCTACGATGAGGCTCTTGCTAATGTTCAGGAAAAGTACAACCTTCCAGACATTCTGTTCAGCAATGTAAAGTCTCTTGGAGATCTACTAGACCGTTATGTTAATGCTAAGAAGTACGGCAAGGACGGCATTGCCGATATCAATAAGTTTGTTGAGTTAGTCAAGATAGATCCTTGGTATCGTCAGAACTCTGGTGAGATTAAGACCCGCTACCTACAGAAGTTTAATTATGAAGATCTAGTTAAGTCTGGTAATGCTAAGGGAACTACTGATTACGAGCAACAGATTGCTAAAATTACTAACAACCTTATCAAAAAGGCGCGTGAACTAGGTTCTGCTGTTGATGAAGGTCAATTAAAGTTAATTGCCGAAGATCTATATATCCATAATCAAGATGCAGATGATTCTGTAGTTACACGTCGCCTTGTCAGTGGTATCCGTCCTATCGCTGGAATGGTTGCTGGAAAGATCACAGAAGATTACAGCGGTCTAGCTCTTCAGAATTACCAAGGACTTCAGGCTATTGCTAAGCGCAATGGTTTTAAGTTGGAGGATATTCTTCCACGTGGTGTTGATGGAAAGCCAGCAACAGCTCAGGAAACGCTACAACGCCTAGCATTAGGTGAGATAGATCCAACTCGTTTGGAGCAAGATGTTCGCAAACTTGCAGCAGTTGGACAACCACAATTTGTACGCGACCTACTGGGTCAAGGTATTGACCTAGAGGAAATATATTCTCCGTATCGAAAGACTATGGCTAGAATCTTAGAACTAGATGAAGGTCAGATTGATTTAACTGATCCAACACTACGTATGGGTATCAACGAAAAGGGTGACGTTAACCTCTATGATTATTCAAAGGCTTTGCGTCAAGACTCTCGTTGGCAGTACACAGGTAATGCTCGTGAGGAAGTCTCAGATGCTGCACTCACAGTTCTTCGTAACTTCGGATTCCAGGGGTAATAATGGCTAGATACAATCCAGAAATAATGATGGTTGATGACGGACAAGAACAACCTAGAAGAGTCTTTGGCCCACGCACAGATACTTCACAGATAAGTGAAGCAGATATTTACAAAGCGTCACGTGATGCTGCTATTGAACTTGGGGTAGATTCAGTAACACTTGCCTATGAAGCAGGTATGGCTGGTGATACCTCCACACCTTTGAATAAAATGACACCAGACGAACGTGCAGCATTTGCACGTGGTCGTGCTGACAAAATTACACAGTTTCGTGAAACAGGCGGTGGAACCGAACCCCCTTCTGAAGCACCACCAGGAACACACTGGTCTTTTATTGGCGGCCAGTGGAAACTGTACAAAGACTTTGAAGGTCCGACTGGAGCCACAGGTCCGCTAACTGGTTCAGGTGGCGGTCCAACAGGAGTTCCTACAGGAACTCCAACTGGAACTCCAACTGGAACTCCAACATTAAAATCTGATGCACAGATTGCTGCAGACCTAAAAGCTGCACAAGACAAAGAAAAGCGTCAATCTGCCTATGATTTGCTGTACTCAGAGTTTGAACGTTATGGTCTTGCATCTTTGGTAACCCCATTAAAAGACCTCATTACATCAGGAGTATCGCCTTCAGAATTTACTCTTAAGCTGCGTGAGACAGATGCTTACAGAAACCGCTTTGCAGCTAACCAAGCACGTGTCAAGAACGGTCTTCGTGCTTTGTCAGAAGCTGAGTACATCCGTAATGAAGATGCCTACCAAGAAGTAATGCGTCGTCGAGGATTACCTGCTTCTTACTATGAGCAGACAGTAGATCCAGTTACTGGAATTACAAAGCAAAAGGGATTTGAAGCACTCCTTGCTGGAGATGTTTCATCTACTGAACTAGAAGACCGCATTGTCACAGCACAAGACCGTGTACTTAACGCCAACCCAGAGATTGCTGCACAACTCAAGCAATTCTATCCAGGCATCTCCAATGGAGATATCTTGGCTTATGCACTAGATCCTGCTAACGCTATCAACCAAATCAAGCGTAAGATTACTGCCGCTGAGATTGGTGCTGCTGCTGGAACATACGGCTTAGGTACAACAGTAGGTCGTGCTGAACAACTAGCAGGTGCTGGTGTCACAGAAGCCACAGCACAACAAGGATTTAAGACTATTTCTCAGGTAGGTCCACGAGCTGGAGTACTGGCTCAATACTATAAGCAAGATCCTTACACACAGGAAACTGCTGAAAAGGAATTCTTTGGACTTACTGGAGCACGTGAAGCAGAGATGCAACGTAAGAAGCTCACATCACTAGAGACTGCCGCATTTAGCGGTAGTGCAGGTGCTGGAGCAATCGCTAGAGACAGAGCTGGCGTACTATAAACAAAGCCTGCCAACGGGATGACTGGTCCGTTGGAGTGAATCAAAACCAGTAGTAGGAGCCACACCACCCGCCCCAAGGTGAATGTGCGGCCTGCGTCAATCTAACAAGAACGGGAGAAGGACCTATGTCCAATTATGACTACGAGGACGATGACTTCGGTATCGAAGACAGCGGAAATGACCTTGTAAAACAACTGCGTAAAGCTACTAAGCAAAAAGACAAGGAACTGGCTGAACTAAAAGCACAGTTTGAAAGTCTTAACAAAGCGCAAAGAGAACGAGCAATCAAAGATGCCCTCGAAAGTCGAGGGGTAAACGGCAAAATTGCCGCATTTATCCCACAGGATATAGACCCAACTGAAGAGTCTGTATCTAAATGGTTAGCAGACTACGCCGATGTATTCGGTATTGAAGTTAATCAGAACCAGGCAACACCTAATGTAGATCCAGCCCAAGCTGCTGCATATAAGCGTATGACTAATGCTGTCGAATCAGGATCATCTCCTGAACATAACGACAACATTATGCAGAAACTAATGAATGCAAATAGCCGCGAAGAGTTGGACGAAGTTATTAAATTGTCTGGACTCTAATCCGATCCTAAACAAGAAAGGCTAGACCACAAATGGCTATCCCAACAGGTACCCCTACCACCACGTCTAGCATCAGCAATCTAGTACAAGCAGCGTACGATCAATATGTCAGAATGGCATTGCGTTCAATCCCTGTTATGCGCTCACTTGCAGATGTTAAG
>Ga0209229_10001075_pt1 | contig 11226 bp, 6 predicted proteins | sample SanBayMetagenome_FD_187466 | JGI IMG/M metagenome (GOLD analysis project Ga0209229, IMG submission 187466) | Freshwater and sediment microbial communities from dead zone in Sandusky Bay, Ohio, USA (SPAdes) (version 2) | ecosystem: Environmental > Aquatic > Freshwater > Lentic > Sediment | place... | reverse complement strand
AGAGAACATACAGACATTGTCGTCAAGAGCTTATTTACAAGACCAACAAGGAAATATACTTTTTGACCAAAACGGAAACGTACTTGAGCCACAATACTCCAATATTGACTATGAGAGATTAACAAAGACTAAGAAAAGTATATATCTAAATCAAGGAAATCCTTTCCATGGCATGGAGGGTTGGTATTATGATGGATCATGGTATTTTGAGACAAGGTTTGGTCTTAATACAGAGACTGCTAATTTCAATCCTACTTTTAATATTGATAAGAAGGCAGGTGTAATTAATTTTGATTCTAGCATGGCAGGAGAGTTGTGCATACTTGAGTATATTTCTGATGGTATGGAGGGTGGAGATGACTCGTTAATTACTGTAAATAAGTTATTCGAGAAGTATGTTTATGCATACATTCAATATGAGATTTTAAATTCTAAATTAGGAGTTCAAGAGTACGTTGTTGCTCGTGCAAGAAAAGAAAAAGGAGCATTACTTCGAAATGCTAAAATTAGAATTAGCAATATACACCCAGGTAGATTGTTAATGAACTTGCGTGGAATGGACAAAATAATTAAATAATATGGCAAATTTTACTAGAAATTTTATAGCAGGCAGGATGAATAAAGTCGTTGACGAAAGACTTCTTCCTGAAGGAGAGTATATCGATGCTATGAATATTAGGATGGGTTCCACAGAAAAATCTGAGGTTGGTGTCATAGAGAATACAAAAGGAAATGAAGATTTAACAGTATTAACATATATAGATGGCACCAAATTAAGTACAGATGCAAGGTGTATAGGTGCTATTGAGGACAGTGCTAGAGAGACAATATACTGGTTTGTTCATGATCCTAATTTTACTGAAACATTAGCAGGACCTAATCCAACTAATAAACTTGATTTAATTGTATCATATAATGTAAATACTAATATACTACTATATCATGTTATTAGCATAAATGATGGTAGTGGTGTAAATACCACTCTTAATTTTAATCCTACATATCTAATAACAGGAGTAAATATTATTGAAGATTTATTGTTCTTTACAGATGATTATAATGCTCCTCGCAAGATTAATATAAAGGCAAACTATGCTAATCCAGTTGGAGATATAGATCAATTCACAGAAGAGGCAATACTTGTAATTAAGAGACCTCCTATAGAGTCTCCTACTATTGAATTATTAAAAACAGCAGGTCAAGAAAATTATTTAGAGGATAGATTCATTTCATTTGCATATAGATATCAGTATGCAGATGGAGAATATTCTGCCACATCTCAGTGGTCTGATATTGCATTTTCACCAAACCCATTCTCATTTGATATTAGTAGTATGCTTAATGAGGGAATGACAAATGCATTTAATACTGCTATTGTAAGTTATAACTCAGGAGGACCACTTGTAATTGGTATAGATCTTTTATTTAAGCAAGCAAACAACAATATAATTAAAGTTATTGAGAAGATAGATAAGGCTGAAGCTGGATATGGAGACAATCAAATTTATCAAATTTCGTTTAATAATAGCAAAATATTTACTGTATTAAGTGAGGCTGAGTTGTTGAGATTATACGACAATGTTCCAAGATTTGCTAAAGCTCAAACTATTATGGGCAATAGACTTATGTATGGGAACTATGTTGAGGGTTATGACTTATTAGACTCAAATGGAGTTCCAATAAGACTTGAATACGAACCATCAGTTATATCTGAAGATATTGGTGTTACTGACGTTACTACGACATTTGATGAAGGTCAATACTTTATTAATGGAAGTGAAACTATACCAAACTCTGTCATATATGTTGACTTAGATGGTGTTGATCTAGTAGAGGGAGCATTTTTAGATGTTGCAATTAGATTTACTCACAATAAGTTTACGGGCACTTTACCTTTCCCTACTGAAGAGACAGGTGTAGTTGAAATAACATTTAATTTCTTTTTAGGGCAAAGCTATAGTTCAGTTTATGAAATGGCTTCTAGCGTTGAATTTCAAGAAACTGTTGGGACAGTAGCTAATATAGAGCCAATTTTAACATCATGCGATGGTATAACATTTACAGACCAATTCAATTGTGCTGTGCCTCCTGCTTTAGATACTATTCAGAAAAAACAAAGTGGTATAACTGCTGATGGACAACCAATTGCAATAATAACAAGTCCTAGTAGCAATCAGATAGGATTTCAATTATTAGCAGTAAGGTATGAAGATAATCCAGTTACAGGATATGTATATGAATACTATGAGGCAAATTTTGCAGAAGCAGTATTTCAAGAGATAGCAAGTCCAAGAAGTTTACATAGCAATCGTGGATATGAGATAGGTATTGTGTATATGGATGAATTTAATAGAGCAACAACAGCTCTTGTTAGTTCTAGCAACGCAGTTCATATTCCATGTTCATTATCTTCACTTAAAAACTCAATTCAAGTTACAATACCATCTACTCAAAAACCTCCTTATTGGGCAACAAGATATAAGTTTGTAATTAAACCAGATGAGGAGAACTACGATATTATATATTCAAATATATTTTTTACAGATCCAAATAATAACTCTGTTTGGTTTTATTTAGAAGGAGAAAACACTAAAAAAGTAGAGGTCGGAGATAGACTTATTGTTAAGTCAGATACAGATGGTCCTAAACAAAACTGTGCTTATGCTACAGTTCTTGAAAAAGAAACTAAAGCAGCTGGATTTATAGAACCAGTTGGAGATGTTGCAGTTCCTTCAGGTGTTTACATGAAGATTAATCCAACTAATTTTTCTGCTGTATTAGATCCTGATGCTATTGTAGATTTAACTAGAAAAAGTTTGTGTAATAATATTTCTGGAGGACTTCCTGAACCTGATAACTTAAACTATCTCGTAAATAAAGAAGATCCAGACAACCCTGGAATGTATATAGATATAGATATTCCTGCTGGAAGTATTATTACATTATTTCTTGATTGGAATAGAGCTGGTGGCGTTAGGGGATGTGAAGCAAGAGGATATACTCTTGAAAAAAGATTAACAGCATCTGCTAACTATGAAAGTTTTGAGGATTGGTGGAATGGGGATAATATAGCTGAACTATTAAATACTGGAGTTTCAAAAGATGGAACTACAGAACTTGAGTATGTGCCTACAAATGGAATTTTAACTCAAAGAGATTTCACTACAATGTATCTTCAGTTTTATACAGATGGTGCCAATAAAACGATATTACAGTTATCAAGAGGATTTTCTTGCTCTGGAATAAGTAAACCAAATTCAAGAAAGTATTGTGCTACTGCTGATATTCAAATTTTTAGAGCTGCTGACCTTATTGTATTTGAGACAGAGCCACAAGATGCATTGCCTGATGTTTTCTTCGAGAACAACTTGTCTTTCCCAATTGTAAATGGATACCACACAGGCAACGTACAAAATCAAACCTCATCCAATCCAGCTATTATTGACACTGGATTCTTCAACTGCTTTGCATTTGGAAATGGAGTCGAGAGCTATAAGATTAGAGACTCAATTATTGGTAGGTCTTTTAATTTAGGAGAAAGAGTTACTACTGTTGCAGAGCAAGACTATAGAGAGATTGATAGGTTTGCAGATATTACATATAGTGGTAACTATAATCAAGAGACCAACGTAAATAGACTAAATGCATTCAACAAAGGTCTTCTTAACTACAAGAACTGTGAACTTTCTTTCGGAGAGATATTTATATTAGATGGAAGAGAAACAGACGTACTTGTTCTTCAAGAGGATAAGATATCTTATGTATTAGCTGGTAAAAACCTACTATCTGACGCAAGCGCAGGTAATGTTATTACTGCGACACCAGAGGTATTAGGAACGCAAATAGCAAGAACAGAGAAATACGGTATTAGCTTTAATCCTGAGAGCTATGTTCAATGGGGATACGATAGGTATTTCACTGATGCAAAAAGAGGTGCTGTACTTCAAATAACTGGAGACTCTGCTCAAACTGATAAGCTTACAGTTATATCAGAGCAGAATATGCGTACATGGTTTAGAGATGAGTTTAATACATCATTCAACACTCAGAAGCTAGGTGCTTTTGATCCATACATGAATGAGTTTGTATTAAGTATGAATGAAGAGCCTCTTCCATCAAAAGTTGAATGTACAAATTGCGGTATCACTCAGACATTTACATTGTCAGGAAATGATGGAGAATACAATTACTGTATAAACTTAGATTCTATTATTGGAGATGTAGAGGTATCTTGGATAATAACAGACATTGGAGATGAAGACGAAATTGAGATTGAAACCGACTATAATGGTAATATAGAATCATCAGGAGTAACATCATCAAGTGGAAGCTTTACTTTTAATAAAGATAGCTTAACCGTTAATAAAGTGGATGTTAACTTGTATTATTCAGGTAATATTAATATATCAATAAGCATTGGATGTCCAACTGGAGAGATACTAAACATTGTAGAGGTTGTTCTTACAAATAACTTTGAGGCTAGTGAGACAATCCATGTTCAGTATAGATACACTAATGGTTCGTTTGTAGGACCTTTAATGTCTGACCTAGTTGTGTTCCAAAGTGGAACTGGTAATCCACTTGTATCGAGATACAATATAACAACAGGTAATGTTGGATCTGGTGCATTCCCTCCAGAGTCAAGCACAATGAGAATGTACACAAACAAAATACCACCTGATACTTATAACTTTGATATTTTACAAGACAAGTTCAAGTATCTAAGGAGCTCAACACTATATAATAACAATGATGTTGATATGCAAGCAATGCTTGCAGCAGCATCTATTGCTACTCCAATCGTAAATATTGGAGATATATACTATGCAGACTTCACAGTTCCTTTGAGTTCTAATGGTAATTATCTATATTTGATTTGGGATTTGAGAGATACTTACCCAGTTGAGTTATGTTACTCAGATGTAAGTGAATTTGATGTGTGTTGTAATTGTACAGAACCATTGTAATTAATTAAAATAATATGGCTACAAGTGGAAGTTATTATTTAAATGGACCATCATTAACATCATCCACTTCTGTTTTTACAGATAGTGGATTGACTACATTAGCTCCTGATGGATTCTATTCTGATGGTGTTATAGTAAGAGAGCAAGTAGGTGGGGTTCTTCTACCTGCTGTTGCTTGTAGTAGTTGTGAACCTCAGTGTCTTGAGTACAGTGCTATATCGGAAGGTCCATCTGGTGTTGTAGAATATAACGACTGTGAAGGCAATCCTGCTTTAATATATTTATCAGAATTTGAGGAAGTGTTCTTTTGTGCTTTATCAAACTCTATAGTTCCATCAGAGGGAATTGCTATAATTGAGGTTGGAGCTTGCACTCCACTTGAGTGTACTAGATATCTTGCTGATGCAGAAGCTGAATCTGGAGGTGTTACTTATACAGATTGTTTTGGAGATATTCAAACAATAACATTAGCAATGGGAGAAACGCAAGAATTCTGCGCATCAGATACGCCATCTACATCAGGAGGGGTTTTAATTAGTTTGGTAGCTGGTACTTGCCCATAAATATAAAAACTATGCCTAATTACACACTAACATATAGCGAAGGAGTTGCAGGATGGGTTTCATTCTACTCTTACTATCCTGATTGGATGATAGGAATGAATAACTACTTCTACACGTTTAAAGGAGGAAACCTTTACAGACATAATGTAAATGAGAATAGAAACACTTTCTATCAACTTTGGTGGACTCAACTAGAGGATCCATTGCAGGCTTTTAAACCATCTGTAATAAAGAGTGTGTTCAATAACTCTGTCCTTGAGAATAAACTATTCAAAACCATAAACATAGAAGGAGATGCTCCTTGGAGTGCTACACTAGTTACTGATTTGCAAAACTCAGGATTTATATTAGGTCAATGGTTTGAAGAAAAAGAAGCATCATTCTTTGCATTTATTAGAAACAATAGTTCTGGACAGTTCAGTCTTAGAAGTGTTAATGGTATTGGGGATAGTATTAATGTAATAGGTAATGGAACCAACAATGCTCTTGTTGAATTTAGTATATCTCCACTTATATCTATTGGAAGCATAGTAAGTGTTGGTGATGATGTATATTTCGGAACTCCAATTCCTGAGTATGCAGGACCAGTTATAGGAATAAATGTAGACCTTCCAAATGGTATAAACCAATTAGAGGTTAATAACAATATGTTAACTCCATTAACTACTCCAATACCTGGAGATGTGAATTATTTCTTATACGTTAAAAACTCAATAGCTGAATCCCATGGCGTTCTTGGTCACTATTGTGTGTTTACTCTTGAGCAAAATTCTAATTCAAAGGTTGAACTTTTTTCTGTTGAGTCTGAAGTAATGAAAAGTTTCCCATAATATGTATATATTTGTATATGGAAATTAGGAAACTAGATACCAATGACTATGAAAATATCCTTGTAGATTGGTGGAAGGACTGGGGATGGACACCACCTCAGAAAGACTTTCTTCCTGAAGATGGAACTGGTGGTTTCATAGTTTATGATGGAGATACTCCAGTATGTGCAGGATTTATTTATATCACAAACTCAAAGGCTTGTTGGATTGATTGGATAGTTTCCAATAAAAAATATAGGAAAAAGCCAAACAGGAAGCAATCTTTAGATTTATTGATAGAAACTTTAACAAATGTTGGTAAATTGTCTGGAAATAAATATGCTTATGCATTAATAAAGAATAATAGCTTAATAAAAACGTATGAGTTTTTTGGTTATATAAAAGCAGACTCATACACAAGTGAAATGATAAAAATATTATAATATGGCAGTAACAACAGCAGCAGTAGTTGGAATAGCGGCAACAGCAGCATCAACCACAATGTCATTTGCTCAAGCAGGTCAGCAAAGAAGACTTCAAAGACAAGCAGAAGCTGATGCTGCAAGAGCAATGGAAGAGGCTAAAAAAAAGCTTGAAATAAATTATGCTGAAGAACTTGCAATTCAAAAAGAACCTTACGAACTTCAAAGAGAGGCATTGTTATCTCAAGGAGCAATGGCTTTAGAGGCTGCAAGAGAATCAGAAAGAGGTGCAGAAGCAACTGCTGGAAGACTTCAAATGGCTCAAACAGAAGCTCAAGCAGGAGTAAGAAGTGCTATGGGTGAAGAGTTACAGAGAATTGAAGAATTACGAGTGGCTGAAGAAAGCAGACTAAGAGATCTTGGTGCTCAAATAAATTTAGAGGAAGCAGCAGGTGCTCAGCTTGCAGCTAGAGAGGCTCAACAATTAAAAACTCAAGCCACTCAAGAGGGAATTGCTGGAGCTATATCTACAGTTCAACAAGGTCTTAATATGATTCCTTTGTTTCAACAAAATACAGCAGCTCAACAAAAAGCAATGTCTGGCATTCAAATGAGTGAACAAGAATTTATAGATTTTGGAAATGTAACAGCAAAAGGAGGAGGCGTAAGTAAAAGCATGGGACCAGCATCTCAAGATCTAGGTATGACAAATATGGATTTTGAAAAAATTGGAGACATGACTAAAAAACAATTTAGACAATTTAGAAAAGAGCTATCTCCTGGGCAAAGAGCAATGATACAAAGAAATCCAATGTATATGCAAAACTATAATATGTATATGCAAAACTATAATCCATACAATTTTTTAAATCAACCAAATAAATAGTTATGACATACTATAAGTACGCAGAGAGGAATGCAAGTTCTCAAATAAATTGGTATGAAGTTGGTAAGAGCGTAACAGACATGCTTGCTGAGACAGCTAGAATTAGAGAAGAAAAAAAAGCTGCATTTCAACAAGCATATAAAGAACAAGAAGAGAATATATTAAATTCTCCTCAAGGTCAAAACCAAGATGTAAATAACTTCACTAATAAGTTTTCAAATAACATGCTTAATAGTGCTCGTCTTGACTATCAGCTTTTGACTTCAGGTCAAATGCCTATGGATCAATACTTATTAAGAAGGCAAAATGCTATTGATGGGACAAAAAGGCTATATAATCTTTCTAAATTATTCCAAGACGAATATGAGAAAAAAATTTCAGGAGTTAATTCAGGAGCTTTACAAGCATTAAATATATTTAACATGAAGACCGTAGAAGGCTATCTTGACTTTAATAATTCAGAAGCCACGATAGATCAGTTAGGAGATGGAAGGATAGGTATTGGAACGTATGAAAACAAAACTATTGATGGAAAAGAAGTTAGGGTTTTAGCAAAAAACATTTTTAATGTAAAAGAAATTGAGGGAAAAATACTTCAAAATGTAGAAACATTTAATGTTGAAGAAAAAACTTCTTCATTTGTAAAAAACTTAGGTGCTATTAAAGATGTAGTGTATAATGAAGCTTCAAAATCAAAAGCAGGAACTATACAAGAATTATTAGGTGTTGAATTTTTATCAACATCACCAAAAGCAGATGATGCTACAAAAAAAGTAGTTGCTAACTTAAATTTAGCTATTGATAATCAAGTAGCAAGTTATTTGGATGAAAATCCATATAACCTAGCATCTGTTTTAACTGAAAATACAGGAAAGTATAATGAAGATTCTTTTACATTTAGTAAAGAAGAAGCAGACAATAATCCTAGTAAAATACTTGTTAAGATAGATCCAATTACCACCATGACAACTATTGATAAAGATGGCAAAAATTATGAGGCACAACTTAAAGAGGCTAAGGATTGGGTAAGAAATAGCATTATAAGTAAAATGGATCAAGAGAGATCTATTTCTACAACATCTCAAATTCAAGATCAGTCTAGACCTTTTAATCCAGCTGAGCAAAATTACAGAGATCGTAAAGCTATGTTGGCTGATTATGTTAAAAATTTATATAAATTTACAACATCTAAGAATTTCAAAGAAAGACAAGTTTCTGGCGAATATTTTCAAGGATTTTTCCCATCTGGTGCTGAAGGTAGCATGGAAGTTGTTGTTAACCCTGGTAGCAAAAAAGGAGTTTTCCTTAGAGATCCAGGTGGAAAAGAAAATCCATATTTAATTCCAGGTAATGATCCTCTAGAATCAGCGTTAGCATATGGAACAGCTCATAGTGGTGCTGCTGGATTTAATTTTTCATCAGATGAATTAAGAGCTGAGATGAAAAGACAAAATTTAGATTTTACAGGTACTACTATTAGTGATGTGAATACTGGATCTTTTTCACAGCCAACTACACAATCAATGAATAAATATAATAAACCCTAAATAAATATGAACGAAGAAGCACTTATAGACGCATATAATTTATTTAAGAGAAACGGGTACGGAGATTCTATAGAAGATTTCAAATTATTAATATCTAAAAACCCTCAAGCTTTAAGAGATTCTTATTCTTTATTTGTGAACGAAGGATATGGAGATTCTATAGATGACTATAAAAAATTATTAGGTGTTGGTGTGGCTCCTGTTGTAAAAAAAAAATTCGCTTTGGACTCGTCTTCGGAAGCTGGTTCATTGGAATCGCAAAAATCAGTTAAGCCACAGAAACAAGTAGCTCCTTTAGCAACACAGCAACAAGTAGCTCCTTTCACTCCACAGCAACAAGTGGCTCCACAAGCTGATGGAGAGCCTCCTGTTAAGCCTATAAATAATAAACAACAATTTGATAAATTTTTAAGCCAAACTCAATTACAACAAGAACAAATAAAGCCAACTCAACCTCCATCTCCTAAAGCAGAGGAAACTTATAAGGAGGAAGATTATTTTAAAGGAGGATTTGGTAATTTTTTAAGAGGTGTAGATGAAGTAGTTCCAATTGGAATAGGTGACTTTATTGATGATATGGCTCGTAGTGTAGCCGCTGGATTTAGACAAGGAAAAACTGCAAAAGAAGCAAATAGATTTATTTTAAAAGGTTCTGAAACAAGTCTTGATCAAATACAAAAATTCATTGATGCTAATAAAGAGGCTCAACAAATGGAGCCTAGTAGCGAAATGAAGGAATATCAAAAGATTTATGAAGAAGAAGGCAAAGGATTTTGGGGTGTAGTTAAAGGATTGGTTAATAATCCATCAGTTATACCAGAGGTTATATTAGGCTCTATGACAGCACTAGCTACAAATACAGATGCATTATCAGCAGCTGCATCAGCTATTGGAACAGGTGCTGGAATTGGAGCAGCAACTGGAGCAGCAGCAGGTGGTGTTGGAGCAGCTCCAGGGGCAGTAGCTGGAGCAACATCAGCAATTCCTTATGCTTTTGGTCTTGCAAGTAGTGTTGTAGAGGCTGGATCTACTTTTGGAGAATTATTACAAGAAGAACTTGGCAATAAAGAAATGACAAAAGAAAATGTAAAAGCAATACTTGAAAATCCAGATAAATTAAATAGTATACGAAATAAAGCTATAGCTAGAGGTCTTATTATAGGAACTGTAGATGCTTTTACTGGCAAATTAGCATCAGGTGTTGGTGCTAAAGTAATGACTAAATCTGCTGGAGCTACAGGAGCAGTAACAAGAGGTGCTGTCACTAAAGCAACTGCTGCTGGTGCTGCAATAGAAGCTGCTGGAGGATCATTAGGAGAGGCTACTGCAAGAAAGGCTATAGGTCAAGAAATGGATATTTCTGAGATAGCTCTTGAAGGATTAGCTGAACTACCAGGTGGTATTAGGTCAACAATACAAGCAAGATTATCTAAACCTGTATATAAAATAAATGGAGAGAAGGTAGATAAGTCAGATGTAGATAATTTAATCGAAACAATGACTCCTGATCAGTTGGCAAAAACTAAAATTGATGTTGAAAATGATTATGAAGGAGTTAAATTTAGGATACAAGATAAAATTGTAACTGGTCAATTAGAGAAAGAAGTTAGAGATTCTAATCCTAATGCAAGTGAAACTACTATAAATGAATTAGTTGCGCTTGAAAAAGAACTGCAAAAGTTTGAAAATAATAAGACTCAATCAGGAAAAGATAAAGCTTCTTCTATTAGATCTCAAATAAAAACTATACAAGAAAGTCCAGAATACACTATTAATAACACAAAATACACCAAAGAAGAATTCTTCAATCAGTTGCAAGGAAAGACTCAGGATGAGTTGAAGGCAATGAATATTGTCGTAAACAACGATGAGCAAGTAGCAGCAGAGATTGGGAAATTATTTGGAGAAGTACAAACCCTTAAAACTGAACAAGATGCCATTCAAGAGCAAACAGCAGGTCAAGTACCTGTACAGCCAACAACCAGAGTTGGCGAAACGATGGAGGAAGGAAAACCCCAAGCAGAACCTCAAG
>Ga0209229_10001071_pt1 | contig 11241 bp, 8 predicted proteins | sample SanBayMetagenome_FD_187466 | JGI IMG/M metagenome (GOLD analysis project Ga0209229, IMG submission 187466) | Freshwater and sediment microbial communities from dead zone in Sandusky Bay, Ohio, USA (SPAdes) (version 2) | ecosystem: Environmental > Aquatic > Freshwater > Lentic > Sediment | place... | reverse complement strand
ATATTTTAAGTCTTTGGTGCTGTTTTTAAGTGTCATGAGTATTGTAATATATAAAAGCTTAATAAAAATTTCTGATAAAGTAATTAAGGTAGAATTTATTACCTTAATTCTGTTATCAACCGTTGGAGTCTTTATTTCTATTTCTGCTAGGGATTTTATAATTCTTTTTTGTGGATTAGAATTGCAAGCCCTCTCTGGTTATGCAATGGCAGCTTTTAATAATAAAGATGTAAAATCATCAGAAGCAGGCTTAAAATATTTTGTCCTGGGGTCTTTAATTAGCTGTTTAATGTTACTTGGAATATCTTTCTTTTATGGCTTTGCTGGTAGCATTTATTTTAATGATATAAGAGCTGCATTGGATGGCGAATTTAATATAGGGTTGGTGGTAGGGGCAATATTTGTCTTAGCTGCCATATTATTTAAACTATCTGCCGCCCCTCTTCATATCTGGACACCGGACGTTTACGAAGGAGCCCCTGTTTCTGCAGTTACATACTTTGCTGTAGCGCAAAAAGTGGGAGTTCTAATTGTGCTTATAAATTTTGTAACTTTAGTGACAGGAAACTATTTAAGGGTTTCAGTAGATCTTATAAAAATAGCCGCTATTTTATCGATTTTTATAGGAGCCTTAGGAGCAATGATGCAGTCTTCGCTAAAAAGGTTAATGGCATATAGCACGATATTAAATGTAGGGTATGTTTTAATAGCAATTTCCCTTCATTCGGAGGAAGGTTTCCGCTCTGCAATTATTTACATGGTTATTTATGTTATTGGTACTATAGGCTTTTTTACCTGTTTAGTTGCTTTGTTTGGCGAAAAAAGCGATATAGCTAGTTTTGCTGATTTGCAAGGGATGTCTGCAGAAAGAAAAACTATTGCGGCATCAATAGCAATAATAATGTTTTCAATGATAGGTCTGCCGCCTCTTGCCGGTTTTTTTGGCAAGTACTATGTTTTTTATAACGCTATTATACAGGGTGAAGTTACCTTGGCGGTATTGGGTGTCATTAGCAGTGTAATAGCTGCATTTTACTATTTAAAGGTAGTAAAATATATGTATTTCATGGAAGCAGTTGAAAAAACGGCAATTATACCTACGAATCGTGGTTTATTATCAGTATCGGTTATTTCTGTAGGATTTACATTGTTTTTCTTTATTTTTGCTTCATCATATCTTTTATAAGTCTAAAAGATTTAATTTTCTATATATAGATTATTGGTTATCAAAATAATGTTACCGTGGCCAAAGGATTATAATTTACTGCTTTTTGACCGGATTGATAGCACTAACGATGAGGCTCTTCGACTTGCAAAAAGTGGGATAAAGGGTAATTTTGTAATTGTAGCAAAAGCTCAAACTAATAGCAGAGGAACGAAGGGTAAACCATGGGAATCTATTATCGGCAATCTGCATATGAGCATTTTGCTTCAGCCAGCGGTAAGTATAAATCGTATAAAAGAATTATCTTTTCTTACTGCTATTGTGCTACGAGAAGCAATTCTGGAGTTTATAGATACGCTTAAAGCTCCAAAAGCTGATATTAAATTGAAATGGCCTAATGATGTTCTAATAGAAGGGAAGAAAGTTTCTGGTATTTTGCTGGAGTCTACAAATATACAAGGTATAAATTATGTTATAATTGGTGTTGGAGTTAATACTCATTTTATACCTAATATACCAAATATATCAGCCACAAGTTTATTAAGTGAGGGGATTATTTTAAAAAGCCCAGATAGTTTTTTAAACACTTTTATGGATAGGTTTCAAATTCATTATTCTAGATGGCAAAAACCAGATAGCTTTGATAGTATCAAGAAGCGATGGCTTGAATTTTCGTATAATTTGAATAAAGATATAACTTTGGATGATGGGATAAGAAAAGTTTCCGGAATATTTAGAGGGATAGATAATGAAGGGGCTAGGGCTATTTGTGTGGAACTTGTAAATGGAGAATTATGCAGTTTTTCTTCTGGGCGGGTTACCTACCGATAGGTAGTATGATATACCCTGTTGATTTCTTATAACGCTTTTGATTTGTCATGATAAATAATAATATTGCTATAATTTTAGTTGCTCCACAATTAGGGGAAAATATAGGAGCGAGTGCTAGAGCTATGAAAAATTTTGGCTTAAGGGATTTGCGTATTGTTGCGCCACGGGACGGCTGGCCTAATAAAAAAGCAGAAAGTATGTCGGTAGGAGCAATTGATATAATAAATCAGGCTAAAGTTTTTTCATCAATAGAAGAGGCTGTTAGCGATTTATCTTTTATTTATGCTACTACCGGAGTAGTTAGAGCTATTAACAAAAACTACGTTTTATCGCGAAATTTAAAGCAAGATATAGATAGTAATTATTCTATAGGAATAATGTTTGGCCGTGAAAATTGTGGTCTTAATAATCAAGAAATAACATATGCTAATAAGATATTAGTAATAGATACCGATAAGAATTTTACTTCCCTAAATATTGCTCATGCAGTATCAATTGTGTGTTATGAACTGTTTGGTATAAAAAGGCAAAAAAGAGGAGATTTAAATAACACCCATAAGTTAGCTACGTGTGCTGAACTAAATTATTTTTATAGCCATCTATTTTCTAAACTGGAAGAGAAAAATTTTTTCAGGATGCCGGAGAAAAAAGAACATATGACTAATAAAATTAGGAACTTATTTTCTAGAATAGATAAGCTTTCACAAGGAGAATTGCAAATCTTAAGAGGCATAATTACTGTTCTTGATGATGATAAAAATTAGGGATTAATAAGGGTTTTTATAGGGTGAGCCACAGGGGAAATCTAAGTTTAGAAAATCACGTCACAGGCACAGACGATAAGAGAAAACTAATTAATATTTCGCCAGCTACTTATATTATCAAGTTCTAATTTAATAATTCTTGCAGTTGGCATGCCGTTTTTTACTATGGATTCGTATTCCGGTGATCCATGTGCTAGTTCTAAAGCAGCCTCAAAAATACCTGGGTTATGTGCTATAACTAGTATATTTTTATCTTGATCTTGTTGTCTGGATATTAGTTCTATTATATCTTCAGAAGTGCTAGCGTATAGTTCCAGGCAAATTTCAAACTTAGCAGAGTTTATCTTATTGTATATAATTTCTCCTGTTTGGATTGTTCGCACAGCATTTGACACCAGGATTTTATCAATCTTATATTTTTGTAGAAACGCTGCTGCTTCTTCAGCTTCTTTTATTCCTTTTTGTGTAAGTTCTCTAAGACGGTCATCTTGATGATTTAGCGTTGTTGCTTCGGCATGCCTCATTAAAAACAGCTTCATAACAGTATAGGATTATAATTTTTTGCTCAAAAAAATTGCTGCCCTGCAAATAGTTTTTATACAATTTCCAAGGAAGTTATCCAATATATTACTGTTATCTTGAATGTGGGTTATAGCTATATCTTTATGTTCTATTTCATCAGCTTGGAATTTTTTGATATTATCTAGTATTGGGTTTTTTGCATCATGAGTTTCAAGGTAATTTATTTGTGTGGCATAATGATCTTCGATTACTGTTTCAACATTTTCAGTCACGATCATAGCAGCTTTCAGACTGATTTTAGCTGATATTGCTCCCATTAAATAGCCTCCTATGCTCCATAGTGGCATAAATATTGTCGGTCGTGAGAAGCCTTTTTGGATTTTATTACTAAAATATTCCAGATGTTTTTGCTCCTGATCGAGCATGATCTTCAGTACTTTTTGGGCATCAGGGTTTTTACAGTATTTTATCTGCCCTTGGTATATTTTTTTAGCCCCGAATTCTCCTGCATGATTAACACGGATAATTTCCTCAATTCTTTTACTATGAGTATCATTAAAGAATGGTTTTGGCATTTTTTACTTATTCCCTAAATTATTTTTCCTGAAAGTTTCTGTATTTGATAAAGAAAACAAGCAGTATTATGTTCAATAATAAGTTCCATTCTGCCATGGAGAGGTTAAATACCACTAGTGATGGTTTGTTGCACATCGCTATTTTCTGATTATATAGCAATTTTGTAAAATCTTGCACTGAAATATTATCTGTTACGGAAATTAGTGGTTTGCATAGACTTGAGAGCTCAAAAATACCTCTTTCGATTCCTGTATGATAACCTGCTAGAACTATTGCGCCGAGTGCTGTTATTACTAAATAAGTATTGCATGCTTTATATTCCTTTCCGGCTATTGCAATTATTGAGACGAAAATAAATATTAGATATGGAAATCTTTGGTATATACATAAAGGGCAGGGGGCTAATTGTATTATGTATTCAACAAAATAAGCACTAAACAAACAGAAACTTGCCAGTAAAAGCAGTAAAATATAAGGGTTTCTTGTTAACATAAGTTTTTTTAGTTTTGCGCTATAAATTTATAGTTATATAGGTTATAATTCTTATGGTAATTTGCAAGAATATTTTTAGGTTTTTATGGCATTTAACTTTGATGATTTACTAAAATCAACTGCTTGGCCTTTTGTAGAGGCAAAAAGGATTTATGACCTTATAGGCGGGGTAACTCCTGCAAAAGGTTATATTCTATTTGAAACAGGTTATGGCCCGTCTGGATTACCTCACATTGGTACTTTTGCCGAGGTTACAAGAACTACTATGGTTAGGGAAGCGTTTAAACAGATTTGCGATATCCCGACAAAGTTAATCTGTTTTTCCGACGATATGGATGGATTAAGAAAAGTTCCATCTAATATTCCTAATCAGGAAATGGTTGCGAGTCATATGGGAAAACCTCTTACATCTATACCTGATCCTTTTGGGGAGGCAGAAAGTTTTGGGCATTATATGAATGCAAAGCTTAGGTCGTTTTTAGACAGGTTCGGTTTTGAGTATAGTTTTTATAGTGCAACAGAATGTTATAAAGCCGGTATGTTCGATCATATGATGCTTAAAACAATCGAGAAATATGATGAAATAATGAATTTGATGCTTCCTACTTTTCGTCAGGAACGTCAGAAAACATATTCACCTTTTATGCCTATTTGTCCTGAGACAGGCGTGGTGCTGCAAGTGCCAATCGAAAAAGTTAGCTTCGAAAACGGTTCAGTGTTTTATCGTAATGAGCGAAATGAATTAGTCGAAGTTCCGGTAACTGGAGGGAATTGCAAATTGCAGTGGAAACCGGACTTCGGTATGCGCTGGGCCGCTCTTGACGTCGATTATGAAATGTACGGTAAGGATCATCTACCAAACGGTGAAATTTATAGTAGCATATGTAAAATTCTCGGTGGTAAAGTACCGATTCAGTTTTTTTATGAATTATTCCTGGATGAGGAGGGAAGCAAGATTTCAAAATCCAAAGGCAACAGCATAAGCGTCGATGAGTGGCTACATTATGCGCCTTTAGAGAGTATTGCTCTATTTATGTATCAATCACCTGGTAAAGCAAAAAGGCTATATTTTGATGTAATACCAAAGACTGTTGATGAATATTTAGTTTTTAATAGTAAATATCACGAAGAAGAAGATATAACCAAAAAACTGGTTAATCCTGTTTTTCATATCCATAAAGGTAATGTTCCGAAGATAGATACCTACGGAATTAGTTTTAGTTTACTGCTTAATCTAGCAGCAGTTTGTAACCCTGAGGATAAATCAGTACTATGGGGATTTATCAGTAAATATGCACCAAAAGCCAATCCGGAAAATGCTCCGTACCTGGATCATATGGTCGGTTATGCAATTACCTATTATAATGATTTTGTAAAAGCTACTAAGAAATATCTTGCACCGAATGAAAACCATAAAAAATTATTGTTGCAGATTAAAGAAATGTTAGTTAATTCTTCCCTAGACATAACTGCTGAAGAAATTCAAAACCAGATTTATGCTATTGGTTCTAATGCTGGCTATGAGAACCTCCGAGATTTTTTTAAGGAATTGTATGAAATTTTACTTGGTCAGACTCAAGGCCCGCGTCTTGGATCATTTATTAAGCTTTTTGGTATTGAAGATACTATAAAACTAATAAATTCCAGGATATAACTAATATACATACATGGATGATCCCTCTAAGTCTCCGATCTGATCAACTGTTGATTCTTGAGGATTAGAAAGATCAGTAGGGGGAGACGTTTGGAGTGCTTCTCTTATACTGAGAACTGGTTCGGGTGCGGTGGCAGTAAGTGCTGTTGTTAAGTCAATAATAACGTCTTTTTGTGGAACTTCATATTTTAACGACTCTAAAGTCTTTAAAATTTCTTCCTGGTTTTTTGGAGCGTCATAGAGACTTTTTACTTTGATTATAGCCTCTGTTTTGGCTCGTTCAAAAAAGCTACGATCATCAGATACAATTTGGGAAAAATAATCAGTTAATTCTTTTATAAAATCTGTATGACCATTTTTTACTGCTACTTTAAGAGCTAATGGATAGGCTTTTAAAATATATTCTTGATCACTTTTTCGAAATTGTGATATAAAAGACATCAACTCTTCTAAGATTTTTATTGATCCGGATTCTGCACTAAAGGATAAACAAGTGCTTAATATAACGTCAAGTTCATCTTGTTCAATTAGTTTGTGTATCCTTAGTTTTTTTGTTAATTCCAAATAGTTTTTTAAATTTTCTAGGTCTCTATCCATAATTTTAGAGCACAACTCAGTTGAGATTTTTTGAGATATCGCCAATGGCGATAATTTTTGATAAATCTGAATTAATGTTTCATCTTCAGGGGCTTTTTCCAGCCTTTTATCCAAACGATCAAAGCTTTCTGGTATTACAAGCCCTAACCTCGGTTTGAATTCTTTATGTTCAAATTTTGGTTTTATAGATGATTTTTCATTGTCGATTGTAGGAGATACTATTATTAGCTCCACTTCAGATTTTTTTTGTTGAGAATCTTCATTAGTATTGGTTGCATTCATTAAGTCGGTTAATGATGGCCTGTTGTCTTTATTACGAAAACAACAGCTTAAGCAATCGAATATCGCCTCAAAACAACAGTATAAATAATTAATAAATCCCATAATAATATTATTTTAATAATTTGAGGCCAAAAATATATTATTTTTTTCATTTTTCAACTATTAAATTTATCTATGGTTGTAATAGCTTGGATTAATTTAACCTTTTGATTAAAGAAACTAGCTTATGCTGTTAGTTATTTTTAGTAAATCCAAATTTAACTATAAGTTAAACTTGACATAAATAGAATTTTTAGAATAATGCTTTAAATGAATATTCAACTATAGATTAAAAATCTATAGTTTTTGTATTTTAAGATTAGGTAATGGCAAGGGTGGTATTTTTATGAAAAAACGTGAGCAAAGAGTTGAAGAGCATAAGGAGCATAAATTAAGAGGAAAGGGGATAGTTATATCACCTCAAGATATTCTTAAAGCTTTGGAGAAGTTAGCCGAGATTTTGCCTTCTTCTGGGCCAGAAGAGTTAACGATAGTAAAAAGCAAAATTGCTTTGCAAACGAAAAGGCTGGAAAAGACAAAACTCGTGCCCAAGGAAAAAGAAATAATACGCCTTAAGCAAGAAATAGGAAATATACAAACAAAACTCGTGGAGGTAAATGATAAAGAACAAGTTCAGCTTAATAGAGTGAGGGAGAATATTAGAAAGTCCTTGGAAAAACTAAATAAGGAAGAACAACTTATAATCGAATCCAACCCAGAACAAAGTGAAAAAATAAAAGCCTCAATGCAGGGAAAGAGAGCGGAATTCAACAAAGAGCTAACTGAAGAACTCGAAAAGATAAAGTTTCCACTAGAAGCACTGAGGGTAAAATTAAATAAAGAACTAAATGAAAAGCTTGAAGATTTGGAAGTACTAGAGAATCTGACTCATAAACCTTTGCAACCATCCGAAATGGTTGATTCGCTTATTTTTCCTTATCACCAAGCCTCATCAAAAGAAATATTAGATAAAGTAAATAGTTTGACAGAAAAAACCTCTTCCCAGGAATTAATCAATACTATCGATAGTCTGATTTCCATAGCTACTACCGAGACACTTAAATCCAAAGTGGATTTAAGAAAAGATTTCCTAGAAACCACAAAAGAAAAATTACCTTTACTCGCAAAATTGCCTAAAAAACCAGGTGATAAAGATAGTATTTTGCATGTAATAAATAGTTTTAAAGAAAAAATGGGGGTTATTTCTATTTATGACCACCAATTATATGCACAACTTACAAATATATTTTCAAGTTCATTATATCTTCTAATTGATTTAAGGGGTCAACTTAAGTTATGGGAAAATCCCTCTAAGTATATTGAACTTATTACTAATAAGAGCTTACAAGTTAAAACTACTGAACAGGTTAACACTGCAAAATCTGGATGTGGGTTATTTAGCTTGCTAAAAGGGCAAAATTTGACCAAATTAGCCGAATTAATAAAAAATGTAGAATCTTTAACAGAAGATTACTCTTTATTTTATGATTCTATTATTGCTAAAAACTCTCGAGAAAGTTTAATATTAAAACTAAGAGAATACAGAAAATCTTTACAAGAACAAATTGATTTCCATCATAAATTTTTCCAAGAATTTAGAGGCGAAAGCCCTACAACATTTGTAATAGGAAAAAAGTATCATGAAAATTTGTCAAAGATAATTATTACATCATGTTTTGATACTGAAAGAAGTGAGGGGGAGAAACCGGCCTTAAGCAGAGCTTCAAGTGTATACAGCGTGGAACACTCTTTGACTTCTATTATACTGGAATATTTAGGTATTATCCCTTCATTTTTTGGTGGAGTTAAGTATTATCAAAAACAAATAGAATATACAGATATAGCAATCACATGGTTAAATTTCTGTAAATTTAACCTGCCTACTGAAGCAATAAGCATTGATAAATCTAAGGTGAGCAGCTTGCCAAGTTATGATAATCCATTTTCATATATTTCTCATTATTTGAAGGATGAAAATCTTATTTTTATTATATCAGAATATGCTGGATTAATTGATGAATTTAACTATTTAAGCGAGCTTAAAAAGTATGAGTTTAACCAAAAGTTGTCACTTTTTTTAGAAATCAAGGAAAAACTCGAAATTGTTGATAAGTTTATCTTAAAAGATAAATCAAAGCGTCCATATTTAAAATATGCTCTTGAAACGCTAGACCTAATTCAAATTGATTTAGATTCTAGTAAATTTTTAAAAATATATTCAAGACCACAAAGTGTTTTAGAGTTTATTCAAAAAATAATAGATCTAGTTATCTACATAACTGAATTTTTGAATTTTGCGAATATAAAGTCCTTAAATGAAAACGATAAACTGTTAAAGCCAAAAATTACAATACTAGAAAAATACCTTACTGAGAAGTCTAGCCTAGAAATTAAAAATTTTATTGAAAGTATTATTGCTGAGGAAGAATCGGTACTAGATAATTTTACTTATTTAATTAATTATAAAACTAGCAAAACATATTCTAGCAAATTAGAATCATATAATTTATTAGAATTTTTAACCAGACTTATTGATCATACACAGTGTACCCCAGAAAAACTGCTTAATAAGGAAAACTTAGAAAAGGTAGCAGCATTAAAGAAAGATGGTGATTTTTTACTTGGACAGCTAATTGAATCAGGTTACGTAGATGTAGGAATGATTGAATCATTTCCAGTAGGAGACGTTAATGAGAAGTATAAAGGAAGAACTTTACTAAATTTAGTAGCTCAACAACTTGCAAAAGTTGGTAGGGTACCAGAATTGAATTATAAAGAAATGTATGGTATACCGCAGAATAAGAAGTTTAAAATTGATCCTAAAAAACAAGATAAATTAATAGATGTTGGCTTATGTCTCATAGGACAAGGAGCAGATATTAATTTGAAAGATACTACTCACAACGGGTTTTTAACAACTCTTTTTAGCATGGTATCTGGTGAGCAAACTCCATATTTATATAACAATTTATATAAAAAATTATTACCTAACCAAACATTAGTTCCTAAGTTAGGCTTAACAGATTATGATTCGCACGGAAGGAACTTATTGCATTTATTTTGTAGGGATATGTTTGACTTTTTTTATTCAATACCCATTCCGGCGGAAGCAAAACAGGGTATCTCTAGTATTTTAACCAAAATGATAGGCCGGATCAATAGTAAGGATGATAGTTTTAAAAATTTTGACTTTATGGATAATACACCAGGGCATTATTTAGCATCATCAGTAACGTCAGATTACTTAGGAATAAGCATTAACTCTTTCAAAGAATTTCTTGGTTTAAATGAACAGAATAAACAAGGTGATACCCCGCTTCATATACCTTTTACCAGAGCAGGGGATCCAGTTGCTTTCTATAAATTTGTTCTTACTGATGTTTATCCACCAACTGAATGGCTCAAGTGCCCGCATTTAGGGTTAAAAATTAAAAATGATAAAGATCAAAGTGTATTAGATATGGTAATTAGTTCAAAAAATAAACTAATTGCTTCAATAATAAATACCTATATAGCAACAGTGATTTATTCAATTGACCTTGAAAAGTATGATGGAACATTTGAAACCGCCCGTCAAGTAGTCAATGAATTTCTTAAGACGAAGAAGGAGGTACCGAGTGATGAAATAGAACAGACTATTTATCTACAAAAGATGTATGATCCTACCAAGGACAGTAGCTCATCCTGTTCTTCATTATCATCCTCATCTAGCAGTAGTATGCCGTCATATTCGATTTCGTCATCGTCGTCTTCTTCCTCATCCTCCTCTTCGGGTAGTATGTCCTATTCTTCCTCCTCTACATCATCTTCCTCTATATCTGAGGTTGTACTTGGGTCAGACGGAGAGATAACAACAATACCGGGAAGAGCTACCAGAGCGGGTACAGAACTTTCTTGGCATCCAGTCCCAGTAGGTGTAGACTCATCAGATACGATCCCATTAGAAAAATTCTTGTCAGGCGATAATGGCTCGATGCAGGATCATTGTGATATGTAAGGGCTTGATAGTAAAGATAAATTTAATCCTATACTGTTGGCGGAATAGGGATTTACCCATTCCCCATCCTTTAGGGTAAGATAAGGTAATTGATCTAGTATCATGATTAATTCAAGTTTTAGAGTAAATTTACCCATATAATACTTGCGTAGCAGCTTAAATTAATATATATTTGGCAAGTCTATTATATTAGGGAGGGGGTGTAGCTCAGTTGGTTAGAGCATCTGCCTGTCACGCAGAAGGCCGCGGGTTCGAGTCCCGTCACTCCCGCCACGTGGTACAATTATTGATTTTTTCAAATTCTGAGAACGGGAAAGCTAAG
>Ga0209229_10001070_pt1 | contig 11241 bp, 10 predicted proteins | sample SanBayMetagenome_FD_187466 | JGI IMG/M metagenome (GOLD analysis project Ga0209229, IMG submission 187466) | Freshwater and sediment microbial communities from dead zone in Sandusky Bay, Ohio, USA (SPAdes) (version 2) | ecosystem: Environmental > Aquatic > Freshwater > Lentic > Sediment... | reverse complement strand
CGACGGGTGGCCTTCGCGGTGGCAACTTGCAGGCAGGGCTTGCACAGTTCCGTCCCGCGCTGCTCCAGCAGGCCATCGAGCAGCAGTACGCACGCCTGGGCGACATGACGTCGCTCGGCCAGCAGTCTGCTGCTGGTGTGGGCACGGCTGGCCAGAGGACGGGTGTCAATGTGTCCAACCTGCTCCAGCAGCAGGGTGCGGCTCAGGCTGGCGGTGTTCTTGGTCAAGCATCCCCGTATGCCTCGCTGCTCAACACGCCGATGCAACTGGCGGGCATGAACTACGCGAGGACTGGTGAGTTCGGCATTCCTGGACTCAACAATCTGTTCGGTGGAACGCCAACCCAGTATGCCGGTGGTCAAACCGGGTTCTTTGGTGGCTACGGAACTGGTGGAGATTGACATGGTTCAGCCGATCAACTACCGACTTGACATCCCCGATCCCTTTGCTGCTCTGACGCAGGGGTTGAACGTCGGGCTGCAGATGGAGCAGGCGCAGGCTGCTATCCAGCAGCGTCGGGCGCAGGCGTCTCAAATGCAAGCAGAGATGCTGGCCGCGCAACAGAAGGCCGAGCAGCAGCGTCTTGCGCAAGAACAACTCTCGGCATACTTCAACAAGCCCTTCGAGCAACGTACATACGCTGATGTAGAACGACTTGCGCCCATTTTGCCAAAAGACACTTTTGCGGCGCTGCTCGACATCTCCAAAACTCGATCTCAAGAGCAGAACGCCGCAACTGCCCGTTTGTATGGTCAGATGGGTGCTGCAATTCGATCTGGTTCTCCAGAGGTTGCTGTTCGTATTGCCAGGGAACGTGCAGACGCAGAAACCGATCCCCAACAAAAGCAGGGTTTCAGCGTCCTTGCTGAATCCATCGAAAAAGCCCCACAGTCGGCATTTGAAATTTTGTCAATTCCGATGGTTGCGCTTGGTGGTCCTTATGCAGAGGCCGCCAAGAAGATGTTTGAGATTGGCGGTCCCAAAGCTCAAGCAGAACCAGGCTTTGATGTGTTGACAACGCAAGAAGCTGCAAAACGTGGTTTACCGACTGCCGGATATACATGGCAGATCAATCGGAAAACCAACGATATATCTGCACTCGTTAAGCCGCCGCAAGCTCCTGTGCAAGTAAATCTGCCGGGTCAAGCACCGCCACCTACGGCGCTGCAGACGGAAATGGACAAAAAGTTTGCCCCAATCGCCGTCGAATGGCTTGGTGGAGAACGTGCACAATCAGCATCCCGCATCAGACAACTTGACGCTGTTGTTAATGTTCTGGATACAAAAAAGCGCATTACTGGTCCAGTGCTAGGCATCACTCCAGATGTCGTCTTGTCGTTTGTCAATCCGCAATCTAGAGAAGCGCGAGCCAACGCCGAACGGATTATTCAAGAAGGTCTTCGTGCAACTCTTGGCGCGCAATTTACGCAACGGGAAGGCGAAGCATTTCTATCTAGAGCGTTCGACCCCAAGGCTCCTCAAGACGACAATGCTCGCCGCCTTCGTGCCATCGTGGATCAAATGAAAGCATCGGCTGCCGATAGGCAATCAATGCTTGAGTACATGCAAGGCGAGGGCAGGGGCAGTCTTGTCGGCTATCGTGGTCGCATTCCCACCATTGGGGACTTCTACCAGGCCATCGACGAGAAGCCACCAAAAGGTAGAACTGCTGGCGGTGCGGTGCAAACTGCACCAGCCGCCGCAGGGCGTGACATTGGTGCTGGATTCCGCTTACTGGACTGAACATGGCCGACCGCGAGTACCGCATCCAAGCGCCTGACGGCAGCACACTGCGCATCGTTGGGCCTGACAACGCGACACCGGAGCAACTACGCGCCGCAGCCGAGCGTGCGTTTGCCGCACGACAAGCGACACCCGCAGGTCAAATCCCGGGCGCTCCAGCCGGATTAATTGCGCCACCGGAAACCCCTGAAACCACAGTCGCCGGTATTGCTGGCGGCATCACTCGCGGGGCTGCGCTGCCGGTAGGCGGTGCTGCTTTAGGTGGCATGATTGGTGGCCCTCCTGGCGCATTGGCCGGTGCCACGGCGGGGGTGCTTGCACCCGTCGTTGCCGACCCGTTGGTGGCGGGCTTCAATCGACTGTTTGGCACGAGCTATCGTGCTCCTTCCGAGGCGCTGCAAGACGCACTCACTCGTCCGGGTGTGACAGTCCCCCGAACGGGTGGTGAACGCTTTGCCCAGGAACTCACAACCGGGGTTGCCGCTGGCACGGCGATTCCAGCCCAAGCCGCACGAGTAGCGACTGCACTCGCTCAAGGCACTCGCGCTGCTCCCGTAGTGACGCCGATTGCCGAGGCAGTACGAGTTGGCGGCATGGGTTCAGCAGGAGGCGCCACCGTTGGTCAGCGAGTCGGTGCTGGTGCTATCGCAGGGGGTCTTGGTGCCGCCCCTGTGGCCGAGTCCCCCATCGACGTCACTACGGGCATGGTGGCGGGCGGTGCATTCCCGCCCGTGGCCAGAGCAGCCGGTCAAGGGGTCAGTGCGCTATGGAACGCAGCAGTAGGGCCGTTCCTTCGCCCTCAACTCGCGGCAGAACGGCAACTTTTCGCTGCCGCAGGTGGAACAGTTCCCGCAGCCGAACGTGCGATCCAAGACATCCGGCAAGGCTCGACTGTCCCAACAACGCCGGGGTTCCAGCGCACGCTGCCTGAAACGATTGTTGCCGGTGGTGGTGAAGCATTGCCAAGCATGGCGGTGCTGGCCGAACGAGTCAAGAACGCCACGTTCCAGCAAGCCAACGAGATCGACAAACTGATGAATCAGCGCGTCGGTGCGCTGCAGGCCCAACTGAATCGGATCAACCAGCAGATCGACCAGCAAGGGGCAATGCTGCAGCCTGGTGCTCTCGACGAACTCACCAGGGCACGCGACAACATCCTGAACACACTCGACGTTGAACGTGCGCAGCAAGAGATCGCTCTCGCGGCATCGGCTGCTCGGTTGCCGACTGGTCCGCAGGCCGCTGGACAAGACATCTTCCAGCGTGCAACGGAGCTCGACAAGGCGATGCGCTCGACCGTCGTTCAGCCGAAGTACCGCAAAGCGGAACAACTGGCTGGCGACACTCAGATTGATGTGGCACCAATTGTTCAAGCCGTCGAGCAGGTCATGGGACGTCCGCTGACATCGTTTGATCCAAATACGGCACCGGCCATTGTTCGCATCCTGAACCGCATCATTCCGCGTCCGCAAAACATCCCATCCGGCCAACTCGGTGCGGTATCTGTTCCAGGGACGCTCCCGCCTCCCGCAACTGTCACGACGACGCTAAACGTCATTGACGACATGCGCAAGGCGATCAATGCCACCATCGCAGAAGCCCGTCGTGGGTCAAGTCAGCTTGCAAACATCGAGGTGCGCAATCTGTTTCAGGTTCATAGCGCCCTCGACGATGCGGTAAGAAATTCACCGAATCTGTCTGACGCGGCAAAAGAAGCCTACGATGACGCGCTCAGTACGTTCCGCGATAAGTACGTTCCTCGGTTTCGCGAAGGTGAGACAGCCCGGATTCTGAAGCCCGGGATGTTTGGTGAGAACCGCATTGAGCCTGCTCAAGTCGTTCAGCGATACACGGCAGACATCGACGCGGCCAAGCAGTTCGTGTCTACCTTTGCCGGTGATTCTCAAGCCTACAACTCGTTGCGCAACGGCATCCTTGGGCAATTCCGTCTTGCCGCCACCGACCCGGTGACGAAGATGGTTGACCCCAACAAGGCTGCGGCGTTCCTACAAAAGAACGCCGAGACGCTGGCTGTCTTTGAAGATGCTGGCATGGGCGTGCGCAAGGCAATGCAACAGTTTGAGCAGGAGGCCGGACAGGCGAACCAAGTGCTCACCCGGCTTCAAGAGATCGGTGGTCCGTTCCGCAACAAGACTCCGGCGCAAATTCTTGACTACATCACGGGCAGCGGTGAGCGCATGGGCGTGGCTTTGCGCTTCGCGGGGCCAGATGGTCAAGACGCCATCCGTCGCGTGGTTGCCACTCAACTCAACGACATGCTGACGCAAACGCCAGGTGGTCAGCCGTTGACGGAAAAGGGCGCGATGAAGGTCATCGACACCCTGTTCGATGAGACGGGCAATCTCAAAAAGTCTTACGAACTCGCCCTTGGAAAGAATCTGACGTCGGAGTTCATCGAACGAGCCAAGGGGCTGCGTCAACTCATTGAAGTGCGCAAAGACCCGATGATTCAGAACCCGAATGCTGTCGAACCGTTTATCAGGCAGCAGAACTTCACGCCAGAGCAACTGACCAGCATCCAACTTGTTCTTGACGATCTGCAGCGTGCTCGTAAAGTCGCGTCTGCTGCCGGTGTTGGACGCGAAGCACCGACGCCGACCGGAACGAAGATTCTGGAAGAACAGGCGAAAGAGTCGCCATTGCAGATTGACAGGATGAATCTGCTGAGTCGTGCTTACACGGTCATCAGAAACGTCTATACCAGCGCACGGGATCGGATCAACCCGGCGATTGCCGCAAAACTGTCGAACATGCTCTACAACAACCCCGACGCTGCGGTGCAAGCCTTGCGCAACGAGGTCGCTCGTTCGCTCAGACAAGCCGCGCCAGCAGGCCCGATCCGCCGAGCCATTCCTGCTGTGCAAGGCGCTACGTCAGCGGGTGTATCGACCCAAACTTTTGACGTCCTTCGGTCCCCCGAGGAGCAAACACAATGACCGCACTGAGCATTCAGCCCCCGTACCCAATCTTCACCGACACCGACGGCACACCTCTCAACAACGGTTACATCTGGCTCGGTGCGGCCAACCTGCCCACGCAGACCAACCCCATCGTCGCCTACTGGGATGCCGCGCTGACGATCCCTGCTACTCAACCGATCCGCACGATCAGCGGCTACCCGGTCAATGCTGGTGCAACAGGGCGTCTGTACGTCAACAGCGACTACTCGATCCTGGTGCAGAACAAGAACGGGTCGCAGGTCTACAGCGCACCAGCAGCAACGGATCGATTCAGTGCCACGGTTGTCTCGCTCGACGTCATCACGATCACGCCTGGTGGCAACGTCGGCATCAATAACACTAGTCCATCCACGACTCTACAAGTCACCAACGCGGGTGGTGAGATTCTCCGGCTCACGAACACGACGGACATTGAGCGCCTGCACTTCTACACACAGAACACCCCTGGCACATCGCGGGTCGAGAGCCAGAACAGCGATCTTCAGTTGTTTGCCTATGACGGAGACAACCTTACGCTGGGTACTAGCAACACTGAGCGAGTGCGGATTAATTCCGCTGGTAACGTCTCGATTGGCAATACGTCGCCCATTGGGGGCAAACTGTCCGTTTGGAACGGGTTGTATACGGGTGCCAATGACTCATCGGCTCAGATTCAAAGTTACAGAGCCAGCACGGACGCTGGTGGATCGTTCTTCTACTTCAACAAGGCGCGCGGAACGATTGCGGATCCGACTCTCGTATCTTCTGGGGACGACATCGGTTCTGTCGTTTTCCGTGGATATGACGGCACGACGTACCAGGACGCAGTACGTATTTTTGCCGAAGTGGACGGCACTCCAGGTGCCAATGACATGCCTGGCCGACTGGTGTTCTCGACCACGCCAGATGGAACTGCGACACTTCAAGAACGTCTGCGCATTGACAGCAACGGCAACGTCTTTGTCACTGGTTCCGGCAAACTTGGCTACGGCACTGGCTCAGGCGGTACTGTCACGCAGACCACATCTCGCACTACCGCAGTAACGATTAACAAGACCAACGGGCAGATCACGCTGGTTAGCGCGGCAGGTACAACGGCTTGGCAGAACTTTGTGGTCAACAACTCGACTGTCAACGCGGCAGATACGGTAATTGTCAGTCAGGATTCTGGAACCGATAATTATCAAATCTTTGTCATCAGGGTTGCCACTGGTCTATTCAGAATCATGTTTGCTACCACTGGCGGGACGACAGTAGAACAGCCAGTATTCAACTTTGCCGTCATCAGCGCAAAAACTTCTTGATTTCTACGCATAGCATGAGCAGAGAGAACTGCTAATGTCCATCATCGACAACACCATGCATAGGCAGATGGAATATCTGGCAAGTGTTGTCACCAAAATCGAGGATGAAATGATCGACCCCATCGACTACGGTCAACTCAAGGGCAAGGTTGATGCCTTTGAAGCCAAGCTGACCGCCATCGAGCAGAAGGTGGACAAGTTGGTTCGCCTAGCCAGTGAGGGACAGGGGGGCATCCGTGCCCTCTGGTTTGCGGGGTCGGTCGTTGCTGGTGTTCTCGGTTGGATCGGGGCTGATCGGCTCTTTAGATGACGCCACGCCGCCAGGCTTGATGGTGGTACTTGAACGAGGACTGACATGAACGCAATGGTTATCGCGGCTCTGGCCCGTCACATTCTGACCGCCATCGGTGGCGGTTTCGCTGTCAAGTACGGCGTCGATGGTGGAGCAATGGACGCCATCATCGGTGGTGCCACCGCTGCTGTGGGCGTGGGCTGGAGCATCCTGGAAAAGAAGAAGGCCTGATGGACTGGTCGGCCTACCCGAACTTCGAGGAACATGAGTTCCGTTGTCGCCACTGCGGCAAGGCGAGCATGGTTCCCGAGTTCATGGAGCGACTGCAGGCGCTGCGGACGATCTACGGCAGGCCGCTGACTGTCTCATCGGGCTACCGGTGCGAGAACCATCCCGTCGAGAAGGCCAAGCCGTTTCCCGGGATGCACTCAACCGGCAAGGCAGCAGACCTAGCGGTGGTGGGCGGCGATGCCCTCGATGTGCTCAAGATCGCTCTGGACCTTGGGTTCAAGGGCATCGGGGTGCAGCAGAAGGGCACTGGCCGCTTCATTCACCTCGACATGCGCGAGCAGCCTGCTATCTGGTCATATTGACCACCAGGCCGATCATCGCGGCGATCAACAGCGCCGTGACGATGGTCTGGATCACGCACTGGACTCGGTAGTCGGTGAGTTCTTCGTCCCACTCGTCTTGGGATGAATCTTCTCGTGCGTCGTGAATCTGTGAAGGTTTGCGCATTGATACCTCCTTCGCATGTAGTCAGGCTGCTGTCGAGTTTCCAAAACTTGCGTCCACGTTCCGCAGGTTGGACATTTCATCAGACCCCTTTCTGTTGGCGGTATTTCTTTACAGCAGTGCGTAGTGCGCTCTGTGTTGTCGCCTTATCATTAAGCGCGATTGCCTGCGCCTGGTCAAGTGTGTCGCGGCACATGATGCGGTGGCAGATCACCGGGGCACCCTGGCCCTGTCGGCGCACCCGTGCGTTCATCTGGTCGTACAGGTCCAGGCTCCAGTTCAGCCCGTACCAGACGATGATGTGCCCGCGCTTTTGCAGGCCATCGATTCCGTGGCCCATGCTTGCCGGGTGCCCGATCATCAGGAGGCAGTCGCCCTTCTGCCATCTGTCCATCGCATTCGTCAACGACCCCTCGCTCTTGCACTCGGTCAGGTTCACCGGGCGAAGGTGCTTGAACTTCTCCATGATCCGCTCGGCATCGCTGCGATAGGCGTAGGCGCAGAGGATGGGAGAGCCCTGCGCCTCGTCGATGATCTCTTCAAGCGCGTCGAGCTTCAGGTCGTGGATGGGCTCCCATAGCGGCATCCCCGCCACCGGGTACACCGCGCCGTTGCTGAACTGCAAAGCCTTGTTGGTCAACGAACCTTGGTTGAACACCTCGACCGTGGTGCCGCTGTCAAGCTGCGTGAAGAACTCCTTCTCAAGCTGCTCGTACTTCACCCGGACGTCGCCGTCCATCTCGACCTCGATGTCGTTGACGATGAGGTCAGGCAGAGGGTTGTAGTCCTCGGCGCTCATCTCCAGCGTGATGTCTCCGATCAGGTTCTTGATCGTCTCCTCGGCATCGTCGTAAAGCAATTCCTTGTACTGCCCTACCTTCCGATAGAAGCGAGTCTTGAATGCGGTCTTGGACGTACCGAGGCGCTGCCCCTGGTCCACGACGAGGTACTGGCCGTGCAGGTCTTTGTAGCCGTTGGATGCCGGGGTGCCGGTAAGGCCCGTCGCCCAGGTGAAGTTCTCCAGCACCTTGCGCGTCGCCTTAACGCGATCCGTGGCGCTGTTCTTCATCTTGCTGATCTCGTCCCAGACCACGCCATTGAACGGCATCGGCTTGTCTTTGGCGACGTAGTACGTCTGCAGTGTCTCAGCGAGCCACTTCAGGTTCTCGTAGTTGATGAGCCAGATGTCTGCGGGACGCATCAGCGCCCGGGTGCGCTGATCCCGGGTGCCCGTGACCATGCTGAAGCGCAGGTGCTTGGTGTGCTGCCACTTCGCGGCCTCTTGTCGCCACACGAGCCGGATGACGCGGATCGGGGCGACGATGAGCACGCCACGCAGATAGCCGGTGGACAACAGGTGCGCGATGCTGGTGAGCGTAACCGCAGTCTTTCCAAGGCCCATGTCGAGCCACATCATCGACTGTGGGCGGGTGCATTGGAAGTTGACCGCCTTCTTCTGGTAGTCGAAGAGGTCGTTGGGGGTCAGCACAGCCCCACCATCTCGTCGATCATGCGAACCCCGGCCTGCACGTTGTCAACGACGAACACGTTGACATGGTGGCCGCGCAGCCGGTTGTGCTCGCGCTCCTGGGGGATCGTGGGCTTCTGCCCCTCGCGCTTGAACTCGCAGAAGAACATCTTGCCGTTGGGCAGGATGAACAGGCGGTCAGGCACCGCAGCGCGTGCGGGGCTGGTGAACTTGTAGACGAGCAGGCCGCGCTGTTTCGCGTAGTCGCACACCTTGGATTCAATCTGCTTTTCGAGCATTGACTTCCCTCCTGTATGCGTCGATTGCCGTTCTAAGGTCAGCACGCAGCCGGTCAATGTCAACCTTCTGACGCTGAATCTTGTCCCATGCCTCGGTGGCAAATCGAGCCAGCGTCTCGTGGTCCCAGACTTCAAAGTTCACGCGAGACTCAGACATAGCTTCTCGATCTCCTCGACGTAGTAGTCATGATCCACCGGCAGCACGGCGTCCTCGATGCGGTTGCACACCTGGACGTTCCAGCCGCTTTCGACCCCAATGCGCCGCCACTCGGTCTTACCCTTGAGAGGCGGCATCAGCTTGGTCAGCGGCCTGCCACCCCGAGCGATGTAGTAGCGGCAAGTGTTCTGCACCTGCTCCTCGCCCCATAGCAGTCTGCTCGACCGAGGCACCTTCACACGCAGCATGAAGTCGTGCCTGTCGGGCCAGTTCTGTACCGTCTCGCGGATCGACACACCCTCAAGCAGCACCTTCTCGGCCACCTTGGGGATCACCAGACCACCCGCGTTCTGGTGCCAACCGACATTCCACTCGTAGGCACCCTTGCGCTTGACCGAGCCGTCCTCGTACTCGCCAATGTAGTTGTTGACGTCGCGCAGGAACATGCGCCGATAGCGGACTTGTTCGAGGTTGAGCTTGGTCAGGCGCATCCACCAGGCGCACGCCTCGTCCACCGCCCCCACACGATCATGCGGCACGCGGACAGTTACGCCATCGGTATTGACCTGAACAATGCGCAGGCCGGGGATCGTCATCAACCCCTCGGCCAGCAGGCACAGCAGAAGCTGCCCATTGAGCGTGATGCTCATGGTGAACAGCGGGTCGTAGAACACGCTGAACTGGTTGTTGCTGTCGCCATAGACCCCGTTGAGCGCGAGCTTCAACATGGCGCTCTCCGCTGACTTCTTGGGGTACTGCTTGCGCTGCTCAAACAGGTTGCCGTAGATGGTCACGAACTCGCGCCCCAGATGCGCCGGGGCGAACCCGTTCGTGATGGCCAGGTTCGGGTAGTAGCTGGTGACGTCCAGGTCGATGATGACGTTCTCGGCATCGGACTCGACCACCACGTTCTCCAGCGAGCCGTGGATACCGCCCAGGCCAAAGACAAACGTGAACCCATCCACCGTGGCGGTGACGTCCTTGAACACGCCCTTGGTTTCAGTAATGGTCTGCTGCTTGAACCAGTCGAGCACCCGCTGGAACTCGGGCCGGTTGAACGTGATCCACGGCAAGATGGCATCGTTGAGCGAGATGCTCGGGCGCGGGGTCTGCCGAGGCTTGCGACCCTCGGGGCCGAAGTCGTAGCACTGGACACCGGCCTCCTCCAGCTTCATCACGAAGTAGTCCTTGCCGATCTTCGTGTCGTTGTGGTTCAGGAAGTCGCGCTTGTACTTGGTCGTCAGTTCCTCCCGGAACCGGATCATGTCAAGCGTGTGGTGATAGAACCGCTTCGTCTCTGCGACGTCGTGCTGGTTGTACCGCTTGAGCACTTCGACCTGGTGCTGTGCGAGCACCATGCCCACCGGGAAGGGCAAGTCCTCGATGCTCTCGGAGCGCATGTTGAACTCCAGCGCCTTCAAGCCGGTTGCGCGGGCCTTGTTGTCAAAGTGATGGATGCGGTACAGGTCGATCTGCTCGACGTACCGGTCACTCGGGCGCACCTGGTGCAGCCACTTGTTGTTCTCGTCATCGCTCGACTCGATGACAGCCTGCGCCTTGGCGTACAGGAGGCCCGCGTCGCACGAGCCCATGAGCATCAACTGGTGCAGGATAGGGTAGTCGAACCCGATGCTGTTGAACCCGACGAGGCGGGCCTTGCGGTCAGCGAGCCAGCGCACAAAGTCCACGATCTGCTTGGAATCGTTGCGCCAGGGGCTGATCTCGAACATCCAGCAGATCGGCGCAATAGCGTGCTCCACGGCCATCGTGAAGACGTTGGGATATGTCTCAATGTCCCAGATGAAGTCATTGGTCATTACCCTTACCCTTACAAGAAGGGGGCCGAAGCCCCCATCCAATCAGCGCCCCATGAACGGCGGCATCGGCATCGTGGGCTGCGCAAACGCAGGGACAGCAGCGGCAGGTGCGGCTTGCACCGAACCGAACATGCTCGAAGCGTCCACCTTGCCCTCACCGAACGCCTGGTCGTCACCGGCAAACTGCAATGCAACGAGATCGCAACGGATGCCTCGACCGTGCTTGTTCTCCTGCAGCCAGGGCTTGACGGCCACATTGACACGACAGCCGCCGTACATCGCACGGGTAAGGGACTGATACGCCATCGTGTTCGTCGCGTCGATGGGCGAGCCGTCACCCTGGATGATCTGCGGCGGGGTGTCACGGCCAGCGGTGATGAACACGTTCCCGGCATACCCGTCGTAGGGTTGGAAGGTCTTGCTGTTGACCTTCTGATTACCGTCGCCGTAGCAGCGCAGCTTGCGA
>Ga0209229_10001069_pt1 | contig 11242 bp, 9 predicted proteins | sample SanBayMetagenome_FD_187466 | JGI IMG/M metagenome (GOLD analysis project Ga0209229, IMG submission 187466) | Freshwater and sediment microbial communities from dead zone in Sandusky Bay, Ohio, USA (SPAdes) (version 2) | ecosystem: Environmental > Aquatic > Freshwater > Lentic > Sediment | place... | reverse complement strand
TTGTTTGATTCTTTTGGGTTTATTTTTAAATGAATAATCAGGACTTTTTAGGGTGATTGCTATTATCATTGGTATGCGATCGCCTACTTTTAGTACGCTATATATAGCGTGCTTGCGTAAGTCCTGCACCGGATACCGCAGAAACAATTAGAAATCCAATTGAACCCACAGCACCGCCAATGGCTCCTCCCTGTAACGCACGATGCCTTTGCAGGTTGGGAACAAAAAAGGACATTCCGCCTCCGACAAATGAGCCTAAGATTGTCCAGCCGATGATTCTGCCCCCAATGGCTAGAATGGGAATACTAGCAACGGGAATAAACAGCAGTTGACCGACTCCTCCGGCCACCAATCCAGCGATTAAACTCCCTCCAAAACCGATGCTTCCTTGTTTGGGAGTCAGAAGACGGCGGCGGAGGTAATGGTTTTGGCCTGCAATTAAAGCGAGGGATGTACCAATGGCCAAAAGTGCTGTCCATCCGCCAATCCGTAGAACCGAGTAAACCAGGCTATAATTTCCCGTTGGCCCAGATTCCACTAACTGACTGCTATAGATGGCTTTTTCCGCTTGTTGGAAGGCTTGATCGAAGTTACCGGAGTTGGCATAGAACACCAGGGAGGGGTCGCCTGTGAGTTGGGTGAGAAAGTTGGTGTCTGCATCCCCTGTAGCAACGGTAACTAAGTTAATCCCTTGTGATGCAGCCGCTTCCCCTGCGGCTAAGGTTTTCGCTTGTTCTTGCTGTTCGTTTGCGCCTGCATACCCAGGTTGTCCATCGGTAAACAGGAGAATACTGCGCTGGAGTGAGGTTGATTGGAGTTCTTGAGTGGCGGCTTGGATGGCAAGATCCATCTTAGTCCCACCACCATCGGAGATTTGGGCGATCGCCTGTTCTAAAGCCGGTTTATTATCCGTTAAATTTGCAGCAGCTTGAACATTAGTACCAAAGCCAAACACAGCGAGGCGATTTTCTGATAAATCTTGCCGTTGAACAAAGGCTTGAGCAGCGGCTTTAACTTCTCCTAGTTTGCCATTTTCATTCATACTCCCAGAAGTATCAATTAATAGGAGGATTGCTAAGGGCGATCGCTCTACTGTTGGCGGGAGTTTTGTTAATAGTAAAAATACTTCACCAAATATCGTAGCTGCACCTAAACAACCCACTGCGCCATATAAACCAAACAGTAAAGGCTTGCTGAGTTTTTGTCTGAGTTGACCAAAGAAGTTGTTCATGATTTTAGTTTTATATAACTGTTTTATCAATTTATAATTCACATGATAAACTTATTAATTTTCAATCATGCGGTCATAAACCCTCCTTGAAATTTCAGGAAAAATCTTCCAATCATCCCCAAAGCTAGGATTGTCAGCTAAGATGACTAAAATGTAACGAGTTCTTCGATCAGGACTTTCGATAATAGCCGCATCTTGGCGACTTTCAAATGTCCATCCTACTTTGGAAAAAACATAACTATCTTGAGGCAAAGATTCAGCAAAGAAACCCGCAATAGAATTATATTCCTTTTGTTTCCAAACTTGCGGATTTAAGTCTCGTTTTAACAAATCTTTAATTTTTAAACTGTATTCTTTAGAAATAGCTTGGTTACTATCAATTTCATAAAGAAGTCGAGCGATATCATAACTGGTTAAATTATTTCTAATCGGTAACGTTCCTTTTCCACGAATTTGTAAATCTCTACCTTTGTCTGGTCTGTCTAAATTTAGATAAGGAATGGGAAAGTTTTTCTGGCTAACATTAAGATTCTTATAACCAGCATTCTCAAAAAATCCATTAACCGATAGTCGCTTATCTGTCCAAATCTTGAGTTCTTCTGAATTCAATTCTCCGCCAGATTCTGTTCCTGTAATTGCATCAACAACACGGCTAGCGGGTTCATTATCAGAATCTTGAATCATTTTATAAATATCTTGCTCTGAAATCGTACCCTCTGGAAGAATACCAGCATCGTATTGTCCATATAAAGCAACTAACCAGAATAACTTAGAAACACTAGCAGGAAAAATAGGTTGATCATCGGAATAGGAAGCATAACCACAACAGTTATTGCGATAACTTAAGTTAACTAAGCTAATGGATAAGTTATGGGTTGATAAACCTTTAGCTTGTATCAAGGCTAAAATCTCATCAACAATTTGTTGCAATTTCCAATCGGCTTTAAAGGGAGGAGGACTTTTAAGGTTATAACTGAATTTTGAAAAATTAGAAGATGCAACAGATGTAGAAGGTAGAATAGGTGGCGATAACACACTATTGATTTCTCCCTGACCTTGTAACTCGATTGTAAATTCTTGTTCCAGTTTTGACTTAGTAGGACTAATCACTAGAATGTAACTCCCTGTTTGAGACAATTCTTGTTCCAGAACACCCTGTAATCTGATTTGACGATTGTTGGGCTGAATTAATGTAGATTGAATACTGGTATCTATGACTAATTTTTGGCCTACACTACCATCAAAACGATAACAACTGGCTGAATCAATTGAAATTATTCGAGATTGGTTGGGCATAAGATTTAAGTCTTGGGGTGTTTTACATTGGCTATTTCTATTACCAGAATTTTGAATCCAAAAATAGAGTCCGATAATACTCAAGATTACAGTAGGAACTGAATAAAGAAATAAGTAAAACCTCAGCCTTTTAGGAGAATGGATTTTACGTTGAGGTATTTTTTTAGGCATTATTCTGCTTTTTTATAATCGTAAATTTTCCAATTTCCATTTTCTTGTGAGAAGAAATAAGTATAATTCCCCGTTGATGAACCTGATATGTTATAATCAATCCCATTAGGGCCATAAAGCGTTCGATCTTCATACACACGAACAGTAAGAGACGGTTGACTTCCTGAATCAGAAAAAGAGATAACTTCAGTAACACGAGAATCTTTGTAATCGTAACGAGAATTATTTTTTTCTAACCAATCAATTGAACCATCGGCTTTAGTAATATCTGTATAAAGTGGCCCTGTCGTGTATTGATTAACTAATTGCCGATTAAAGGGAGGAGCAAAGATTTTAGATTTAGAACCTAACCAATTTCCAACTAATTGAGCAGCTTGATTCTGACTTAATCCACTACTACTAGAACTTGGTGAAACAGAAGGTTCAGGAACACTGGTCGGAGATGAAGTTGGGTTAACAGGAGAAGGAGTAGAGGCAGCTTGTAAGGCTCCTAAACTCATTGCCAAGTTAAATGTTGTAGCACCTTTAAGTGCAGCAACTTGGATGGTGTATTTTCCATTTTTGGGTAAGTCAATCCCCTCTAAAATGGTTAAATCTTGGGTGAAAATCCAAATACAAATATCATCTTTAGTTTGATAACTTAGTTTTTGACCTGCTTGACCCTCAAAAGTATATCCCAGAGATTTACCAGATTTGACTTGACCTGATTCTTGGGTTGTTCCTGAAGTTGTTAATGTAATCGGTTTAACATCTTTTGCTTCTAAGGAAACAGAGGGTTGTTCAGGACAATCACCAGAGATAGAGTTAGGAGTTTGAGAAATAGAAGGATTATTACATCCAACTATTGCAAGTAATAAAACTGAGATGGAAAGTTTTTTCATGGGTTTAAAACACCAAATAGAATACAATTAAATGGTTATCCAAAAATTACTTAAGTTCTAACAAATTAGGTTCGCCTACTATAGCTCCATTAATTTCTGTTCCTACAAATTTTGCGAAAGCTTTAGCTCGTTGTGAATCTGTAAAGGAAGCAACTTGAATCCAAGCGATGTTAGTTTTTTTATTGCTTCTTTTTAAAGCATCTGTGCAGAATAAAGCACGAGCTTTACTGAGATTTGGTTCAGTATAGGGAATTTTTACAGGATAAAATCGAACTGGATAGGCATTCGGATCATTGGGTCGAGAATCACCACAGGATACTTGAGGAAAATCTGATGGAGAGAAAGAATAAGAGGAAGGAATTGGAGTTGACTGAACAGGTACAGGTTGAGGAGGCGGAACAGAAGCAGAAGCCGCCTTAACATCTAAACCTATTTCTATATCAAAGGTTTTGGAACCTTGAAGCGTAGTAATTTGTGCAGTATATTTACCATCTTGAGGTAAGGTTGTATTGTTAATTACTTCATTGTTTGGGCTATAAATCCACATACAAATTCCTGCCGTTGTTAGATAACTAAGTTGTTGATTTTTTTTCCCGATAAAGCTATAGCCTACGGCTCGACCTGTTTGAACGATTCCCGATTCTTTTACCTGCTGACCATCAATTGAAATGGTTTTCACATTTTCAGGAATTAATGTTTCATTTGGTATTTGAGGACATTCTTTCATAGTAGTTTGTACTTGAATTTTGCTAAAGAGTTGAGAATTGCAACTAGATAGAATTAAAGAAAATAAACAGAAAAATATTCTTTTCATTAATTCCCCCTAACCTTCAAAGGCTTCTCGTTTTAAATGTTCAGCCCATAACCAAAACGGAACAACGCCACCTCCAATTAAAACAATGAAAATTACCAGTAACATGATCAGGCGAGTAGGTAAGGGAAGCGATCGCCCAAAGGCTGTAATGGTATAGCCTTTAGATTCTGAATCTACTGATTGAACCATAACTTTTACATCATGTTTAGAACCTCGTTCTGGATTGGGTTCACTGTAGGTAATTTGGTATTCTCCTAACAGAGCATTTAGAAATAACTTCAGTTTTTCTGCAACGGTTTGAGCATCGGCAGAAAACTCAGAAACGCCCCCAGTAATTTGAGCAATTTCTGCTAAACGGGCTTGATCAACAAAATCCTCCTCTGGAACTTTTCCATCTCCTTTTCCAATATCTCTACGGGTTGCAGCCCGTCCTAAACCATATTTTTGACCGAGTTGTTCCGGTGTTAAACCATAACCCAAAGTATGAACAATAATCTGCTCATTTCGCTTTAATAAAGCTCTGAGATTTTCAAAGTCTTGTTCTTCATTGGCTTTGTTATGATAGCCGTCGGATAAGAGAATAACGGATAGTCTAGGTTGAGGTTGATTAGGATCTTCAGGAATTGCAAAACGCGGATCGGCATCATTGGCTAAAAATCGAATTGCACGACTCAACGGTTCATAAATATTCGTCGCAGCGCAAGGTTTTTCACTGGCTAAAAAATCCAGGTAGTTACTGAGTTTGAAATCTCCGGCTGGAAAAAATTTATCTAGGTTTTTTTCTCTGACCGGATAACCTTTTGCACAAGCAGCACCAGGATCGCCAAAGGGAACAATAGACACTTGTGGTTTGGGGCAAACTTGATTTTTAGGACAGCGTTCTGCTAGAGCATTTGTAAATTCTCGAACCGCATTAATAGCCCCAGCAATTCGAGTTGTTCCCCGACTGTCTTGTTGGTTCATACTGCCGCTATAGTCCAACAAAACAATAATCCAAGCCGGAGGCGGAATCGTATCTTCGGGGCTTTTCCAATCTTTACTACGAAATTCGATAGGTTTATTATCAACAGTTAGTTGAAAATCCGTATCTTGCAGAAAAACTTCCGGTTTGTCATTGGCATCTTTAACTTTAATCCGAACCGTGACCCGATCTTCATTAACAAGTGGGTTATCAATGATTTCAACGGATTTAACCTGGGCTAAACTGGGACTACTAAAGTAACCTGCTAGTAGAATAGATACACTAAGCCTGCGTATCCAGAAACCGATTGTAGTAGACAAATCGATAGATTTTTTCATCGTTAGAGGTGTTCTGGTCTAGTGGATAGAAAGTCAGCAAATAGTTATGCCGTAAATGAATTTCACGACGAGATCCTAGACGATCTCCATTAACTTCGATGGTGTAATAAAACTTGGGGTTAGGAACTAAAATAGCTTCACGGGTTTTAATTTCTAAATCGGCTGCGTGCAAAGGTAAACCAGGGATACAAATATTTGCTTTTTCAGATGATCCTATTTTAATTTTACCCTGAGTAGGTAATTGAATGGATAACCCTTCTTCAATTTCATCGGCTTCGCTATCGCTGACAAATTTAAGTTGGGAAGTATCAATCCCAGGATAGGATTTACTGTTGGTATTTTTGTTGGGATCAAAATCTTCATATTTTGGCCCTGTGTATTCAAATCCGGCTCCGACTCTCAGGGCTGCCATGTAGCTTGGAGAAGTGGAAATACTAAATACAAAACCAAGCAACATTCCCAAAATAGAAAACCCAACCGGATCTTCAATGCCTTTAAAAGCGGGGGGAAAAGCGCCAATTTGTCGCAAAATTTCAAAAATTAGTGCTGCGGATAAACTGGCAATGATACTACCCGTTAAACTGGTTAATAACCGTTTTCGGTAGCGTTTGCGATCGCCTGCTTCTATGCTATGCCATCGCCAAGTGATGCCCTCAGCTAGACCAATAGAACTGCCAATTAGCAACCAACAAACGATTCTCAAAATTCGAGTATCAAAGCGAATTTGAGGCAGTAGAACAATTTGAGAAATTCCGCCCGTAACTAAACCAGACAAGATTCCGAATCCCATAGCAATCATAACAGGAATCACGGCAATTTGCAAGCTTAATTTTGGTCGAGTGGGACTACTAATTAAAACTTCTGTTAAGACCATTCCAATGGCCAAAGAAGAAGCAATGCAAGGAAATAGCACAACTTCAGGAAACTGTTTAAGCACTCCGAAATCGGTTAAAAAGATTTGACCGATATTCCACCCAATTAAGGCGGAGGTAATTCCTGCTAGGATGTAAAAGTAAGCTCTCATTGGTTATTTTCTGCAAGTTTTACAGTTAGAAAATTTAATTTTGTTGTAGATTTTTTTTAATATCCTCTTTTAAGTAATCATTTGTTGTACCTCCTTCAATTAAGTAGCCTACTATGTTTATAGTAGGTTGGTCTACTATTTTAGATTTCTGATATGAGTAGATCGCTTCTATCCATTTCTTTTCTTTTTCGTTACGAGAAACTATTGAATTTGAAATTACATCAGCATATTCTAAAGAGTCGTCATGTAATGTTTTTTTGATAGCAGAAATGACATCTTTTTGTTTGGTTTTTTCTTCGTTGATAATGTCATCAATCATGCTATCAATCACTTGTTTGGTATAAACAAAATTATCAAAAGCCGTTCCCAACTCGTCGTTAGTTAGAACGTTGCTAGAAATTAAATTGTTAGTAAAGTCTAAATCTTGATTAGGTGAGTTAACCTGAGATCTTTCATCTCCTTGATTTAGATTATAGGATTGTGATGACGAGTATTCTTTATTTTTTATATTTTGATCAGATGGAGCGGTTGCTCGACCAATCGCTAATCCTCCACCAAAACCTAATCCTGTAAACACTAATAAAATAGCTACAGCAACTCCAACTCGCATACTAATTTCTCCTATTTCAAATTCTTGTAGTAACACCAAAAACAATACTTCGAGAAAAGTTACTTTTCTCTCAACCTTAACTCCATAAACATTAGAATGCCATCCATCTGTACTGGGAATTTGAGAAAAGATTCGTTTAGTAACTTCCCCTTTTCCATAAGCAACATGAGAAAAAAATGCAGCTAATTTTGGTTGATCTTCTAACTTTTCAAATAAGTCAGCTAACGGTTGATAGCGTTCTATTTTAGACATAGAATGACTTTTCCAAAAAATGCTCAACTCTCCTAAAATTTTTTGCCATTCAGGATGACTGGTTAGTTTAAAAGTTAAATTTTTGTTTCCTCTTGCAAATTTTGGCATTAAGTTTAAATCATGGTCTAAATAATCAGGAATAAAAACCTTGGAATAAGACCAACTCCAGAGTCCTGTCGGTAGTTGTAATAACCAGATAGCAACCTCGACTTGTTCAGGATGTTCAAGTAAGGTAGGAATTAGGATTTTGACCCCCTCAACTAGATTGTTAATTAATCTTGGAGTTTGATTGGGAAGTTGGCTGAGAGCATTTATAATTTCACTTTGGAAATTCTCAGAAGTTTGATAATGATCATCCTGTTTACCCCGCTTAGACATCCAAATTAAATAGCCGGATAACATCTGTGGAATTAAAATGGCTTGCAGGGTTAAAAGCCTCACCATTTGGGGACTATAAATTCCTTGAGATCGGCTTTGAGCAGCCCCTTGACTGTCAAATAAAGATTTCCAGTAATTCTCATTAATTTGGGGATCATTCAAGGCATTTTCTAAGATGATAATCTGCTCAATCTTGACCTGTTCTCGACTACTTAACCCTTTAATAGCAGACTTAATCGACTGTTCCCCAGAAATATTAACCGTATATTGGGGTGTAACAGCAGTGATTCGTTGTAACAGTTGTTCAGCTTTTTCACTGGCAGGTTGAATCACTTGAAACCGTGTCGGTTGTTCTAACGCTTCCACTTTAAATGCCCAAGAAATGAGTTGATTTCCTGGAATTTGTCTTGCCATTTCATTTAAAATCAGGGGCGCGCAAGGTTGCTGCCAAGGAATAATAATCGGTGTGGGATTATTAACGAGTAAAGATTGCAATTCAGGCTTTAAATTGATAGGGTCTGAACCTGTGTTTTGATGAATAGCAGGATTACCAATTATTCTAGTATCATAGGGATTAAAAACCGGAAAGGGGCGTTGATTAATAATCCAAGCTAAAATATTCCCCAGATTGCCAATTCCTTTGCACAAAAAATAGCGATACATCGAAGCACTACGTCCCCGATCATCTCGACCTTTTGTAACCACAGCAATCACTGACCATTCCTCACCATTATCCGATATTTCACGACCAATAACAGCAGGTTCATCGCTAGAAGCTCCCTCTGCAACAGCAAATTCTCGGTTAGTAATCGCTCTTTGAACTGCCACAGGAATCAGGTCAAGGGTTCTATTCATATATTCCCCTGTAAACCCCCGCGAAACCCAACCCGTGCCGACCCTTTCAACTTGAATTCCGGTGCTAAATTCGTGAATTTCAATCATTGATTGATTCATAATTTTAATCCTTATCTAAGTCTTTGTGACGATCGCCTGTGCAGAGCCAATAAATGGGAGCAACTAAACCAAAAGGTCGCCACCGTTTAGGATCTTTAATAATAGAAGTTGTGCCATCGCGATCGCGAGTCAACCGTTTAGAATTGGGTTCAGGAAATCGACTTCCTAACATTCCAAAGGCAGAAGTTGTAAAATAATCGACTTGACCTCCCCCCATATTTTCCCAAGATTGTAATTTCCGATGAACTTGCGGAAATCGCATAATTGCTAACTCTCTGGGTTTATGGCGATTCACCCACAATTCTGATTGTTCACATTTAGACATAACAAACGCAATTCGTCGCTTACTCATGCCAATATCTGTCCGATCTAATGCCATCAAGAACTTATCTAACCCATTCGCATACTCGGCATCTTTCCGATGGGTTGTACCATCGACCAGAAACATAATTCCTGATGCTTGTAAACAATCTTCTAGGTAATCTTCTAGCCGAGAATCTCCGGTTTTATGCAGTAAATCGCTGAAAAATTCCCCCGCATAATCTTTGCAACTAATATTAAGCTTAACCAGTTGCGATCGCAAAGTGGCTTTCGCATCTTTCCACGAAAATTGACCTTTCAAAACAATACTTAATGTGTAGTCTTTCACATCTTGCGCCATTGCATTTAAGTCAGTGGGTTCTAGTTCTAACCCCTGTTCTAAAATGTTTTGAGCTTTGGTAATGAGTTCATTTCCCTCATCGCCAACGGGAATCACACTTTGTACTGGACTATTCGGATCAGCATTTGGCCAATAGGCTAAGGATGCCATATAAGCTGTTTTGCCTGAACCACGATCGCCTATCACCCGTAACACCGCATCTTTATCAATAGATTGGGGTTCCGTTGAACCTTTTTTCGGATTTGTTTTGAGCCAATCTAGCATAATTTTCTATCCTTTTTTACTCAGCCAATACAGAGGGTCAATCATGTTATAAGGATGCCAATGGGAGGCTTCCCTTAAAACCGAAGCTTTTCCATCTTTTCCCTGTTCATCAATTCGATTGGGACGAGGATCAGTTCTTCGGAGAACTCCAAAAGTTGATAAGGCATAAAACCTTAAATTTTTCGGAGGAACTCTTTCTTTTAAGGTGAGTTGAGTATTCGGTAAATGAACCCCAAATAAATCAATTTCGGGTTCAATGCGTCCGGGCCAAAGTTCTCCCCGTTCACACTTACTCATCGCCACTGCTAATTTTAAATCCTTGAGCCGATCATTAACATCCATGAGGTCAATAAATCGATTCATTACCCGATTATAAAAATTATCAGTTCCCTTTTCCCATCCCGTTAATAAAATTAAACAACCGACAACATCTTTCATCAAGCATTCCTTAATGAATTCTTCATGAATAGAATCCGATAGGTTAGGTTCAGCAATTTTTTCAAACACTTCTCCAGGGTAATCCCGCACATTCAATTGAAATGATTCCGTTTTACTAAAGACATTCTTTTTAATTTCAATATTAAAAGAATAAAATGGCAAATCATCAACGGATTGAATCACATCCCCAATCACGGTTGGTTCCACAGATTCTCCTTGACAAATAATATTTTCTGCTTTATCTGCAATTGCCCTAGAATCATCATTCATAGGTTGCAAGTTAAAGTTTTTTGATTTACTACTCAGTCGCTTTTTATAAGCTAAAGCGGCTAAATAGGTTGTCTTTCCAGAAGCTCGTGGCCCAATAATGCAAATGTTGCCCATTCTCACTCTCCTTTTATTTAGCTAAAAAACTTCCAAAGTAAATCCAAGGAAGTTCCAACAAATCTCGATTCTTGATGCTGGTAATAAAGCATCTTACCGCTAACCCTGAAACTTTTTTATTAATTTCTTTGATTTGGCTATGAATCGGTTTAAAATATCGTTGAAAAATATAATCATGTCGTTGCTGCCAGTTCATTCGAGAACGGTTAGGAATATAAGCTAGTTGACTTGCTTCTTTTTGCAAATCACAAAACAAATCTGCTTTATTTAAACAAAGAGCTAAATGGCGAATTTTGGGACAATCTTGATGGAAGAAATCAACCCATCGATTAAACCGATTACACCATTGTTCTTGGGTAATAAAGAGGTCAGGATCATAACCCGGTTTAATCAATTCTCGATAGGGAGGAACAATTAATAAAATCCCCTCACTTTGACGCAAACTTTCTAAAAATATCTTCCACTGATCAGAATTTTTAGATTGCCAAGTTTTGCGCCAGATTTCACCAGGGGTATCGATCCAATCTAAAGAAATTTGTTTAGAACCCGTCGGGAGAGTAACTTGTATTTCTAAAGTCCTTTCAT
>Ga0209229_10001068_pt1 | contig 11242 bp, 12 predicted proteins | sample SanBayMetagenome_FD_187466 | JGI IMG/M metagenome (GOLD analysis project Ga0209229, IMG submission 187466) | Freshwater and sediment microbial communities from dead zone in Sandusky Bay, Ohio, USA (SPAdes) (version 2) | ecosystem: Environmental > Aquatic > Freshwater > Lentic > Sediment... | reverse complement strand
CGCATGTGTGCGAGTGCTCACACACTCGCATGTGTGCGAGTGCTCACACACTGCGCACGAATGTATGTAAGTGCACACTTAGGGGCCCCTGGCGCCACCCTGACGTGCGGGTGACAACGAGCGCGATTTTCAAAAGTTTTCGCAACTTTTAAACTGGACTTTAGGAATAGGCCCCCGGGCAGCCCCGATTGCTGACTTTTCGGACATGACTCTTCGCGAATTGCGACATTTCAGTGATACTTAATGCATGAGTACGTCTGAATCGTTCTTCGACGACGAGCCGCGCATGCCCCTGGGCTACGGTGGCGCGCGGCCCAGGTCGGGCCCGAAGCCCAAGTCCAAGAAGCCCCCGTCCGAGGAAGGGGAAACCCTAACTGCCTACCAGCGGTACGAGCGGGCCAGGGCTGAGAAGGAAGAGCAGTTGGCGCGGCAGGCCAGGGTCAAGGCCGACCTCGACGAGGCCAAGGTCGTAGACCGTCAGGCCGTGCGTGACGCAACTGCCAAGGCTTTCGCCGCGATTTCGCAGTCGCTCGATGCGATCCCCGACATCCTTGAGCGTGACGGCATCGAGCCCGAGATTGCCCAGCGCATTGGTGATTTGATCGGCGAGGCCAAGATGGAACTCGCCACCGACCTCGAACGCGCCTACCAAGATGCTTGATCACGCTTCGCGTGCGCTTTCTGATGTACTGACCGCGCACGCTGCCTTCCGACCCCCGCGGCGTGTGCCGGTAGCCGAGGGCGCGGCCAGTACGCTGTTCATCAAGCAACCGGGTGGTGTCCCTGGCCTGTGGTCGGCCGAGGAGACCCCCTACATGATCGAGCCCATGAACACCCTGGCCAGCCGGCGCCACGAGGCTGTGGTGTTCGTCGGGCCGGCGCGTACGGGCAAGACCGCGGGCCTGCTGCTGGGCTGGATGGCCCACAACGTCGTCAACGACCCTGGCGACATGCTGTTCGTGCAGATGACGCAGGACAAGGCCCGCGAGTTCAGCAAAACTGACCTCGACCGGGCCATCCGTCACTCGCCTGGGCTGCAGGCAATGATGGGCGGCAGCCAGGACGACAACACTCACGACAAGATGTTCCGCCACGGCATGTGGTTGCGCATCGCGTGGCCAACCGTCAGCAACGTGTCAGGTTCGACGTACCGCTACGTCGCGATCACCGACATTGACCGGATGCCAAACGCGGAGAATGTGGACGGTGAAGGCCCGCTCTTCAACCTCGCACTGAAGCGAACACAGACGTTCCTGTCCCGCGGCATGTGCCTCGTCGAGTCGAGCCCAGGCGTGGAGATCAGCGACCCGCACTGGGGACGCGCAACGCCCCACGAGGCGCCTCCGGTCACGGGAGTGCTGGGCATCTACAACCGCTCCGACCGGCGCCGCCTGTACTGGCCTTGCCCGCTGTGCAGCGAGTGGTTCGAGGCCGCCCCTGGCCTGGGGCTTTTCGGTCTGCCGGCCGAGAGCACCTTGCTGGAGATCGTCCGCGAGGCTGACCTCGAAGCCCTGGCTGTCGAGCACAACCGAGTCGTCTGCCCGCACTGCCGCGGCCAGATCGGCCCGCGGTCGAAGAAAGACCTGAATCTGCGCGCACGTTGGCTACAAGATGGTTTGTCGCTCACTTCCAGCGGTGAAGTGATCGGCAAAGCCCACGAGAGCACCATTGCCGGGTACTGGATGGGTGGCGTGGCTGCGTCCTACCAGTCCTGGCGCAGCATCATCCTGCGCTACCTGCAGGGTCTGCGCGCCTACGTGCTCACCGGCAGCGAGGAGGCCCTGAAGACCACGGTCAACACTGACCAGGGCACGGCCTACATGTCGCGGGCGCTGCAGGATGCTGCTGCGGCTCAACGCGACCCCTCGCAGCGCAAGGAGAAGGGCCTAGAACGCTACGTCGTGCCGGCCGAAGCCCGGTTCCTCGTGGCCACGGTAGACATCCAGGGCGGGGTCGGCTCGCGCTTCGTGGTGCAGGTGCATGCCATCGGTCCACATCGAGAGAAGTGGATCGTTGACCGCTACAACATCACCGAGTCGTTGCGCGAAGGGGTAGGGGGCGGCAAGGCCCCGATCGACCCTGCAGCCTATGCTGAGGACTGGGACGTGCTCACCGAGCGCATCATCCGCGCCACCTACCGCACGCCCGTCGAGGGCCAGGAGATGCGCGTGCGGCTGGCCGTGGTGGACACAGGCGGCGAGGACGGTGTCACCGAGCGCGCCTACGCGTGGTTCCGCAGGCTGCGGCGCCTGCAGATTGCCTCGCGCGTCATGCTCATCAAGGGTGTCGGCCGCAGCGTCAAGACGGCCACGCCGCTGATCAAGGAGTCGCTGGTCGGCGCCCGCAACTCGAAAGAGAAGGGCGACATCCCGCTGTACCTCATCAACACCAACATGCTCAAGGACATCGTGACCAACGGGCTGTCGCGCAGCGCCCCTGGCCCCGGATACCTGCATGTGCCGCAGTGGCTGCCGCAGTCCTTCTTCGACGAACTGGCCTCTGAGGTGCGCAACGCGGACGGGACGTGGACTCAGGTGCGCAAGCGCAACGAGTCCTTCGACTTGCTTGCGTACTGCGAGGCGGGCTACCTGCGCCTGGGCGCGGAGAAGATCAACTGGGATCGGGCCCCGGAGTGGGCGCGGCCTCTGATGGAGAACTCCGAGCGCATCACCCGCGACGACCGGCGTGACATGCAGGCCAATGAGGTCGTGCAGTCGTTGCCGTCGCCTGAAGTCACATCGCAACCTAGCCGCAGACAGAGACGCACGTCACGGTCGTCCTACCTCGGCTAGACTGACGCATCAGTTGCCTCCCTAGCCCGAAAGGGTTTGGCCCGCTCAACTCGCGTTGAGCGGGTCTATTTTTTGGAACCGCTCGTAAGCGGTGTCCGTTGCTCGGCGCACGCCTCGGGAGAGGTTGTCTTCGCCCAGCACCTTCAACTTTCGGATCGTCATCTCGTCCAGGGAGACGACCGTCCGTTTCATTACTTCTCCGACAATAATCGGCTTGCGCCCGCGCTTCTTTACGTTCATCCGAATATCTTATGCCATCAATTCGGCGCGGTGTGCTCATCGCAATCGCTCCGCAGCCGAGCGTTTCTAACATCCCGCCATAATTCATGGCATGCCTGTTTCTCAATCAGACATCGACGCTCTCACCGCGGCAATCGCCTCTGGTGAGCGACAAGTCACCATCGGCTCGCAGAGCGTGACCTACAGGTCGATCGACGACCTGATCAAGGCTCGCGACACGCTGATGCGCGACCTCGTGGCGCAGACCGCCACCGAGCCCAGGCCCAGGCAGACCCGTCTGTACTACGCTGGCCGAGGGTACGACCGATGACTGTGCGTCGCGCCAGGAAGAAGCCGACCGCGGCCCAGACTACCCTGCAGGTCGTCAACCGCTATGACGCGGCCGGCACTGGCCGCCGCATGAAGGGCTGGATGCCGCCTTCGAGCGGCCCTAACAAGGCCGTCGATGGTCTACAGACCATCCGCAACCGTGCGCGTGACGCAACGCGAAACGACTGGACGGGCCGGTCTGCCGCTCAACACTGGACGACCAACCTCATCGGCACCGGGATCATGCCCAGGCTGCCGAAGAAGATGGCCAAGACCAAGAAAGAGACTCTGACCAAGTTGTGGGATGACTGGGTCAAGGTCTGCGACGCGGACGGTGCGCTCAACTTCTACGGTCTGCAGACGCTCTTCACCCGCTCCTGGCTGATCTCTGGCGAGTGCTTCATCCGCCTGCGTCCGCGGCGCGTGGACAGCGGCATGACGGTGCCCTTGCAGGTGCAACTCATCGAGGCGGACTTCGTGCCGATGCTGGACGCGGACACTTGGCCTGGGATGCCGAAGGGTCACCGCATCCGCAGTGGTGTCGAACTCAACCGCATCGGCCAGCGGGTCGCTTACTGGGTCTACAAAGAGCACCCGGGCGACAACAAGGGCCTGAGCGTCAACCCCAACGACCTCGTGCGCGTGGCCAAGAGCCAGATGCTGCATGTGTTCGAGCCTGAGCGGCCGGGGCAACTTCGCGGCGTGCCTGACTTCGCTGCAGTGCTTGCTCGCCTGCGCAACGTCGCCGACTTCGACGATGCGGTGCTGGAGCGGCAGAAGATCGCCAACCTGTTCACCGGCTTCATCACGAAGACGATGGGGCAGACTTTCGACGACTCCATCGACCCGCTGACAGGCAAGCCGATCGAGACTGACTCGACGGGCGGGCCTATGGCGGGGCTTGAGCCCGGGACGATGCACGAGTTGATGCCTGGGGAGAGCGTGGCGTTTGCCAACCCTCCCGAGGCCGGCACGACCTATGCCGACTACATGCGGCAGCAGAACATCGGCACCGCCGCTGGCCAGGGTCTGCCCTACGAGATCATGTCGGGCGATATCAAGGAGGTCAGTGACCGCACGCTGCGCGTGGTGGTCAATGAGTTCCGCCGGTACGCCGAGCAGCGCCAGTGGCAGATCATCATCCCCCAGGCATGCCAGCCCATCCGCGAAGCCTGGGTGGACGCGGCCGCGCTGATGGGCGAGATCGCAGTCAGCGACATCGAGGACGCGAAGGCCGTCGAGTGGTCGCCGCAGGGCTGGGCCTACATCCACCCGGTGCAGGACGTGCAGGCCAAGCAGACCGAGGTCGAGGCGGGCTTCCGCAGCCGCTCCAGCGTCATCGCCGAGCGTGGCGACGACCCTGAGAAGGTGGACGAAGAGCGCGCGGCCGACGACGAGCGCGAGGACGAACTTGGCCTCAAGCCTGAGCCGATGCAAATGGGGCAGCCAGGGGAGGAGGGCAGTGATGGTCCGTCGCCTGACGGTGACGGTATCGCTCCCGGCGAGTACCCGCGCAACCGTGCGCTCGACAACCTGACGGTGACCGTGGCGCGCCTGGAGTCCTTCGTGCATGCGAAGGCCACCGAGCCGCGCCAGGAAGCCCAGCCGATCGTCATCAACAACCACATTCCGCAGACCCTGGTCACCAACGAGGTCAACCCGACCCCGGTCACCGTGGAGAACAAGGTCGATGTAGCTGCGCCGAGCGTTGAGGTGCGCAACGAGGTTGCGACTCCTGTCGTCAACGTCACCGCGCCCAGCGTGTCGGTGACCAACGAAGTCCAGCCGGCCGAAGTCACTGTCAACCTGCCTGATCGTCAAACCACCTCGGTCATCGAGCGGGACCGCGAGGGCAACATTCTGAACGTCACCCAGACCGAAACGACGTTGCAGTAAATGGCCGCGGCGTCGTACACCACTGACCTGACGCTTATCCACGCGACTGATGCCGCGTCAGCGTCATGGACAGAGCCGACCGGCTTCATCGACGGCGCCATTACGCTGCCTGAAACGGACTATTTCATCCAAGGCACTGGGTGCTTGTCCAAGACCATGGGCGCCGGTGCTGCAGCGGTGTCCGGTGCCATCTACAACGCGGGCGCCGGCCAGACCATACCCTCTGGCAACGCACTCTTCATTTGGCTGTACTTCGGCGCGCCGAATGCCCTGAACACGCAAGCTGCAGGCGGCCTGCGTGTGTTTGTCGGCAGCGCCACGTCAGCCTTCAAGCAGTGGTACGTCAAAGGCGCGAACACCTACACCTACGGGGGATGGTTCTGCGTGCCGGTGGACCCCAACACCACGCAGGATGCCACGACCGGCACCCCGACGGCCACGTTGCAGTTCTTCGGCGCAGCAGCGACTTTGAACGCTACGTCGGCAGTGTCCAAAGGCAACCCCTTTGGCATCGACGTGCTGCGTCACGGGCGCGGCGAGATGCGCATCAATGGTGGCGACCTCGCCAACGGCTACGCAACCTTCGCAGGGTTTGCTGCCCAAAACGACGCGCAGGCCAATCGCTGGGGCTTGTTCCAGACGATCGACGGTGGCTATCTGTGGCAGGGTCTGATGGTGCTCGGTTTCACGAGCGCGGTGGACTTCCGCGACAGCAACGTCAGCGTCCAGATCGCCAACACGCAGAAGGTCGTCGCCGCATTCAATCGCATCGAGGTGCGTCAGGCGACCAGCCGGGTTGACTGGACAGGGGTCAGCATTTCGGCCCTTGGCACGTTGTCAAAGGGCCAGTTCGCGATGATCAACAACGCGACGGTCAATCTGACTACCTGCACCTTCACCGACATGGACACGTTCGTGTTTCAGTCGGGTGCGACAGTCTCTGGCACAACCTTCCGGCGCTGCGGCCAAGTCACGCTCGGCGACGCAACGATGACGGGCTGCCGATTCGAGAACAGCACCGCGGCCACTTCGCTGCTGGTCGGCGCTGCGATCAGCACAGTGTCGAACTGCACCTTCGTCAGCGACGGGTCCAACCACGCGATCCAGATAACGGCTACGGGAAACTACACGTTCAACGGTTTGACTTTCAGCGGCTATGCCGCCGCCAACGGTAGCACCGGTAACGAGACGGTCTTCGTCAACGTGGCCAGCGGCAGCGTGACGATCAACACCGATTCGGCGATCAGTTTCCGCACTGCCGGCGCTACCGTCACGGTGATTGCGGGCCAGAAGACGCTGACGCTGACGGGCATCGTCGCGGGGTCTGATGTGGTGATCCTTTCGGCCGGCACGAACACAGCCCTGGCCGACAATGACGGGGCCACCAATCCAGTCACGACGTTCGCGTACTCGTACACGTTTGCGGCCAACACTTTCGTGGACATCGCTGTCTACAAGGTCGGGTACGTGCCGTTCGTCATCCGCAACTACCAGTTGGCGAACGCGAACGGCTCGTTACCGATCGCTCAAGTCGCGGATAGGAACTACACACCATGAGAACCGTCCTCGACTCAACTGACAAGAAGCACATCGGCGAACAGATCGATGAGACTGCTTCGGTCATCGTCTTTGCCAACGGTGAGACGATGCCTGTCGAACGTCGGCTGCACGACAACACCGTGCTTGCCAGTAGCAACTACGTCATTTTCCTTTCTGAGGAGTAAGCCATGCCAAAGATCATTGATGGTGACGACCTGAACGTCGGCACCGAAATCACGATTGATACGACTGCGAAGACGTTCACGCTCGTCGCGACCGGCAACCTTGTTGCCAAGGACGGGGTGACGCTGCAGGCCCTGTACTCAAAGTTCATCAAGCTGTGGGAGACGACTGCGTACAACCGCTTTCCGTTCCCCATGTACGTGATCGACGCGAAGTCCGGTCAGTTCAACTTCGGCTACGACGGTGGTACGTACAACGGCTGGAAGCCGCTGAATGACACCACCCGCCAGATGCTGCGAGACGGCGGCTGGAACGAGTACACATCGTCTGGCGCGCTTGCTCGTCAGTACGTCGGCATCGTGTCCCTGGGCGAGGTGAGCGCAGGCGCGCAGTTGTACTACCAGCGCGCGGCCACCGATGGCCCCAGCAACTTCACGTTCACCGACGAAGTCAACGAGGGCATTCAAGTCTTCGGCAACGCCACTGCGGACCCGAGCACTACGACCTTCGACAAGCGCGCCTTCTTCAAGGCTTACGCTCGTGAAGAGCAGAAGACGTATTCGTCATCGACCCTGGCCGACACTGGCCAGACGGGCACGGGCGCCTACACGGTCAACGTGCTGCTGTCCAACGCGACTGACCTCAACGCACTGGTCGCCGATACCGGCATTGGCGTCGCCCCGTACACAGGCATCAATGTCTCGTACTACAGCGTCGCACAAACGGTTGACTTGAATGCGCCGACAGACAACTTCCCATTCTCGATCATCGTCGAGGGCAACAACGCGACACTGCAGCAGATTTACACCAAGGTGCAATATATGTTGCGCCAGGGAACCGATATCAACAGCGCAGTGACCAACAGCGCCGGCACGAAGATCGGTAAGGTGCAGAACGACCTGATGTACTTCGTCGGCCCCGATCTGTACTGCCGTCAAGGGGTGTTCGTACAGAACATCGACCCGGCCTTCCTGAACAACATCTATTTCATCGACGACAACGGTGTTTCTCGCCAGTACAACTACTCATCCGCGGGTAAGCTGCAGTTCAACTCGTTCCTGACCTCTGGTGGCACGGGTTACTACCGCATGTACATCACTGACTCAGTGACGGGTACGGACGACTACGGCTCCGCCAACGCGATCACCGTCAACGACAAGGACGGCAACCCGATCGCTGGCACCATCACCGGCAGCGAGATCAACTTCACCTTCGCTTATGACACAAACACCCAGGGTGGACGTTCTGTGTTCACGGCCCCGGGTGGAAATGTCGCAGTGACGGTGGTGGCCGGCAACAAGGGTGTTGCCAAACCTGTGGTGGCTACAGGTGTGATTGACCGCAGCAAGTCGGTTGTGGTCGGTCTGGTGGCCGAGCAGGATCGGGCCTACACCCCCTGATAGGAGCGAAGCATGGCTTTCATTCGAGTTCCGCCGGATAGCACCGGCAAGCGAGTACTGACCAAAGAGCACACGGTCAGCGGCGAGGTCGTCCAAGTGCAGAAGATGCACATCGTGGACGAAGTGGACCCTAACCACGCGATGCACGTTGATCAGCGCGGTGCGGCCTTGATTCGGTTCTCTGAAGGCCAGCCGGCCCTGGCCGGTTTTGCTTCTCTGCGCGTGTCCGACATGAACGTGCTCGGGGTGTACGAGGCCACGCTCGACACTTACGATGCGCTGTTCAGCATCGAAACTTCGGTCGCGGGTGGTGAGAGCATCTACGACCCTGTGCAGGGCGGCACGCTACTGCAGGTTGATGGTTCAGCCGGCTCGTATGTGAAGCGGACGACCAACCGTTATCACTATTACCTGCCGGGTACGTCAACCACCTTCCTGTTCTACGGTGGGCCGGGGGATACCGGCAAGGCCGGCTGTGTACGTCGGGCAGGCATGTATGACGACAACGACGGGCTGTTCTTTGAACTCGACGGTACGGAAATTAAGCTTGTAGTTCGAGCCTCTACATCAGGCACGGTAGTTGACACCGAGGTTTCTTCCGCGAACTGGACCGGCGTTTTGGCTGGCGAACTCGATCCTTCGCAAATCTATTCAACTCTGAATGTTCCACAGACGTGGTGGTTTGACTACAGCCTAAGTGGTCGTGCGCGCTTTGGTGTGTACAACTCGACTGGTGAGCGAATCATCATTCACGAGTTCTCACCATCTGGCCAGTTACCTTTCCTTGGACGCGGCACGCTGCCTTGCCGCACAGAAATTTTCAACACGACAGCTACGGGCTCGCCTTCTGTGCTGCGCGAGTTTTCGATGGCCGTGTACTCAGAGGCGACGTTTGATCAGTTCACGTTTTGGCGATACAGCGGCGGGCTGATTTCGGCGCACGTTGACGTGCCGAACAAGCTGCTGGCAACGGTTCGTGCCTTGCCGACTGTCAACGGCAAACAGAACTCGGTTCAGATTTTTCCAGAGACGCTGAACATCTATGCGAACCACCCGGTAGCACTGACGTTGGCACAAGACGTTACCGCGACAGGACAAACGTGGACTGAAATACCTACTTCTGTCATCGAGGCTGCATACGACGGCTCATGGGCGCCAAACGACGACACGATCTATTTCAAGACCGTGTTTTGTGATGCTGGTGTAACGGTACTAAACGTGTCTCAGTGGTTCGAGTTGAACGACGAAGGACTGCTTGTCAGGGCTGACGGTACGCCCGTGGTGTGGGCGTTTCTTGGTACGCCACTGACTGCGCAGCACCCTGACGTGAAGTTCAACGTGGGCTGGCGCGAACTCTGGTAAGGACTGGTCGTGCTTCTTTGGCAAACGTGGGCTGAAGACTGGGCACTTCAGGAGAAGGTGTCGTTCAACGGTGTGACCAAACGCATCACGGTCAATGCGGGGGTCACTTCGATCGACATTCGCGAGGACGTGTATTCGGCGTGGATTCGCTGGCTTGAGCGCGAGACGAATACGCAGTACTTGCCGGCTATGCGCTACACGGGCCTAGACCCGATCCCTGGCGGGTTCACCGGGGCCACGTACTTCCTGCGCAACGGCTGGAAGTTGGAGTACGACGCGAACGTCGTAGCCATCGCAGGCGTGCTGTACTCTGATGATTACCCGACGGCTTATTGGTCGGCCGCAGACTTGCCGATCTTCCCGGCCACAGTGTCGTCCTTGGTGAACTCCGCGGTGGTCACTCAGAACGTGGTGACGGGTGATCTGAGCACGCTGCCTTCAAAGGAGCAGATCGCTAACGAGGTCCGCGCCGAACTCGCTGCCGAACTGCTGCGCATCATCGAACTGGCCAAGATTCACGGTCTTGTGGCGGGCACACCCCTGACAGTGAGTCCCACCAACCGCTCGGCCGGTGACATCAGCCAGACCGTCGTCGAAAGCGGGGACACGGTCACAGTTTCGCGAGTCTGATCGTGTTGGCACCCCGCGCCATTGCGCTGCAGGGTATCGGCTACCGGCCCAGGTACGTCGCCCTACAAGGGTTGGTGCCGCTCGACGACACGATTCGGCCTGACGTAATCCCCTATGGTCGCGGGGGAATTGTGACCCCCGTCAAGAAACAGCGTCGTCGCGACAAGGACGACGACGTGCTGTTGTTCCTGCTCCGCTAAACGCGCACATACCAGCGGCCGGAAAAAAGCGGCGAGAATCCTTGTTGGAGGTACGTATGCCTGACCTTGAAGGGCCAGTGGCCGAGCTTTTGAACATGCGTCTCGGGACGCTGCACGACGATGTCGGCGAGATGAAAGCGGCCATGAAGGACTTGGCTGCCGCGATTACCAAGCTCGCGCTGATCGAAGAGCGACAGAGCAACGCAGCCGCTGCGATGGAGCGAGCATTCCTGGCCCTGGAGAAGGTTGAGAACCGGCTGGCTGTCTTGGAAGCGCATGTTCCTGCCAACAAGAGGGTCTCCATATGGATTGACCGTGCCACTTGGGCAGGCATGGGACTGCTGGCCATGTTGGTGGTCAAGAAATCGGGTTTGTTGTGATCGCAATTTAGCCGCACACAAACTGAGCAAACACCCCCATAGAATTCGCGGCCATGAAGAAGACTTGGTACTCAGTCACGGCTCGCGCCAACGCGCCGGCCGAAATTTCGATCTTTGACGAGATCGGGTTCTGGGGCGTTACTGCCAAGGACTTCATCACCGATCTGAAGAAGATCGATACCTCGGCCCTGACGGTGTTCATCAACTCGCCGGGTGGGTCGGTGTTCGATGGACTGGCCATCTACAACGCACTGCGCCAGCATCCCGCGAACGTCACAGTGAAGGTGATGGGTGTCGCGGCCAGTGCGGCG
>Ga0209229_10001066_pt1 | contig 11251 bp, 11 predicted proteins | sample SanBayMetagenome_FD_187466 | JGI IMG/M metagenome (GOLD analysis project Ga0209229, IMG submission 187466) | Freshwater and sediment microbial communities from dead zone in Sandusky Bay, Ohio, USA (SPAdes) (version 2) | ecosystem: Environmental > Aquatic > Freshwater > Lentic > Sediment... | reverse complement strand
CCGGTGATGGCTGATCCGATATTGGCGGGGATAGAAAGCAGGAGTCCGCTAAGGGCGAATGTAAGTTGCAATCTAATGGCATTGGCCAAATTTTCGACGCTGGTTTTGAAGATGTTGGTCTTGGCTGTTGTTCCCGCTAGTTCTGCATCGAGTTGTTTAAGTTTGGCGGATAGGGCATCTTGAGCAACGGCAATATCTCGCTTTGATCCTGCTTGCTGGATCTCGTTGAAGGCATTTCTGATATCGGTTTTGGCTTTGTTGATGTCTGCCTCGGAGCGGACACCAAGGAGTTTGTAGGCATCGTTAATGTTTGTGGGTGGTGTACCTGTGCGGGCAATTTCCGCTCGCAGTTGCTTGACCTTTGACAGCATGGCCTCTTCAGCCCGAACAATGTCGCTATCCGATCTAGATTTGCTATTGGCAATGGTCTGGAATGCCCGCTCTATCTCCTGAATTGCTTGGTTTAAATCTGCCTCGGAGCGGACACCAAGGAGTTTATAGGCATCGCTAACCCCTCGTTCCTGGACTGATTTAAGTTCGTTGGCGAGTTGTTTAACTTTCCTTTGCAGTGCATCCGTAGCCATCTCAATATCTCTTTGAGAGGCAACGCCGGACTTTCTAATGAAGTCGTAGGCATCGGCGATTTCTTTGATGGCTTTTTTGATTTCAGCTTCAGAACGAAACCCTAGTGATTTATAGGCATCTCCTAGTTGTTTGGTGGGGTCTTTGATTCCCAATTCAGAATCTATTGCTTTGGTACGAGATTGCATTGCTGCCAGGGCTGCGGCTTCGTCCCGACTACCGGGCTTGGAGGCGTTGCGGATCATCTCGTAGGATTTGATGATCTCGTCCCTGGCTTTTTGCAGTTCGGACTGGGAACGAACACCCAACAATCTATAGGCGTTATCAAGTCTCTCTGTCTGGGCAGTCTTGGCAATCTCGTTATCAATCTGTTTGAGTTTGGACTGCATTGCTTCATAAGCCAAGTCCATATCACGGATTGATTGTTTTCCGGTTGTAGATATGGTCATCCAGGCTTGAACTATTTCATCTCTAGCTTTTAAGAGTTCATCCCTGGTACGAACGCCCAAGACTCGGTAAGCGCCTTCTACTTCTTGATTTTTTGATGAGGCTTTATTTAATTCTTGGTTGATTTCTTTGAGTTTCTGCTGTAGGGTTTCGGCGGCTAGTCTGATATCTCTTTGAGAAGCTGTGCCTGACTTGGCGATGAGGTCGTAGGCTGCCCTGATATCCTGTTCCGCTTTCCTTAAATCAGCTTCAGAGCGAAAGCCCAATGAACGGTAAGCTCCACTTAATTCTGCGACTGGATCTTTGATTCCCAATTCAGAATCTATTGCCTTGGTGCGAGACTTCATTGCTGCTAATGCGGCGGCTTCGTCCCGACTGCCGGGCTTGGATGCGTTGCGGATCATCTCGTAGGATTTAATGATCTCGTCCCTGGCTTTCTGTAGTTCGGCTTCGGAGCGCACACCCAAGGCTTGATAGGCGTTGTTTAGCTGTCGTTGGGCTGCGCTGCGGTTGAGTTCCTGATCTATTTCCCTGATCTTGGCGAGGTAGTTGTCATAGGCGACGGCTAAATCTTGTCCGCTAGTTTTAATTTTGGTTGACAGGGTAGTCCAGGCTGTATCTAGTTCTGTTCGGGCTGCTAGAAGTTGCTCCCGGCTACGCATTCCCAATAATTTGTATGCCTCGGATACCCCGTTGATGGCGTTAAGCTGGGAGTCCATCGCTTTACGTGCGGCAAGCTCATCTTCACTGCCTATTTTTTTGGCATCGCGAATGGTTTCGTAGGCTTTGATAATCTCATTTTCTGCTGCTTGTAGGTCAGCCCTGGAGCGGACTCCCAGTAGTTTGTAAGCTGCATCTAAATCATTGGAGGCGACGGACTGGTTTAGCTGTTTGTTAATGGCAGCTACTTTATCCACCATTGATCTATAGGCTAATCCTAGTTCCTGTTGGGATTGCCTACTGCTATCCGCGCCCTGTTTGAGGGTTTGGTAAGCGTCCATGATTTGTTGGCGGGCTTCCATTAGTTCCGCCCTGGACTGAACCCCTAATGTTTTATAGGCGTTGACGTTCTGGCTATTTAGTTGGGCTTCGAGTTGTTTTAGTTTGTTGTTGAGGGCATCTTGCGCCCTGCCTATGTCTAGGGCTGTGGCTGTGCCACTGATTTTAATGGCTTCAAATGCTGATACGGCTTGCGCTCTGAGGTTATTTAGGGATTCGCTGGATTTGATGCCTAGCTCTCGGTAAGATGCGGCGATCGCTCGGTTGGCAATTTTGGTATTTTGTTCGAGAAGCTTCTGGGCTTCTGCCATCTGTTCGATGCTGCCATTGTTACTTGCTGCGGCTATCTCTCTCTTGGCTATCTTGATATTATTTTGAGCGTTGGCGAGAACTACGTCAAATGCTTTTCCTATGGCTTGCATTTGATTGATAGCAGCCTGAAATCCTTCGGTGTCAAACTTGACGGATAGTTGTCGGTTAGCCATAGGAGTAATAATAAAAAACGTTTGTACTATAAGTTTAATCTGTGGACAATCCGACTAATAAAATAACTCCTGTAAATATTTACAAGAGTTAGCTATTCCTTTAGTTGTTGAATGGCTTTATTGATGGTTTTTTCATCGCCTTGGGAGGCGATCGCGTGATCAATAATTGCGGCTTGTCGTTCTTCTTTCTCTATTTGCTCAATTGATTTGAGAAAGAGTTTGATTTGGGCGGCTGTGTAGTTTTGGATATCGTTCCAGCCGTGGCCAAATCTAATCAAGCGACTGACTATTTTTCCCCATCCGTCGCTACGTTGGTTACTGCCTCGGAAAATTTGGCGATGCTGGGAATGAGTTTGCGGTTGAAAAAATCCATATTCTGTTCAACCACCTTCATTAATAATTCGATACCCTCATCGGCTTCTAGTTTATCGAGCCATGATTTATCTTTACCTGAAGCCATACATAGTAACTCAAATAAATCTTCTCCTTGATTTCGCATTAGGAGATTGACGATATCGCCAGCACTTAAATTATCTACGTTTATGGAACTACTAAAGCCTGATAGGATTTCAATAACTCTAGGGAATTGGGTAAACTTGAAGGGCTTGATTATCACATCTCCGAGTTTAGTGGAGATGGTTTCTTGAGGGGCTAATATTTTTAAATCATCACTCATAGTTTTGCAATTTCATCTGGTATTTGTTTGGCAATTATTTCGGCTGGCTCAAAGAAATTGAGCCTTTTCTTGAGCTTAACTGATTTTGTGAACAAATACACAGGCGTGAGCTTGCCGGCATTTTCATAGCTATACAGCATTTTATTATTGGGAAGAATTTTGAGGACAAAGCGGTTGCCAAATTGCGCCCATACCTTGCGCCAAGGATTGCCCTTGGAGATTCTTCTAAATCCTAGTTTTTCACCTTGGGGAAGTAGCACGATCAAGAATTGGGCTTTCTTAATTGTGATCACTGCCCCCTCTTCAAATACATTCATGAAGGGGACACCGGCTCGGACGTAGGAAGCCGGTCCCCTGGAAGCGTCGGCATCTAAATCATAGATTTTAAATGCCTTGAAAAATGAGCCGTTGGAATTGGATCCACGCCGAAAATTTGCCTTGACTTGCCGGACAATTTCTTGTTTGAACTGTCGGGCGGAGGCGCGGATTACGGCGCGGGTAGCTGAGTTTAAGTCTTTAATTTGGGCTGCAAAGAATTCTCTAGCAGCCTTGGATTCTATGCTCATGCGGCTGTTGTTTGGATTCTATAGAATCTGCCATTGACGTTGCTATCTGGTTGGAGATCGTCGTAAAGAGCCATACCGTCTATGTCTCCTTTCCAAAAGTCATCGTTGATAAATTCCATAGAACCGATTGACTTGGGATTGAATTTATAGATATCCACGACGACGGGAGCGTCATCTTCGGCTTGGTTGAGTCCGGCAAACCGCAACCAGTAGACCCGGTTAGGGTTGGCCGTGAAACCAGAAACTTTTTCGGATGCTCCCGCTACGTAGGAGGCATTAACTATGGCTTGGGCTGGAATGGCGGATGATGTTGGGACAAAAATCATGCCCTGCTTGAGGTCTACTGTGTAATCGGTGTCTTTGACGTAGATGGTGTTGGGTGATGTTGACAGGGTCAGGGATGCAAAGGAGGTGAGGTTCATTCTATCCAAGGGATTCCATTTGCCCTTGTATATCGTTACGGGTTCGTTGGTTACGGTTGCACCAACCAGGTTCGTAACTGTGCCGACGATGAATTTCTCTAAGTTTTCCTTGGTAATTTCCTCAATAGTGAAACTAACGCTGGCTTTCTGTTCGGTCTTGACTGTCCTGTCTACCAGGTTTAGTCCTGTGAAGGATTCCTTGTGGTCAATCTGTCCTTGGGTGGTGCTGAGGGTGAGCTTGGGAACGTTGCCAATGAAATCTAGCCCTGTGGGCTTGCCTGTTATGGCATCACGAGATCCCAACAAAACTTTTCCTTTGCCTACAAAATATCTGGGTGGCATATTTTCCCCTATGGATTGAATAAGCGTGTACGGTACAAAACATCAACTTTAACAAGTATCCGGGCGCAGGTTTTACCCTGGGTATCTACGTCGGTTTCGTTGCCGACTAGGAACATTTTCAAAGCTAGGGAATTGAGGGTTCGGTCAGTGCCTAAAGCTTTGATAATGTCCGCTAACATATCGTTAGCCGCTACGCCGGGGGTGTCGGAGAACTTACGCCCCTCTATCTCGATATGCAAAGCGTTTTCATGGTCTAACCCTTTCTCTATTGTATCCTCTGCCACATCCCGATAGATGAGGGCATCAAATCCGTACTCGGTCGGGTAGTCCTGCCAGTAGAAAATTGATTGCCCTATGTTTGTGCTGTAGGTGGGGGTGGTGATCTGACTCAATTGAGAACCGAGGGCAGCCATGATATCTTTGCGCTTCATTCTTTTAATACCAGGTCGGTGAATTTGCCATCGTCAACGGGTTCAATTCCGATCACGGTATATGTTTTAGCCCCGACTACTAATGGCGTGCCGTGATTGATGCCGTTGGTGTCTGTGGTTTTGGCGGTGAGTGTGATTCGCCGCCCCTCGGCATCGAACCCAATGGGTGAATTTTCTACCTCAAATATCCCTTTGAATGAGTTGCCGTTTGCGGTAAAGCTAACGGCAAACTCGTCTAAGAATGAATCAAGGTTCTCCGCTAGTTGCATTTGTGTCGAGGGGCTTGGGTTTCTTTGGGGGTTTTTGTTCTTCCGGTGGGGGTGTGGGTGCATCCTCTATCAATTCGACGTTAATCGAGTGGACTTCGGCAACGGCGGGGACAAGTTCTAGCTCTGCCCCTTCGTCAAATCTTTCGCCACCATGAAAGATTATTTTTCCTGGTTTGACCCTGTACTTGGCTGGTTTCTCGGACATACTCACCTCTAGGTTGTGATTGCGTCTACAATTTTGACGAAGCTGGCAGCCCGTCTTAACTGAATGTCAATGGTTTGCAGGGCGCGAACTTCGATATCGCCGGAGTCGTAACCAGCACCGAATTGATTGGCTAATATTTCCAGTACGCCCCATTCGCCGATCAGGACATCAGCCCAGTTGCCGAAAATGATGGCACTGAGGTTAGTTCCTGTGCCTTTGGTGAGGTTGGCGGGGACTTGGTTGGTAATGCCCATCATGTAGCCATTGACCATGCCAATCAAGGGGTCTGAACCGTTCTCCCAGATCCAGTCTGAGTTGACGGCGGTGGGATTTTTGAGGGTGCGCTTGAGTTTGCCCCGGACTTGGGGGGTAGACATGAAGCCAAGGTTGCCGATGTCGGCATTAACGCTGGCGACTGCGGTTTCCGCTTGAACTAGGGCATCCCAGGTGGGAGCAGCGCCGTTAGTTCCTAGTGATACGGTGGTTGTGCCGGACGCGACTAGGATACCGGTTGGCTGGTTGGCTGATCCTGATCCGTTGATGACGGTGCGGTCAATTTCTAGGGCAATTGATTGGGCGATGTCCTGGCGGACAAAGGCTTCAATGTCAATGCTGCTTTGAAGGAGCATTAATCGAGTCATTCTGGACTTAACACCCACGGTTTTGGGGGTGAAGGTGATCTTGTCGAAGGTGGCTTCAGACTGAGATACCGCACCGCCTTCGCCTACCCAGTAGGTTGAAGCTATGCCAGTTTGGCGAGGGATGTCCAGGTTTCCGGTTAACCCTGAGAGCATTCTTGCCCCCATCTGCATACATAATGCGCGGTTTCTGAGATATTCAATCAGGCTGGCAGCGTCTAAAACTGTGGGAACTGTTACGCCACCTGTAGCGGCCGCGCCAGTCGCGTAAGTTGCCCGTTGTTGTACCTTATCCCAGGGTACTCGCAGGTCGCGGACGGGGATATAGAAGCCAGAGGTTGAGCGTCCGGTTTTCTTGGCGATTTCGTTGCTTAACTCACGCTCAAAACCAGCCTGATCTCTGTAGGTAGGGTCAACTTGAGCAAGGATAGCACGGCACACTGAATACTCGCGTTGTTCCTTGTCGGTTAGTCCTAGTGCTGCTACAGGTTGGGCGATGGGCTGTTGTTCGGGGCGTTGTTGAATCCTTTCCAGGACTAAAGCCCGCGCCATTTCGATGCTAGAACCGTCTTCGATTAATTGTTGAGCCATGGTGTCGGGCATTTTGTGTCCGTGGCATAGGGCGCGGATGGATTCAATGCGATCGCGCTCGTGCTGCCTAATCGCTTCAATATCAATTTTTTCTGTTACTTCCATTCTGATTTGTTCCTCTTGAATAGGAGTTTCTATAGGTGCAGATGGTTGAATTGGCGGGGGTTCGGCTTCGTTGGTGAGGCTGCGACCAACGCCAACGGTCGGATCTGCGGGGATGGTAACTACACTCACCTCGAAGGGTGTCCATCGGGTGACGTTGTAGCCTTCCTCAAATTCCTCTACCTCGTCTATCGAGTAACCGATAGAAACATTGCGGAGGATGCCAGATTTGACCGATTGGTATATCTGTTCGGCTTCTGGATGGGTATCGAACCGCAACTTGCAGTAGAGCCGACCGCTTTTAAGGTATGCCCGTTCACACACCCCAATATAGTCCTCTGGGTCGTGGTTGAAGAGGAAGCCGCCGCCGTCGTTGAGCCGTTCTAGGTTGGCGGCACTGGGAGTATGGGATAAAATCTCGTCGCCCCACCATCTCGCCACCTTGTACTCGGAAGATACGGGGATTTCAATGGTGCGGGTGCTATCGTCAACCATTGCTCGGTCAAAACTAATCTGGCGTTTGGCTGTGCGGTCAATGGCGATCGCTCTATCCCCGACCTGCAACATTTTTTGATTTGGTTCAAGTGTTTCTATTTTTTCTTCATCCATAATCCCCTTAGATAGAGTCATTGGTTGCCTCCGTTGGTGCTTCACCTTCCTTAACAACCGCTGACTGGGCAGGTGGTGTATACAAACTCAAGCCATAAGCCGAAGCCATGTCTAGCTCGCGCTTACGAGTCTTGAGTAAGTCTTCAATGTCGCCGCCTTGTTTGGCAATTTCATCGGTGAGGGTAGTCAGCCCTGCCCCGACCGCGCTAATGGTGGCGTTAATTTCTTTCTGAGGGTCAACCCATGACCAGCCGCGAGGTTGCCACCTAACGGACTGATAACGGCGTGGGGTGAGTTCATAGATTGGTAGGTTTAGGCGACCGGAAAGGACTGCCATATCAAGCCAGGCTTCATATACAGGTTGGTGAAGATTCAGTATGACCCAAGATTGTAGGGCGCGGTAGGTGTCGCGGTCGTTGAGCAGTGCTAACCGACTGCTGCTGTAATTACTTTGGCTGTAGTCTGCCGATAGATTTTCGTAACTAATTCCCACGCCTGCGGCCATACCTCTTAGCATCATGCGAACGAAGGAGTCGAAGCCGGTGGCGGGACGGGTAGGGGAGAAGCCGCTGAACTTTTCACCGGGGGCTAATAGTTCGATAGTGCCGGGACTGAGGGAACGTAGGCGCTCGCCGTTGCTGACATCTTCCCCTAGTAGTTCACCATCTGGGGTTTCAATGAAGCCCATGATGGAGGCTGTAGCTCTCGCCGCTACTACTTCGGCTTCTTCGTAGCCGCCTAAATCCCGCATCCGTTTGAGGCAGGAATGAAACCAGGAGATGCCGCGAGATTGTCCAGGGCGATCGCTAATGAATAGATGAATGATTTCCTCTGCTGGGACGCGCTCTAGCCTAGCAGCCGAGGCGGTGGATACAAATTGATAGTCGCCTGGGTGATGGGTGCGGAGGTGGTAGGCTACGGGGCGGTTCCATTTGTCAACCTCTACACCCATGCGGATTTCGTTGCCGTTAAATGTGCCGTGGTAGTACTCGGCCAGTTGATCCGCCTCGATTAATTCCAGTGCGAAGGGAACGGAAGAACCGCCGAAGGATTGCTTTACTTTCCTAATCAGAACCTCCCCAGATTCGACGACGGAACGCATTACCAGCCGTTGAATTTCTGACCATCCCAGTTTGCCTGCAACGTCGCAGTATTCCTTACACTGCCACTCCTGCCACGCTTCCTCAATGGCTGTGTTTATGGATTCATCTAGGCGATCGCCTCGCCGCATTTTCACTTGAGATTGGAATGGGATGCCCTGACCGATAACGTTGTTACAGATTGTCCTCAACGCGCCTCTGGCATAGTCGTTATCGCGGACTAGTTGCCTGGAACGATTGCGGATGCGGACTAAGCTACTATAAATTTCTGAATCGGCAGAGGTGGAAGAAGCCACCCAATCAGACGTTAACCTCCCTACCTCTGCGCCGCCATAGGAGCGCTTGCGGGGGAGTTGTACGGGACTATTTAAAATTTTCCATACCGTCTGCCAGAAATTCATAATAGTATTTAATTACTACAGTAAGTATATACTATTAAACAGAAAAACCAGGGTTTTCCCTGGCTTTTTTGTGCGTTCTGACGGCGGCTATTAAAGAGTGATCCCGAATTCTTTAATAGCTGCTTCGGCTATTACTTTTCTTAGCCACGTTGTGCGGGCTGCGGACGTGGGCATTTGGGCGAGGGCATCATCTACCGCTTGCGGTAGTCTGATACGGGTCGTGGTCTGGGATAACTTGTAGGTGGTGTTGTCTGCCCTGGGGGCTGGTTTTGGGCGGGCTTTGAGGTTTCCGCCCTTCAATCCTAAGTCTATCCTTGCCTCTTTGAGTACGATACTCGCTCTCTGGCGACTGATGCCCATGTCTCGTGCTATATCGGCGAGGGATTCGCCGTTCTGCTTTACGCGACGCTCTATTTCGAGCGCTCTCTGGCTAATCATTATCTTTTTTGTATGAAGCGGTTAATGTTTGCGGATTTGGTGAGGCAATTCGCAACCAGCCGGGATTGTTTATTTAAAGACGTAGATACAGCGCTCTTCGCTGTCGGTTTTTTTAAGAACTACCCCATTGGCGGGGTAATTAAAAATGCTATCGGGATTTACGCCATTATCTATTTCCCATTCCCAGAAGTCATGGTTTCTCACGTCCTGATCTTCATCTTGTAAGACTGTCGGGTAGTTGTCAGCTACGTAGTCGCCGAAGCTGTTTACTTTTACATTTCTATATTCGACTACGCTGTTGACGGTGGTTAGTAATTGCCTTAAATTTAGATCCATGGTAAGCTCCTATTGATTCTTGGTTTAGTCTGTTCATAAAGGCTTGGGCTTCCTCCCTTGCCTCTACATAAATAATCTATCATTGTGGAAATCTATTTGTCAATAGATAATTCTGTAAATCTTCTTATGATATTCATAGAGAATTATCTATTGACTAGTGATGGGGTTAGTCGTCCAATACCTTGTCCCTGGTTATATCGCCATCTTTGATTAGCTTCATAAACGCCTTGCTAGTGACGATGGCAGTATAACTATCTTCCCCATCGTAGAAATACCCCTTGCCTGCATTGCAATTCTTGGCTGGCGTGAGAGAAATATCACTGGGCTTTATGTTAAGCCTCCTGAATACCTGCAATGCCTTTTCATTGTCAAAGACCCGCCAGACTATATGATCATGTCCGCCTCTGCCAATGTGTCCATAAAACGTGGTGGCAATTATGTTAGGCGTGGGTTCTGCCTTGACTTCCACGGTGGCATTGCCGGGGAACTGGACTATATTGCTGGGCTGTTCTGGTTCTGGACTGGGTGCGGGATCTGGTTGGGGTTGGGGTTCGGGGTCTGGCTGGGATGATTCCAGTATGGCTACAGGACTGGAGAATAAACCGACTACGGTTTGCTGGTATTCTGCCAACCGATCCGGACAGACTTCGTTAATGGAACTAATAGACTCTTGTAACATCTGTACAGCGGAAACCATTTGAGACTCGACCGACCCTAGCTGTTGAAGGTGTGCCTGGATTTTTCGCTGTTGTTCCTGTAAATCTTCTATCCTTGCCTGAATATCGGCGTAGGTTTCTTGATACTGGTTGATGAGTTTTGATAATAACATTGGTGGGATTCCTTTGATTATATGAAGCGGTTAATGCTTGCGGATTTGGTGAGGCAATTCGCAACCAGCCAGGGTTATTAGAAAAGTGCAATTGCTAGGCGGATGATCACGGGGATGATTGATGAATCTATTTGTCCGTTGATCAACGCAAGTATTAAAGCAAAGATATCTTCGGCGTTCTGGTAGATGTATTGCATGACAGCGAATGAAGCGGCTTGCCTGTCTGTATGATTTATTATTGCATAGGGGAAAACTAATTGTCAACCCCTAGATTAAAAAATTTTTCACGGGTTAGGCGGCATCTAATTTGATGTAGATTTCTGCCAATTTAGCCCAGGAGGCTGCCTTTACTTTGATGTCTGCTTTGGCGGCGGTGAGCTTGCCATATTTTTTCTTGAGTTCGGCCACGACTTTCTCAATCGTTGGCTGGGAATTGGCGGCGGGTTGTGGTGCAGATTGGGCGTTAATTTTTTCGGCTAACTTTTCCCAGGAGGCCGCCTTGATTCCTAATGCAGCCTTGGCATTTTTGAAGCTATCATACTTTGATTTTAGTTCGGCAACGGTTACAGATCCGGACTGGGTTGGGTTGGGGTTAGGTTGGGGTTGGGTTATTGCTTCGCTGATGATGTCTTTATGGCGGGTTGCAAGTTCGTTATAAGAACTCATTGCCCCTAGCCAGGTTGAGGCTTTTTTGCCCACAAACTTTTGATTAAAGTTTCTTAGTGTTTTGTAATGCTTTTTAAGTAGTGTCCCGGTATAATCGCCGTTCAAACAAGACGAACC
>Ga0209229_10001062_pt1 | contig 11289 bp, 12 predicted proteins | sample SanBayMetagenome_FD_187466 | JGI IMG/M metagenome (GOLD analysis project Ga0209229, IMG submission 187466) | Freshwater and sediment microbial communities from dead zone in Sandusky Bay, Ohio, USA (SPAdes) (version 2) | ecosystem: Environmental > Aquatic > Freshwater > Lentic > Sediment... | reverse complement strand
AACACTCATTCTAATGCTAGAACTAGAAAAGGAAAGCGTGTAGCCATTGCTGGGAAAAAACAATAATTTAGGATATAGATAAATGAGTCCGATTAGCAAAATTAAGAAAAAAAAGAAAAACATTTCGCTTGGAGTAGTTCATATTAAAGCTACTTTTAATAACACTATTGTAACTTTTACTGATATTCAGGGCAATGTAATAGCTATATCTACTGCTGGATCACAAGGTTTTAAAGGAGCAAAAAAAGCAACTCCTCATGCTGCGCAGCTAACTGTCGATAGAGCTTCCGAAAATGCTAAAGATAATGGTATGAAAACTGTTTCTATAAGGGTTAAAGGAGCGGGGTCACAACGTGAAGCGGCTATGAGGGCAGTATTTAGCCAGAATTTTGTTGTGACTTCAATAACTGATGTTTCTGGAGTTGCCCATAACGGTGTTAGACCGCCGAAGAGGAGAAGGGTATAAGTAAGCAACATTAGAGAAAAGGATAAGAATATGCTATCAATAAACAAAAACTGGAATTCGCTCATTAAACCATTGAAAATTATTTGTGCCGATTCCGGTATGGACGATAAAATTAATGTTGCTAATATAGTTGTCGAACCATTAGAACGAGGGTTTGGTTTAACTTTAGGAAATGCTTTGAGGAGGATTCTGCTTTCTTCTTTACAAGGTGCTGCTATTACTGCTATGAAAATTCCAGGAGTAGTACATGAATTTTCCTCCAAATCAGGTGTAAAAGAAGATGTTATTGACTTAATCTTGAATGTAAAAAATATAGCAATCAGGATGCATAGTTTAGAGAAAAGAATTATTAGACTTAATGCTAAAGGACCATGTGTTGTGACTGCTGGTATGATAGAGACTTCAAGTGATGTTGAGATATTAAACCCTGATCAAAAAATTTGTACCTTGTCTAAGGATGCTGAACTGGAGATAGAATTTTATTGTGAAACTGGTAGAGGCTACGTTCCTGCTAGTAGTGCCAAAGAAAAGGATTTGCCGATAGGTGTGGTAACTATTGATGCTTTATTTAGCCCGGTGAAAAAAGTATCCTATAAAGTAGAAGATACTCGTGTAGGACAGGTAACTGATTATGATAAATTAATAATGACTGTTGAGACTAATGGCTCTATTACACCAGAGATGGCGATAGCGTTGTCTGCAAGAATTCTCCAAGATCAATTAGATTTGTTTGTCACTTTTGAAGAAGAAGAAGAAGAAAAAGCAGAGGTTTCAAGGGAGCTGGAATTTAATCCTGTTTTACTTAAGAAAGTAAGTCACCTTGAACTTTCTGTTAGATCACAGAATTGTTTGCAAAATGATAATATAGTTTATATCGGAGATCTTGTAATAAAAACAGAAGCAGAGATGTTGAAAACCCAGAATTTTGGGAGAAAGTCTCTTAATGAAATAAAAGAAATTTTATCCAAGTTTAATTTAAAGTTTGGAATGGAAATTCCTGGTTGGCCACCTGAAAATGTTGAAGAGCTAGCCAAAAAATATGAGGACCCATATTAAATGGGGCTTTGTAGGGCAAGTATAGGTGTAATTTAAAGTAGTAATTGTTTAAAATTTTAGCCTTAATTGATAAAAGCTAAATTTAATATAATCTGAGACATTTAGGTATAAAAAATGCGTCATAAGTTAAAAGGAAGAAAATTAAATAGAACAAGTAGTCACCGGATGGCAATGTTTGCAAATATGGCGACATCTTTGATTATGAATGAGCAAATCAGGACTACTGTTACAAAAGCTAAAGAATTAAGGCCTTTTGTCGAAATTTTGGTTACCAAAGCAAAAAAAAGCAGTCTTGCTGTTAGAAGAGAAATTATCTCAAAAATTAAAGATAAGGCAGCCGCCGAGAAATTAATTTCGGTACTAGCTAATAGGTACAAAGAAAGAGCTGGTGGTTATACCAGAATAGTTAAAGCAGGTTTTAGGTATGGTGATGCGGCACCAGTTGCTTATATTGAGTTTGTTGATAGAGATATAAATGCAAAAGGTTGTATGACCCCTAAAATAGAAGAAACAGCAGTACAAGAAACCCAAGAGTAAAAGAAGCATAAAATTATGGCAAATCACTCATCTACAGAAAAAGCTATAAGAAAAATAGCAAAAAAATCAGCTATTAATAGAAATAGAAGAACCAGAATCAGGACTTATATTAAGAAATCTCTTTTAGCTGTTGAATCTGGTTCAAAAGAAGAAGCTGGTAAAATTTTTATTTCCACCCAATCAGAAATAATGCGTGGAGTATCAAGAGGGTTAATTAAGAAAAATACAGCTTCAAGAAAAGTTAGTCGCCTTGCGAAGAAACTAAAATCAATATCTGTTACGACTAAGTCAGAATAGTATAATCAGAGTTTATTACCTCTAACTTTAAGGTTAGATAATATCTTAGTTAAGATATAGAGCCACACGAACTCTTTCAGAGAGAAATTATAATAATGTTATGCAAGTCCTACCAGAGGTATCATAATTGATAAAATAGAGGTTTGGTTTCAAGACAAGACTGGGTGGGACAGCAGGTTTCATTAACTAGAATTTAGGCTATAAAAGGTACAAGACCAAAGGCAGTAATTTGTGAGAGTCATAGACATGGTTTCAATTTTCTAAGGAGTCTTTTGAATCAATTGTGTAAATTTAGCCATAAGTACCTTAAATTCTATCCTCAAATTTTATCAAAAAATGAGCCATGGTTTCATTCCAATTTTGAATGGACAGAGCCTTTCTAAAAGCTAATTCTATTTTATAATTTTGTTCCTGAATACGTTCTTTTGATAAATTATATGCGGCTATAACGTCTCCCCAAAGAGGAGTTTTATCCCCTAATTCTCGCTATATTGGGCAGGAGTTTTGCCCTTTAAGAATCCATGAAGGCGCTGATAATTATAAGAAAACTGCCATTCTTTTAGTTGATTTTTCAAAATTTGATAAATCTGTATTAGCATAAAATTCTCTAAGATCAGTTTTTTGGGAATGTTCAACTTTTCCATTAAGATGAGGAGAACCTGGTTTTACAGGTCTAAATTTAATGCTATATTTCATCAGCTTTTCCTGTACTTTAACAGTAAAAAACTCACGTCCTCTATCACACTGGATACGCTGTAATGGAAACGGCAATTGCTCAATCATAACATCAATAAAATCAAGAGTGTTAGTAGCGCTGCGGCGCTTATATAACTCCATAACACGCCAACGTGAACAATCATCAACTGCGGTATACTAAATATATACCAGAAGCAATTTTGCAAGTGTCAATCTGAACTCTATCACTAGGTACAGGGCGTTGATAGCGTTTGAATTTCTTATCACGTTTTAGGTTTTTGATAGGCTTAACATTAGACCGTTTAAGAGCTTTGTGGATACTGGCAAGACTTAGCCGTGTTCCCTCTTGTATAAACAATTCTAGCTGTATGCGTCTTGCTCCAATGTTACGCTCATTTCTTAATGTAAGAATTTTTTCAATTAATTGCTCTCTTAGCTTTTTATTAGAAGAATTATGGGGCTTTTTGCTTATATCAGAAAGCCCTTCTATTCCTGTTGCATTATAGCGTCTGTACCATTTACGCAGCGTAGTACGTGATATACCACAATGTCTGCAAACGTATCCAAAATCTTGTTTTTCTAGGTAAAGTTTGATATACCCCAAGCGGCTTTAATTTTTGTATCCATAACATACAGATACTACAATTTAATTGAAAACCATGTCTATAAATCTCACAATTTATGGACCTGTTTTAGGTGGCTTTGATACTGTTTTAACCGCCAAGATTAAATCTCAACTATTTCATATAAAGCCTCCCGGTATCGATTCCGCAGAATCACCAGATAATACAACTGGTCCAGTTGGTACATCCAGTAACTCTCTCTCAAGCAATTCCGAATGATATGGAACAGCTTCTTCTTGCGATAAACGTTCACCGGTCAAATATAATATAAAGTTTTCAATTACTTCAGGGCCACAATTACCATAGGCTTGATCTTCCACTATTAACTGTTCAAGGTTTAAGCCCTCTCTGAGAATTATGTCTTTTAACTTTTCTGGTATAACATCATTTGTAGGATCTATGTAATATAAATTTATCCTCGACTGTTCTTTAATACAAATAAAGCCAACTGCATGCTTGTTGTATAAATTCAGCGGTGCTAATATGACTCCTGGTTTTGAACCGCTAAAAGTATTACACATATCTAAAATATTATTATAACTTTCCAGAAAAATATAATTGTTTTCTAGCACCTTAACATATTCTATATCAGCGTCTTTGAACCTTAGCTTTAAGATGTTCTGAATGGCATTTAGAGTATAGCTAGCGAAATAGTTGTTTATTGAATTAATATCTTTTTTACAATTATAGTTTGAGCCATTTAAAGTGGCTTGGCCTTGTGCTTCTATTAATCGTATTAAAGTGGCTTGACCTTGTGCTTCTATTGATCGTATAAGCCCTCCTCTAACCAAATCTGGTGAATCGCTTGAAGTGTAATGTACCACTCCTATGGTAGTTATATTGTCTTTGCCCTTGCGCATTTGTATTTCAGTAGCATATTTGTCTAAACCAGTTTTACCGCATTTACCATTATATTTTGTATCTAGATGAAATGGTGAATGACATTTATTTTTCAAAGCATCTTCAATTATAGAATGAGTCAGAAAATCGTCATTTTCCTTTATTAAAGCTATTGCTTCCTCCCTTTGTCTGTCCCTACCACATATCTTACCTTTATAGGAAATTGTTACTCTCGGATCGTCGTCCTTAAGAGTAATAATGCCTGTTTTAGCAATTACAGTTTGATTCGGGGGTGTAGGTGATAAACTCTTAGTTCGCTGAGCTTCTGCTTTTGCCTTTTCTTGATCTTTTTTACATCCAGGCTTACCAGCAAACTCAATATCTTTATCAAAAGGTTTACCTGGGCCTGCGTCAATGCCAGTGAGCTCTTTAAACTTTCTTACCGATTTCTGACCAATTCCTTCTTTGAAGCCAGCAGGCTGAACACCCATTACAGCTGCTTTTGAATAGTTATGCTCACTAAAATAGGCTTTAGCTTGCTGATGATCCATCACTTTGCCACTTTGAGGATCTACTAATATTAGTTTGCTGCCTACTTTTTGTACTTTTACTGCATGTCCTATGCTTCCATCTTCTCTTGATAGCAACAACATTCCTTCGCTACCACCATGTTTCTTTAAAGCATTCAAGATTTCCTTTCTATTAAGTGTGCCAAGATTTTCTTCATAAGCTTTGCTGCCATCCTTAGCTAGCCTGTTTTCTATCAGTTCTCTTACTTCGCTCTGGGTTTTAGGCCCTAAACCATCTTCTGATCGTCCAGCAGGGTTTAATGAATCCAATGTTAAGCCTACACATTCTTTAGGCTCTTTACCTGCTTTAATTCTTTCAGCCTCATGTTGTTGTTGCTGTGCAACGTCTTTTTCTAACTTTGCTATTTCATCTTGTTCCCTTTTTATCTGCTCCTCTTTTTTCTTTTGATGTTTTTTATAAGCAGCGCCAGCCGCACCTTTGATTATTCCAGGCAAGTTAACAGCAATTTTACCGGTTGAACTAACAACCATTCCAAAAACAGTTTCAGACAATTGCTCAGCTAATTTTTCAATAATTTTCTCAATATCATTTTTGACAACTTCACCTTTTGTCAGATTTTCGTTAAATTTTTTACAAAATTCTTCGGTATAATTATACATTTTATAGCTGGATAAAATGCTATCAACCGCTAAATAGCCGGCTTTTACTCTCCAATCGCCGTAGGGTCTTGTAAGGCCTAAAGCGATTTCATAAGCAACCTCTGATATTATTTCTCCTGTTGTTTGTTTATGAGCTTTTATTAACGCTTCTTCAATATTTGTTGCTGATATTACTGCTTCCTTATCAATATTCTTATTAATCGATTCTTTTATCGTTTCTTTAAGCCGGGGTTTTATGCCTTGCATAATTTCTTGTAGAGGTGCTATAACAATTTTTTCCATAGCAACAGATGTTGCCACTCCTTTAACACCACTTACAACTGCTTTTCCTGTCAACTTAGCAACAGTATGCAACTTTGATAAATCTTTTAGTTTCCCTAGCCCTTCCAGTTTTTGCAGGTCTTGTAATGTTTTTAACCCTCCTAGTGTTGTGAATTTCTCAAGGTCTCCAGCTTTTCGCAAATTTTCTAGTTGCTCCAATTGTTTTACTTTACTAAGCTGGTTAAACTTACTAACTTCGTGTACTTTTTCTAGCCATTTGCCGAGTTTTTCAATTTTATCAGCGATGTTAGTACATAACTTTGTCATAACCGGGCTTTTTTTTAGCACGTTAGAGATGCTCTTACAGGCTTTGATAGACGCTTTCATAACTTTTTCCCACTGAGCTAATTTTGCAATGCAACCCGTTATTATGCTAATTCCATAACTTATAGCTTTGGCTTTAGCATAAGCCCAGTTAAGCCCTGGCTGGCCTTTTAAAATCAATTCCATAGCTATATCTGTTATTCCTTCAGAGATCATAGTACTAGCAATTGAAGTAGTAATTATCGCAGCAGGAGGAAAGGCACTCAATAATGCTATTCCGCCAGCTATTTGTCCTTGAGCAAGAGCAATTATCTCTGGGGAGGCATCAGGTACTTCCCGTAAAGCATAGATGGTATCAAGGCCAATGTTCTGCAATTCCATTAGTTTGTATGATAATCTTGACACGGCTTATCTAATTCATAAACTTTTGCTATTTTCTCTATGAATTTTCTTAAAGAAACTTTAAAACCTTGTTCTTCTGGTAATTCTGATAGTTCTTTCAGATATAGAGCGCACTTTTTCCTGATAGCCTGATTGTTGTAGTCAGTGTGGCTTTCAGCCTTGTCAGGTTTTACAGATTTTTCTTGAAGTTCTGATATAAAACTTATCCCTTTGGTTTTTAGAATATTATAAACTGACATTTCTAGTGGTCTTTCAACTACTTTTAAATTTTTAAGCAGTTCGGTAATGTTTATAGGTGGAGTTTTAGACTTTTCAACCGGTAGTTTCGGTTTAGGAATGGATAAGACTTTACTAGCATCAAGCCTTACTATAAAGCTAACAGGATCTATATTAATACTAGGGAAAACAGTTTTTACATTATCAGCTATGACCCTGCCTATTTCATTTAGGTTCTTACTAAAAGATATACGATATCCATAGCTGTAATCTTCATCTTCAGGATTAGTATTAACATTAGTACTTACCTCAATAAATATTGCACTTCCGGCTTCAGGAACTCTTTCTTTTTTAGATAAAGCAATTATTTTTATACCTTTATCTTTAAAAAACTCTATCGTTTGTAACCTTTTAGCTATTTCAACTTCTTCACTACTATGATATTCTCTTATTTTTTGTAATTTTCCTGCCTTCATAGCAGCATAAGCCATTTCGTTACTTGTCCCAATTACGTATTGTTCTGCAAACTCCCCTTCCCTGAGAGTTTGAGCATGCTTCAAGCTGCAAAATCCTTTAAAAAACTTAAAACTTTCGATGAAATAATCGCGATTACTCTTTAATTGATCAGCCATAATTCGCATATTCTCAAGTGCAAAAGACCCGCAATCTACTCCTGAAATCTGTTCTTTAACTGTATGTGCAATAAATACTGCCTTAGAGTTAATGGCTTTTATTTGCTCTTCCAACTGCTGACTCTTATCACCTCTAGAATCCTTGTATAGAATAGTTATTTGGTCTTTTACTTTTAAGGCGGCAAAAACTACCCAATGGGAATTATTAAGATTATAAACACAAAGGGTAGGTTTATCCTCAGTTAATGAATTTATTAATTTCTTTAGAATTGGTAGTGCTGAACTGCCATTGCCAATTGGTTCATATACTCTAAAATTACTAAAATAGCCCTGCATAATCTGAGCCTGAATAGTTCTTATATCAGTTGCTTGATAAAAGTATGCTGAATTATCTTTTTGATTAAAAGCATTAGAATGTAACCCTAAGTCTTGATTTTTTTGCGGTTTTGACATAACCCTCTTCAATAATTTTTAGTGCAATATGAAACTCCTGGGACAATTTTAGTATCCCAGTGTTTTGATACCATTATATAACCCTTTGCTTATTTTTAATTACTCTATAGTAAACGCTACTTCTCCTGCAGAATGATCTCCTAATACATCTATTACTGATTCAGCTAAGTTATCTTCAACCTCTTCCTCACTTTCTTGTTCCTCCCCATCCAAAATACTAAATATGCCTTCTTCCTTAACTGCTTCCTCTCTGGGTTTCCCTATTTCTAACAAAAAATTTTTTATTGCAGGAATATTTAAAAGTTTACAAGCTTGTTCAAACTTAGTTGCTGCTTCAGAGAATTGACTGCTGTTTAATAATGTTTGTGCTTCAGCTGCAAGCTTAATTGATTCCTGGCAATTTTTAAATTTGTCCTTAACACTAGTAACTGATGCTTTATTGTAGGCTTGTTCAAACTTAGTTGCTGCTTCAGAAAATTGGCCGCTGTTTAATAATGTTTGTGCGTCAGCGGCAAGTTTAGCTGAATCCTCGCAATTTTTAAGTTTGTCCTTAATACTAGTAACTGATGTTCCGTTGTGAGCTTGTGCAAACTTAACTACCGCTTCAGAGAATTTACCGCTATTCAATAATGTTTGCGCTTCAGCGGCAATTTTAGTTGAATCCTCGCAATTTTTAAGTTTGTCTTTAACACTAGTAACTGATGTTCCGTTGTGAGCTTGTGCAAACTTAACTACCGCTTCAGAGAATTCACCGCTATTCAATAATGTTTGTGCGTCAGCGGCAAGTTTAGCTGAATCCTCGCAATTTTTAAGTTTGTCCTTAATACTAGTAACTGATGCTCCGTTGTGAGCTTGTGCAAACTTAACTACCGCTTCAGAGAATTCACCGCTATTCAATAATGTTTGTGCGTCAATTGCAATTGAAATAGAATCACGGCAATTAGCATAGTTATTGTATATACTGCTATCGTTTGAATCTCTCCCAGCTTGAGCAAATTTATCACGAGCTTCTGTAAATTTTCCTTGATTCAGAAGAGATTGCCCTTCACCAATTCTAATTTCGTATTGCTTTCTTTGTGCTTTATCTATAGCACTACCTACAAATTCTTCTGTAACGTTATCAAAATAATAGGCATGATGCTTGTACTTATCTTTTAACATCCCTGTTACCGTTCCAGCTGCGGGGCCAGCCAGCATTGTACCGGCCGCAACAATAACCCCAGCCATACCACCTGTAGCAATAATAAGCCCTATACCAAAAATAGCCCCTCCCATAGCAATCCCCGCCCCTGTTAAAGCTCCTTCCGCTATATAGTTATCTTCGGGAACATCGAACTCTATCTTGATTAATCCATCAGTTGTAGTTTTGCTATAGTTTTTAACGTTCTGAATTCTTGCCTCACTATAATCACTGACTTTACTCATAATTTTTTACCTCATTAATGGTCTAGCCACAGAATTTGATCCTGTGACAAATATTGGAGTTAGTAACTGCAGATACTTGTTTTCGAAAACGGATTATTCCGCTTTTGTTAAAAATGAATGCAGTCAAATGAGAATACATAAATTAATCAATATCGAAGGACAAGGTAAAAAGCTCGGTTCTAAAAGGAACTAGTGTAAATAGGAAAGTAAGAGAATAAAATCGTTGTTTTTATACAACTATAAGTCTATAATTATAAGATATTCCAACTATAGGTAGTTTAATATGACATAATAATCTGGGCGGTAAGATGGTACTGTAAGTACGACATCAGTTATCGTGATTTGGAGGAAATGCTGACAGAGAGAGGAGTAGAGATAGATCACACTACAATTTATCGTTGGGGTCAATATTATGCTCCAAAGATACTAGATAAACTAAAATGGTATTGGAAACCTAATCTAAGTCTTAGTTGGAGAGTTGACGAAAATTATATTAATATAAAGGATAAATATGCATATCTTTACAGAGCTTTGGAATCGCTGCCTTTTTATAGATTAGCTCTGGCGTATTTTTATGGTATAGATTATGTAATTAAAGTTTTCATTGTTTTTCCAATTTCCGCTGGAGATTTTGAAATTTTTATACCAGCCATTTCAAGGGCTTCAAATTTATCTTCTGTAGAACCCCTGCCTCCAGAGATTATGGCTCCAGCATGACCCATTCTTTTTCCAGGAGGAGCAGTTACCCCTGCAATAAAACCGACTATTGGTTTTTTTATTTTAGATGTTTTGACAAATTCAGCTGCTTCTTCTTCAGCCGAGCCACCAATTTCGCCTATCATAATAATTCCTTGGGTTTGCTCATCCTTAAGAAACATATCTAAGCAATCAATAAAACTAGTACCGTTTATTGGATCTCCGCCGATCCCGACACATGTGGATTGTCCTAGGCCTTCAGCTGTTGTTTGTGCTACTGCTTCATAAGTTAAAGTACCTGATCGTGAAACTATGCCGATTCTACCCTTTCTGTGTATATGACCGGGCATGATACCTATTTTGCATTCGCCTGGTGTTATTACTCCTGGACAATTAGGGCCTATTAATCTTGTTTTTGAACCCACTAACGCTCTTTTAACCTTAAGTATGTCAATAGTAGGTATACCTTCGGTGATACAGATTACTAACTCAATTTCTGACGCTATTGCCTCTAAAATCGAATCAGCTGCAAACGGTGGGGGAACATAAATAACACTTGCATTAGCTCCAGTTCTATCGACTGCTTCCTGTACGGTGTTGTATACAGGTAGATCAAGATGAGTTTGACCGCCTTTGCCAGGGGTAACTCCGCCTACCATCTTCGTGCCGTACTCAAGGGCTTGAGCTGAATGAAATGTACCTTGAGAGCCGGTGAAGCCCTGGCATATTACTTTTGTTTCTTTATTAATTAATATCGACATTGTATTTATCCTTATATAGCTTTTACTATTTTTTCAGCAGCATCAGCTAAATCATCCGCTGCAATTATTTTTAATCCCGAATTTGCTAATATCTTCTTTCCAAGTTCAAAATTTGTTCCCGCTAACCTAACTACAAGGGGTACATCTAACTGGACATCTTTTGCTGCGGCAATTATTCCTTCTGCAATAATATCGCAGCGCATAATGCCTCCGAATATATTAACTAATATTCCCTTTACCGCTTTATCTGAGATGATAATTTTAAAAGCTTCGGTAACTCTTTCTTTGTCAGCTCCACCTCCTACATCCAAGAAATTAGCAGGTGATGCTCCATATAATTTTATGATATCCATGGTAGCCATTGCAAGGCCTGCCCCATTTACCATACAGCCGATGTTGCCGTCCATTCGGACA
>Ga0209229_10001061_pt1 | contig 11297 bp, 9 predicted proteins | sample SanBayMetagenome_FD_187466 | JGI IMG/M metagenome (GOLD analysis project Ga0209229, IMG submission 187466) | Freshwater and sediment microbial communities from dead zone in Sandusky Bay, Ohio, USA (SPAdes) (version 2) | ecosystem: Environmental > Aquatic > Freshwater > Lentic > Sediment | place... | reverse complement strand
AGATTGTTGAAATCGGTTGAAGACCACTTCGATGTCGCCGCTTTTGTTACCTTTATTGCACCCTTCTGCATAAAAAATATTTTTGCAAAGAAACAAAAACAACTGCCAACGGCAAAGGAAACCGAACAGATGGATCAAGTAGAAAAAGTTAAAATACCCGTTTCTCTCCTCTCCGCATTGTACAAGGATGTGCTGATAGACGGATCTGTTCCGTCTGCACCAACAGAAAAAAAAACAATGAATGCTGTGGTCGTTGCGTTAGAATCAAACCATGCAATTGAAAAAGAAGCGAATGATTTATTGAACGGTATTTTATCCGCCTGTAAATTAAACAGCTCCAACTCGGTTGTGGTTTATTCCGAAAACGAACATGCAACAAATTGGCAATTCATCAAAGAACATTATGTGACGTCAAACATCATCCTGTTTGGCATCTCCCCCGTAGCATTCGGTCTCCCCATCAATTTTCCACCCTTCCAGATTCAGAAAGTTGACAGCATCCAATTTGTTGCCTCTCCTGCATTGGAGGAAATCATGGGCGACAAATCACTGAAAGTAAAATTGTGGAACAGTCTCAAGCAAATTTTTACAGGATGAAACAGCTGATTTTTGCATCCAACAATCGCCACAAGGCCGATGAAATAAGAGCCCTGCTCAACAACAGATTTGAAATAATCACTTTGAAAGAGGCTGGCATTGAAATCGATATCCCGGAACCGCATGATACGCTTGCGAAAAATGCAAGTGAAAAATCATCTACGATTTTCAAATTAACCAACAAGGATTGCTTTTCGGAAGACAGCGGACTGGAAGTGGAGGCACTGAACGGAGCACCGGGTGTGAAATCCGCCAGGTATGCAAGCTTAGAATCAAATACCGATGAGAACAATGCATTGCTTTTAAAGAATATGCACAACATGATCAACAGAAATGCTTGTTTTAAAACAGTAATATCACTCATCATGGATGGCAAAGAATTTTTGTTTGAGGGAATGTGCAAAGGGAAAATTGCTTCTCAGCCCAAAGGATCAGATGGTTTCGGATACGATCCATTGTTTATTCCAGATGGTTATGAAAGAACATTCGCAGAGTTGGGGCTGGATGTAAAGTCAGCCATCAGCCACCGAAAAAAAGCTGTCGAACAAATGAATGCATTTTTAAAAAATATCTCTTAACAACCGATGAGAAAAAATAAAATCAATATCCCAACACCTTCCTGTTTTCAAACATCTTTTACTGTCCAAATTGGAGATATCAATTATGGTGGTCATGTTGGCAATGAACGTTACCTGTTGTATGCACAAGAAACCAGGCTTCAGTTTTTGGCAACCATTGGCCATTCAGAAATGAAATTCGGAGCACATGGATTGGTCTTGGCAGAAGCAACACTGGAATACTTTCATGAACTTTTTTTCAGGGATCAGATCACCATTCAACTTTCCATAGGAAATATTGGAAGGGCAAGCTTCGGATGCTATTATTCCATACAGGTTGAAAGAGATAATCAAACACTGACTGCAGCAGAGATTGAAACCAAAATGGTTTGTTTTGATTATGACCAACGAAAAGTGAAATCCATCAGCGATGAACTGAGAGCTGTACTCGAGGATTGTGGAAGAGGCAATCAACTCTCATGAATTCCATATCTGCCAAGATGCATCTGCCTGGATTTTCAGCATATCGGACCCATTTTCAATGAGCGCACCTGCATCTAGCCCTTTCTGTAAAAACAATGTTGTTGCTGGATTGTACACAAGGTCAAACAGGAAATGATCGCTGGTTAAAAATTGGTATGGCACAGGTGGACAAGCATCAACATGTGGATACATTCCAAGTGGAGTTGTATTGACAATAAGCAAGTGAGATTGCATCATCTCTTTGTCAATTTCATGATAGGCGATTTCACCTGCGGCCTCAGGATTTCTGCTCACTTGCAAAAAAGAAATATTTCTCATTTGCAGTGCGTGTCGAACAGCTTTTGCCGCTCCGCCTGTTCCCAGCACCAATGCCTTTGCATGAGAAGGCTTCAATTGAAGATCCAACGAAGTTCCAAATCCAACAACATCTGTATTGTGTCCAATTTTTTTTCCATTTGAAATCTTGATGCAATTGCAGGCTCCGGTTTCTTTGACTACTTCAGTGCAATCATCCAAATATGGCAGAATTGATTCCTTGTAGGGGATGGTTACATTCAACCCCTCTAGATTTGGATTGGAAGAGAAAACATATTCGACTGCTTGGATTTTTTCCAAAGGAAAATTCTCATAGGAACAGTCTGTGAGGCCTTCTCGTTGAAATTTTTCTGTAAAATATTTTTTTGAAAACGAATGCGTCAATGGAAACCCTATCAAACCGTAGGTCTTCATCAAGCAATTACTTATTCAAAAATAAATGAAAGGTATCGCCGCGGAGTCCTACGCGCATCGCTTCCAATGCAATGATTTCACCTGGCGCAATATTGCCAAGGTTTACATTTGAACCCAACAATTCAATGAAATACAACTGCTGTGCTTTTTGAGGAGCTTCCCACAATATTTTTTCTCCGGGTATCTTGGTTAAAATTTCTTGAACGAGACCCTCGCGCACTTCACCACTTCCTCTGTAAATTCCCACGTTGCCCGCTTCTCGCGCCTCCGCAATCACCCATGATGCACCTGCACTCAATTCCGCACTCATCAACTCGATCCACTTGTAGGGCGGTATGATATGTGCTGCGTCTTTACTTCCTACTTCGCTGAGCACAGTTCCAATTCCGCTAAGTTTCTCAATATAACCGCATTTCTCAGCATGGGGGATGGTGATGGACCCATCACTTACTTCCATATACTGAATGCCATAGTCCTTGCACAAAGAAATATACTCATTGAATTGGTTGCGGATCAAAAATGCTTCCATCAATGTGCCACCAAAATATACAGGTATGCCGTTGGACTGGTAGAGGTCAATTTTTTCTCTCAATTTTGGTGTCACGTAGGCGGTTCCAAATCCGAGTTTCACAATGTCAACATGCGGAACAGCATTCTCGATGAACTGCTTGGCTTCTTCGAGTGACAATCCCTTGTCCATTACCATAGTTATGCCTTCTATCCTAGGCTTTGAAAGCCTATCAGGCATTTGAGTTAAATTAAAATTCATGGGCTTAACGATCTGCTGCAAAGTTACAAAACCCCGCACGAATTGCCATACTAAAATGGTAGGATTATAGGCGTCGTCTGCGCTTGTGTTTCAGGATCAATTCAACTACTTGTGCATACTGCACGGAGGATGGGAAAAGCTTCAGAAACTGTCTGAGTTGTTTGGGATGATTTTCAAGGGAGGATTCCAATACGGCAATGCCTTCTTTTACATGGCCAAGTGCAAGCAGGACGGCACTTTCATAAAAATCAAAAATGGATTTTTCACCTGCTTTTTCACGCGCGAGTTGGATTTGTTTTTCTGCTTCGCTGAATTGCCGGTTGTCAAAAAGTGTTCTGATCAATGCCTCCCAGCCTTTTATATTTCTGGGTTTGGATTGAACGACGGTCAAAAAGTAATGTGCTGCTTCCTTGAAATTACCTGTTTTGAGTTGGCATTCACCCATCATATGATTGAATTCAGGATCCAAGCGCTTGATCTTGAGAGCCATCTCCAAATACTTGATGGCTTGCTGAAACTTGGATTCCTTCACGTATGTATGCGCAATCTTTTCATACAATTTTGGTTCATCGGGATTCAAATGTGAGGCCTTGCGGAAATAAAATCTTGCCTGCGCATAATTCTTGACTTTTTCGTAACAATGTCCAATTGCCTGATAGATCAGGTCTTCCGGACGAGAGAGTTCAATTACCTTTTCCAGACTTTCGATGGCTTCTTTGTAACGATGCAGCCGCATGAATGCATCCGCCATGTTCCGGTATGCATAGTCAAACTTTTCATTGATGGCAATGGCATATTGATAGGCATCGATTGCTTTTTCAAACAACCTCAATCCCTGATAGGCAGCTGCGAGATTGAACCATGCAAGATCATTGTATGGATGCTCGTCAATGATTTTTTTGTGGAGCTTGATGCTCTCCTCGTTTCTTCCTGTGAAATCTGTCCAGAAACATATCTTATACAATGCTTCCTCGTTGTTGGGCTCGTATTCCAATATCAGCTTGAGACAGTCGAATATTTTTTCAAATACTTCATAGTCATCGTATACATCTGCCAATTCAAAAAGAAGGTCAATCCTGTCTTCTCCCTCAAATCGCAGAATAGCATCCTCTAAAATTTCTACAGCACGCTCCTGCATATCCAATGCCAGGTATGCATCGGTTCTTAAAATGCAAATATCAATGTCATTGCTGTCCAGGATTTCCGCTTTGTCCAACATGGACAATGCTTTTTTATAATGCCTGGTCGCAATCAGTAAATCTGCTTTTTTAATCAGCAGGGAAGATGAAAAGGGGAATTGTGCGATGCCGTGGTCTGCTGCTTCCATTGCTTTGGGCAGTGCATCTTGGTCATCAAAATAGTCAATGATCCGCTCAAATGACTCCTCACTGAGGAATCCACCTCCCTTTCCCGCCTTTATTTTCTCATAAAGGTGAAGCAGCTCCTTTATATCCTCCTGCTCGGGTAAATGCGGACCTACGTTCATCAACAGATATTTACCTAATTTACTGAAAATGATCTGATTCTGAAGGCGTTGGAGGGATATCTTTTTATTAACATTGCCATTTCGTAATTCAGCTGAGAAATACTGAACCAAAGTGATTTTATTATGTTAATTTTGTTAACATGTTGAAATTCTCTCACATATCCTTCAGCAAATGGATGCGCCCCGCAGCCGTGATGGTCCTTTCTGTGGCCCTCTCCGCAACCGTATTCGCTATTGATGGAATTGTGATGAAATCCAAATCTTCCAAATCGAGCTTTTCCAATATGAAAAAACATCTTTCTCTTTCATTGAGAGAGGGTTTTTCTTACAGAGACAACAAGGCTTTTGGCTATAAAAGACATGGCAATACAGTCATGTTCAACAATGTTATCACATACCAAAAAGGAAATGTCACCTACATCATTCCCTACAAAAACAGAGTTGTTTTGAATAAATTCAAAACGCCTGTCAAACCTCAGCATTGATTTTATTTCTTTTTCCTGCTTTCTTCGAAGCTCATCACCCTGTATCCTGATGTAGGCAGATCAAAAATCTGAATGGGCACTGGTTCAAAATTAATGGAGAGCACATTGTATTTCACAGCCTTGTTACCTGAAACGGAACTAAACTCCAATGCGAGTCCGGGTAGCTTCCCAAATTGAAACCCAATACCCAAATTATCAGTAATCAAATCTTTGGAGTAATACGCCTCGATGACAGTGCTGTCTGACAAAACTGTCTTTGCCTTGTTGCATGTGTAATCAAGTATCTGCTTGGTTTCATTGGTTGTAGTGAAAACGATATCATGGTATTTGGCATTGCGCTCTTCAATATTTTCCTTGGTAACTGGAATCATTATCTTTTGAGATCCGAATTCCTGCAGGATGGCGCCTTCTTCATCACGCGCGTTGAACAGCGTGATGGTTTTACCAACTGGACTGTTCAGTTCAACGCGCGTGAATGAACCTTTGATTTGTTGAACGGAATATACTCCTTCTGCGATGGGTTTTCCATCTACCGTGGTCATGACAGCATAAGTGATGGTACCCTCGGAAAAAAATTTTTGTCCGTAGCCAATGTTTATAAAAATCAACATCAATGGCAACAGCAATTTGTTCATTATTTTTTCTTTGATGTTTTTTCTTTCATGGCATTCACCTTTTTCTGTGTTTCTTGCATTTGCTCAAATCTCTCTTGCCATTTTGATTTTTCCTTTGGCTTCTTTTTATTCGATTCGATTTCTGCCAGAATCTTGCCATGGTCGATGATGTATTTCTGGATTACAAACTGCATCACCAGGGTAATGACATTGGATACAGTATAATACCATGTCAATGCGGAAGGGAGTCCGTTGAATATACCCAACAACATCACAGGGAAGATATAGGGCATGTATTTCAAAGCCGGATTTCCGGGATCAGGTGTAGAGTTCATGCTGTACAATGCAATCAGCAAGTTGGTGACTACAGCAAGTATGGTAAACATCGAAAGATGGCTTCCCAATCCGGGTATATTGAAGCCCCATTTAAATACGGCATCAAATGAAGACAAATCTTTTGACCACCAAAAAGAAACACCCCGCAAATCAATATTGGCATTGAAGTATGCATACAAGGCAAAGAATATGGGAATCTGCAGAAGCCCGGGTATGCAACCACCCAGTGGATTCACACCTGCAGAGCGATAGAGCTTCATCTGCTCCATGCTGAACGCCTGTTGATCACCTTCGTATTTGGCTTTGATGGCATCCAACTCCGGACGCAATGCTTTCATTTTTGCTCCACTAACATAGGATGAATAAATCAAAGGATAGGTAAGCAATCGTATGAAGATGGTCAGCAATGCAATCGCCAATCCATAGTTCAATGCATACTTCTGAATAAAATCAAATACCGGCATGACGATCCACCTGTTGATGTACTTCACAAAAGCATATACACCCTGTCCAAGGTTGACAATGTTTTCAAGCTCTATATTTTGTGACTTGAGAATCTGAAAGTCATTCGGTCCTGTGAAATATTTAAACGACAGATTGGTGGCAGAAGTGGCAGGAAGATTGACCTGCATGTTGGCAACAGCTTGAGAAACTATTTTCAATGAATCTGGAGGCATTTTACAATTGATATCAACATGACTGAAACCCTGATCTGCGATCAACGTTGTGTTGAAAAATTTCTGTTTGATAGACAACCATTTCAACCCGGACTCCCAACTTTTGTTGAGTCCGTCGCTCATGGTAAAATAATCATACCCATTCTCGTCGTAGAGCCCAAGTTGTGTCTCGCGTTTTTCGGTTTGAATATCCAACTCCTGCTGATCAGCCTGCACCTGCCAAACCAAATTGATTTTATTTTGGCTAAATAATTTTTCTGCGCCTTTTACTTGAAGTTCCCATTGAAGCGAATAGGCATTGGGGGTAAGCGTATAATAATGGATAATTGATTTCCCACTTGAATCACGCAAAGAGAAAGCAATGGAGGATGACCCATCAGCCGCTTTTTTCACTTCACCGGATTCAAAATATAAATCATCTGTCGATGCGGTCTCATTGTTGCCCGTGTTGATGAGATAAGATATTTTATTGAACGCAGATGCATTGAGTTGAACAGCGTTGCTGTCGGTAGATTTGTATTTTTTCAGTTCGACCGCATGGGGTCTTGCTCCTCTATTGGTAAGGGTTATCTTGACAAGTTCATTCTCTAATACATGGGTTGTTTCAACAGCATTTCCTTTTTGCACCATTGATCCGACTTGCGCTGTAAGAACCTGGGTGGATTGAGGGCTGGCAGTATCGATGGCAACAGCCATTTTTTCGGCTGCAGGTTGCAGGGCAGCCAGGGAATCTGCCATGTGCTTTTGTTTGGCCTCCAACTCTATCTGGCCCTGACGGGTAAAATAGAAATAACCAATGAACAGGAAGGCAAGCAATGTAATGCCAATGACAGAATTCTTATCAAATTTCATCTCTCTTAAAATTGAAGGGCAAAGCTAAGGTTTTATGTTGGTTGAAAGCCTGATCAATTCAACTGACCTGCGAGCTTTCCTTTCGCATTCTTGCGCTGAGCAAACTCTTTGGCAGCCTTGATAAAATGCACAAAAATAGGATGCGGATTTTCAACTGTACTTTTCAATTCAGGATGATATTGTACGCCGATGAAAAATGGATGGGTAGGGATTTCAACAATTTCTACCAGGTTGGTTTCGGGATTGATACCGCTTGCAATAAGTCCGGCTGCCTGAAATTGATCCAGGTATTTATTATTGAATTCCCAACGGTGACGATGACGCTCCGCAATCATTTCAGATCCGTAAATCTTAAACGCCAAACTATCTTTCGACAATTTGCATGGATAAGAACCCAATCGCATGGTTCCACCCTTGTTGGTAATAGACTTCTGCTCTTCCATCAAATCGATCACAGGGTCTGGTGTATTTGGATCCATTTCGGTTGAATGTGCGTTGGCAATGCCCGCCACATTTCTTGCAAATTCGATGACTGACATTTGCATGCCCAAACAAATTCCAAAAAATGGCAATTGGTTTTCACGTGCATATTGAACGGCTAAAATTTTGCCATCGATCCCCCTGTGTCCAAATCCAGGAGCAACAAGCAGCCCATCCAACCCTCCTAACTTCTCAGCTATATTTTCTTTGCTGATGGATTCACTGTGAACATCCTGTACAATCACCTTGACTTGATTCATTGCACCAGCATGTATGAATGCTTCGAGAATTGATTTGTATGCATCTTGCAGTTCAATGTATTTACCAATGAGTCCGATGTGAACAGTTGATTTTGGATTTTCCAATTTTGTCAAAAACTCTTTCCATGCAGTTAAATCGGGTTCTGGAAACCAAGTTATATTCAGTTTCTTCAAACAAATTTCATCGAGATGCTGCTCTTTCATCAACAAGGGCACTTGATAAATACTGCTTGCGTCAGCAGCTTCAATCACTGAATCTGTTTTGACATTGCAAAAAAGTGCAATCTTCGATTTCAATTCATTTGAAAGGGGTTGCTCGGTTCTGCAAACGATGATGTCTGGATGAACACCATTCTCACTCATCATCTTTACACTGTGTTGCGTGGGCTTTGTCTTGAGTTCTTTTGCCGCTTTTAAATATGGGACCAATGTAAGATGCACAACAAGACAATCTCCCTCGGGCAATTCCCATTGCAATTGGCGGACCGCTTCAATGAATGGTAAACTTTCAATGTCACCAACAGTACCGCCGATTTCTGTGATGATGATATCGTATTCTGACGCTGCCAGCAATTGCATCCTTCTCTTGATCTCGTCGGTGATATGGGGAATGACCTGAACGGTTTTCCCTAAATAAGCACCTTCTCTTTCTTTGTTGATGACCGACTGATAAATCCTTCCTGTGGTGACGTTGTTTGCCTGTGTAGTGAAAATGTTCAAGAATCTTTCGTAGTGTCCCAAATCAAGATCTGTTTCTGCTCCATCTTCTGTTACATAACATTCACCGTGCTCATATGGATTCAATGTGCCCGGATCAACATTGATATAGGGATCAAATTTTTGGATGGTCACTTTAAAGCCCCTTGCCTGCAAAAGTTTTGCAAGTGATGCAGCAACAATGCCTTTGCCCAATGATGATGTAACACCTCCTGTAACAAAAATATATTTGGTCATAAAAATTGACCATCGGAAAGGGATAGTGGGGAACTTTCGGAGGTCATACGAAGTTACCATTATTTTGAAGTACCGCGAAAAATAGATGGCTGATGTGGATAAATCGGAACTGTCTGTGTTTATTTCATCAAAGACGAAATTTTTTCATCATAGGGCTTTCGCCAATCGCTCAAGATCCCCCAATTTTCACCATCCACAATCAGATCCCGACTTTTCACTGTACCCAGAAACTGGAAGGGTTGTTGGAGGGATTGGAGTGCTGATTCAAATTTTTGTTTGGATGCAGGAGAAACCGAAACAACGATCCTGCTTTGTGACTCACCAAACCAGAAAGCATCTTTGCGCACCTGGTTTTCACCTTGACGCAAATCAAACCCCAGGTTGTTTACAAAACCTGATTCGATCAAGGTGATGAACAATCCTCCTTCGCTTACATCGTGCGCAGAGTTGATCAAATTTGATTGGATGAGACTGAGCACTGCTTGTTGCAGTTGGAATTCTTCTTCCAACTCGAAATGAGGTGCGGGGCTGTATTGAACATTTAAAATCTTGTGCAGGTATTCAGAAGAATTGATATCGTTGGTTGACTGTCCAATCAAATAAACAAGATCACCCTCATTTTTAAAGCCCAAAGTCATTTTATCCTTTTCGCTGTCAAGCAATCCCACCATGCCAATGGTTGGTGTAGGATAAACTGCGCCATCCGGATTTTGATTGTAGAAACTGACATTGCCACCTGTTACCGGTGTATCAAATTTTTTGCATGCTTCTCCCATGCCCTTGATGGCATGGACAAATTGATAATACACTTGTGGATCATACGGATTTCCAAAGTTCAAACAGTTGGTGACACCAAGCGGAGTTCCTCCACTGCATACAATATTTCTGGCTGCTTCACTCACAGCAATCATCGTTCCTTTGTATGGATCGGCATGAACATAGCGACTGTTGCAATCGGTTGTAACAGCCAATGCTTTTCCAGTTTCTTTCACCAATACCACTGCGGCATCACTCGGGTCATTGGTGGAAGTGTTTCCAGTTCCAACCATGCTGTCGTACTGGTTGTAGATCCATTTCTTGTTGACAATGTTGGGGACTTCAATCAACTGCTCTGCAATTTTTCTGAGATCAGTTGGAACAGGTATTGAGGCTGGATCAAATGCATTTATTTTTTCAAAGTATGCAGGCGTCTCATATTTTCTGTCGTACACAGGTGCACCTCCGCCCAATACCAAACTCTCTGCTGGAATTTCAGCTTCCAATTCATCATGCATAAAAAATTTCAACAATCCATCTGTGGTAACATGTCCGATTTCAGAACAAGGAAGATCCCATTTTTCAAATACATCCAGTACCTCTTTTTCTCTTCCTTTTTTTACAATCATCAACATGCGTTCCTGGCTTTCACTCAACAACAGCTCCCATGCTTTCATATTTTGTTGACGCATTGGGACTTTTTCCAAATGAATCACCATTCCCACTCCACCTTTTGCACTCGTCTCAGCAGTAGAGCAAATGATACCCGCAGCGCCCATGTCCTGCATGCCCACAAGTGCACCTTTTGGAATCAATTCCAAGCATGCTTCCAATAATTTCTTTTCCTGAAATGGATCACCCACTTGAACAGCAGGAAGATCCTGCGCACTGTCTGCTGTGATATCGGCAGAAGCAAACGATGCTCCTCCAATTCCATCTTTGCCTGTTGCAGAACCAACGATGAAAACAGGATTTCCTTCTCCCTCTGCAGTGGCACTGACTGTTTGGCCCACTTTCACAATACCGACACTCATTGCATTGACAAGCGGATTGGTATGGTAGCAGTTTTCAAAATATACCTCGCCGCCTACTGTTGGAACACCAAAACAGTTTCCATAATGGCCGATGCCTTCTACAACACCTTTTAACAAGTGTTGGGTTTTGGGATCATTGATATTTCCAAAACGAAGTGAGTTCAGTGCTGCGATTGGACGTGCCCCCATGGTGAAAATATCACGGTGGATTCCGCCAACCCCCGTTGC